>ERZ773003.1578-NODE-1578-length-12881-cov-2.874942_pt1 | contig 12881 bp, 9 predicted proteins | sample MGYA00580668_ERZ773003 | MGnify/ENA primary metagenome ERZ773003 (study PRJEB29015, sample SAMEA2738002) | human oral metagenome | biome: human oral; feature: human-associated habitat; material: dental | place: China | collected 2126 ... | reverse complement strand
AAAACAGCAAAATGAAGAAGGTTATATTGTTACGGAAGCTAATTTCCCCGTATTGATCACGGCCGTCAAAGAATTGAACGAACCCCGTTTCCCGACCATTCGCGGTACCATGAAAGCTAAACGCCGTGAAATTCCGCATCTGTCTGCAGACGATATTAAAGTTGACGAAACCAAGATCGGTTTGAAAGGTTCGCCGACGATGGTTCGTAAGATTTTCACTCCGCCTCAGAGAACGCAGGGTCTTGTTATCAAAAAAGAAGATCCGAACGCAGCAGTTGCAATTTTGATGGAAAAATTAACTGCACAGAAGATTATATAACCAAGGAGGAACGTGAAAATGGATTTGGCAGAATACAAAGGCGTATATGTCATCGCTGAAGAATTTGAAGGCAAATTACGTAACGTATCTTTAGAACTGTTGGGCCAGGGAAAGCAGCTGGCTGACGGTATCGGTGACGAGATCGGCGCCGTCCTTATCGGCCACAACGTTAAACCGTTGGCTCAGGAACTCATTGCACACGGCGCACGTAAAGTATATGTTTATGATGATCCGAAATTTGAACATTATAATACAACGGCTTTTACAAAAGCATTGGTACATTTTTTCAATGAAGTTAAACCGAACGTGTATCTTGTGGGCGCAACGAATATCGGCCGTGACCTCGGCCCGCGCGTTGCCAACTCATTACAGACGGGGCTGACTGCGGACTGCACGAATCTCTTTGTTGATGACGACGGCAAGACGATCGTTTGGACCCGTCCCGCATTGGGCGGCAATATTATGGCTGAAATCGTATGCCGCAACAACCGTCCGCAAATGGGTACCGTCCGTCCGAACGTATTCAAGAAACCGGAAGCCGATGCAAATGCAAAGGGTGAAGTTATCGACATGCATGTCGACCTTACGGAAGCAGATTTCCTCACGAAATTTGTCGAACTTATCAAGCTCGGCGGCGGCGGTGTCAAGATTGAAGAAGCTGACGTTATCGTTTCCGGCGGCCGCGGCATGAACAGCGCAGATCCTTTTAACGGTATGTTAAAAGAACTGGCTGACGTTCTCGGCGGTGCAGTGGGCGCTTCTCGTGCGGCTGTTGATGCCGGCTGGATCGATGCTCTCCATCAGGTAGGCCAGACCGGTAAAACGGTAGGCCCGAAGATTTACATTGCCTGCGGCATTTCCGGCGCTATTCAGCATTTGGCGGGAATGTCCGGTTCCGACTGCGTTATTGCCATCAACAAGGACGAAGACGCTCCTATCTTCCAGGTAGCGGACTTCGGCATCGTAGGCGACGCTTTTGAAATCGTTCCGAAACTGACGGCAGCTATTAAAGCGGCAAAGGGAATGTAATCCGTTTTCTGGACCCGCAGCAGTATTTGTATACTGTTGCGGGTTTTTTGTATTTACATAATAAGTATGTATGTGTTCAAATGAGAAATAACGGAAAAGAGAGTCGCGGAAAACATAATGTGCATAGTGTATCTGAAAAGTTGTGATATCGAGAAATTATCCGGTATGGTGTAAATGCGTTGCAACAGTTCCATTGACAATGGACAATGTAAAACGTATAGTTAACTTACAGGAATGAAACACGGACGGGCGGTTTGAACGTATCACTTAACTGATATAAGGGAGGAATACAGTATGGCTCAAGATTGCATAACGTTACCAATGATAGAAGAAGCCCGGGAGCGATTGAAGGGAGTAGCGCAGAAAACGGGCCTTTCTTATACGAACTCGGTCAGCAGGACGGCGGACTGCCGGGTATACTTGAAGTTGGAAAACCACCAGCGTACGGGTTCTTTCAAACTTCGCGGTGCTTATAATAAAGTGGCGACTTTGACGGATGAAGAACGGGACAGAGGCGTTATTGCGGCTTCCGCCGGAAATCACGCCCAGGGAGTGGCTTTGGCGGCGAGCAGTTACGGCTGTAAGTCGACTGTCTGTATGCCGAAACATGCTCCGCTTATGAAAATTGCCGCTACCAAAGGATACGGCGCCGATGTCGTTCTTCACGGCGACTTCTTTGATGAAGCGGCGGCTAAAGCCGCTGAACTGGCTGAAAAGCATGATTATACATTCGTTCACCCCTTTAACGACCCTTATGTCATGGCCGGGCAGGGGACTGTCGGCCTTGAAGTGTTGGAACAGCTGCCTGAAACGGAGGTTATTGTCGTACCCGTCGGCGGCGGAGGCCTTATTTCCGGTATAGCCGTTGCGGCAAAATCAATCAATCCGAAGATAAAAATCATAGGTGTTCAGGCTGCCAATATGCCGTCTATGCAGCGTTCCGTAAAAGACGGCAAAATTGCCGCATGCAACGGCAAGGCGACCTTGGCTGACGGTATAGCTGTCAAGACGCCCGGTGAGCTTACCTTTGATATTTGCCGCCGTTATGTGGATGATATCGTCACGGTTGACGAAGGGGAAATAGCCGAAGCCATCTTATGGCTTATCGAACGCGTTAAGACTGTCGCCGAGGGCGCCGGCGCTTCATCTGTGGCCGCGTTAATGAACGGTAAGATCTCCGGCATCCACAATAAGAACGTGGTCGCTCTTATCAGCGGCGGCAATATTGATGTCAACAATATGACACGCATTATTAACAGCGGGCTGACCAAGACATGGCGTAAAGCTTATATCAGCACCATTATTCCCGATAAACCGGGCGAACTTGTTAAATTGCTCTCTATTGTGGCCGATTCGGGTGCCAATATTCTCTCGGTCATACATGAGCGCAGCCAGCACGGTGTAGGGATTGGGTATACGGCCGTGACGCTCGAATTGGAGACGGCAAACGAAAAGCATGTGGAGCGCCTTGTGGAAACATTGAAAGACGATCGGTATCAAGTTACCTTGAAGTAGGGGGGTTATCGGTAACGAAATTTTCGCTGCCTGCCGGTGAAGCACAGGAGCCGGCAGCGGCGCATAAAACGATGCTATCCGTACAGAAAGGCCTGACTTTTGAAATCTTGCGGGTAAGAAGTGAAGATTTTAAGAAATATGACAAAAGCAGTATTTTTTTGCTATAATAAAACGGATCAATTTTTATATTAAAGGAGAGTGTTTTAAAATGGCAGTAAACGTTATCAAAACAGATAAAGCCCCCGGTGCGGTAGGACCGTATTCGCAGGGCATCAAAGCCGGTAATATCCTCTTTGCATCCGGACAAATCGCGTTAAATCCGGAAACGGGCAAACTCGTCGGCGGCGGTGTTGCGGCTGAAGCCGAGCAGTGCATGAAAAATGTCGGCGCTCTTCTTGAAGCGGCAGGCATGTCGTATGATAATGTTGTTAAAACTACCGTTTATCTTACGAATATGGACTTTTTCGGTACTGTCAACACAGTATACGGCAAGTATTTTGCCAGTACACTTCCTGCCCGTTCCTGCGTGGCGGTTGCGGCACTTCCGAAGGGTGCTCTCGTGGAAGTGGAAGTTACGGCATATGCCGAATAACACGGGTAAAGGCGGACTGTGGGGAAGGCCCGTCTTTTGCAGATTCATCCTTGACAGGTAGAATCAATCGACGTATAATGGCGTCATACATTAAGTATATACAGGCGTTGATGAGGACATGATGAGTTGCCGCCGTTTATACAGAGAGGAACACAGCTGCTGTGAGTGTTCTGTAAACGGGCTGTTCATTACCGCCTCGGAGCTTACTGTCGAAGCAGATACGGTCGCACCGTTATAGCGTCAGAGATGCCGGGATACTCCCGGTAAATTAGGGTGGAACCGCGTGAATATGACCTCTCGTCCCTTGTGGACGGAGGTCATTTTTGTATTCTAAAGGAGATGTTCGATATGGCGGAAGTAGTATTAAAAGACGGCAGCAAACGTTCGTTTGCCGACGGCTGTACACTCGGTGAAGCGGTGGCGCAAATCAGCAACAGCCTGGCTAAAAAAGTTCTTGTTGCGAAGGTGAACGGTAATGTTACGGATTTACGCATGCCCCTGGTCAACGGTTCGGAGGTGGAGTTTCTTACTTTTGATTCGCAGGAAGGTAAGAATACGCTTCGGCATACGGCTTCCCATATTATGGCACAAGCAGTACGCCGCCTTTTCAAGGATGTAAAAATAGCTATCGGGCCGGCGATTGAAACGGCTTTTACTATGATTTCGATACGGAACATCGTTTTACGAAAGACGATTTTGCCACAATCGAAGCGGAAATGCATAAGATTGTCAAAGAAAATTTGCCCGTTACGTATGAAGTGATTTCCCGCGATGCGGCGCTTAAACTGTTCGGTAAGGAAAGAGAAAGCTACAAGGTGGAGCTTATTAAAGAACTGCCTGCGGCAGCTACGATTTCCGTTTACCGTCAAGGTGAATTTTATGACCTCTGTGCCGGTCCGCATGTTATGACAACCGGTCAGGTCAAGGCGTTCAAGCTCTTGTCTGTTGCCGGCGCGTACTGGCGCGGTGACGAGAAAAATAAGATGCTGCAGCGTATTTACGGTACGGCGTTTGAAAAACAGTCGCAGCTTGATGAATACTTGAAAATGCGCGAAGAAGCGGAAAAACGCGATCATCGTAAACTTGGCAAGGAAATGGATCTGTTCAGCTTCCATGAGGAAGGACCGGGATTCCCCTTCTTCCATCCGAAGGGAATGCTTTTGCGCCAGAATCTTTTGGCGTTCTGGAATGAACTTCATGATCGCTATGAATATGATCAAATCAGCACGCCTATTATCTTGAACCGTCAGCTTTGGGAACAGTCCGGTCACTGGGATCATTATCGTGAAAACATGTACTTCACGACTATCGATGATGCACCGTATGCTATTAAACCGATGAACTGCCCCGGCGGCATTCTCGTCTATAAGAGCAACGTGCATTCGTATCGGGATTTCCCGATGCGTACAGCTGAACTCGGTTTAGTACATCGCCATGAATTACACGGCGCTTTGCACGGCCTCTTCCGCGTGCGCAGCTTTACACAGGATGATGCGCATATCTTTATGCTGCCGTCACAGATGAAACAGGAAATTACAGGTGTTCTTGACCTTTTCCACGAAGCGTACAGCGCTTTCGGGCTGGAATACCATGTGGAACTGTCCACCCGTCCGGAAAACTCCATGGGCAGCGACGAGATCTGGGAACTTGCCACGAAAACCCTGAAAGAAGCTATTGAAGAAAAAGGCGTACCGTATCAGATTAATGAAGGAGACGGCGCTTTTTACGGTCCGAAGCTCGACTTCCATGTCAAGGATTCCATCGGCCGTACCTGGCAGTGCGGCACGATCCAGCTTGACATGCTTATGCCGGAGCGCTTCGATATGACGTATGTCGGCGAGGACGGTCAGAAACATCGTCCCGTTATGGTGCACCGCGCGTGCTTCGGCAGTATTGAACGTTTCATCGGCATTCTCGTTGAAAACTATGCCGGTGCGTTCCCTGTATGGCTTGCGCCGATCCAGGTTAAAATTCTGCCGATTTCGGAAAAACATATGGCGTATGCCGCCGAACTTCGTAAAAAGTTCAAGAAAGCGGGTATTCGCGTTGAACTTGACGAAAGTAATGAAAAAATCGGATATAAAATCCGTAAGGCTCAGATAGAGAAAGTCCCGTACATGGCCGTTATCGGCGACAAGGAAGTCGAAACCGGCACGGTTTCCGTCCGCGACCGCGCCAAAGGTGATTTGGGGGCACAACGTACCGATGAATTCATTGCGCATATTAAAGATATTTCGGATAGCCGTAAGGGGTAATATTCATAAAAATAAGAGCTGTATCGGCAGCTCTTATTTTTATGTCTTTTAAAAACACTTTACTTACACCGTTTTTTTACCGTACAATAGATGCATTGAAGTACAGGAAGGGAGTATACTGTGATTATTAACTGGTATCCCGGTCATATGGCCAAGGCGAAACGGCTGATCGAAGAAAATCTGAAGGTGATCGACGCGGTAATCGAACTGGTGGATGCCCGTATTCCCGTAAGCAGTACCAATCCGATGATTGCGGCTCTGTTGGGAGAAAAGCCTTCCGTCATTGTCCTCAATAAAGCCGATCTTGCCGATCCGGCGGCATTGGAATTATGGAAGGCGTATTACCGTAATCGGGGCAGGCATGTAATCGCGCTGAACAGCAAGGACGGCAGGGGGATCAAACAGCTTATACAGGCCGTTCACAAGATGGCTGAACCGAAACTGGCGCATTGGCGCGCCAGAGGGTTGAAAAACCGGCCTGTCCGGACGATTATACTCGGCATTCCCAATGTGGGAAAGTCGACCCTTATTAATCGTCTGGCCGGAAGAAATGTCGCAAAGACGGCGGACCGGCCCGGTGAAACGAAAGGAAAACAATGGGTCCATCTCTCGGACAGCCTCGATCTGCTGGATACGCCGGGTGTGCTGTGGCCCAAACTTGAGGATCAGAGAAGCGCCAAAAGACTGGCGGCGACGGGGGCCATATCGGATGCGGTTTTCGACATGCAGGAAGTCGTTACGGAACTTATATCGGAATTATCCGTCCGTTATCCCGAAGCGCTGGCGCGACGCTTTAAACTGGACGGGCTTGATGAAGACCCGGCCCATACCGTCGTCCGTATCGGCAGAAATCGCGGCTGTGTCGTGGCAGGCGGTACGGTCGATATGGAAAAAACATATAAACTCATTATCAAAGAATACAGGGAAGGCAGAATCGGCGCCATTTCTCTTGATTGGCCCGGTGAGTTTGAAGGAAAAGACAATGATTGATATAGCCGCTCTTACAGTAAGCGAATTAAAAATCCTTCTCGAACGGGAAGGGGAACACATAGGTCCGCTTTTGGCGCTGATGCTGAAAGATGAGCGCAAATCCGTACGGAAACTGGCTGAAGGGTACAGCAAAAAAGAGGAGCGCCGTAAGAAAGAGGAGGCGCGTCTTCAGGGCATGCTTAAATACGAGACGATGTTCTATCATAAAGGGGCACAATATATCGCCGGCATTGACGAGGTCGGACGCGGCCCCGTTGCCGGGCCCGTTACGGTTGTAGCCGTCATTTTGCCTGCCGGTTGGACCTGTCCGGGTATAAACGACAGTAAAAAAATACCGCCCGAAAAGCGGGAGGTACTGTATGATGCCGTTATGGATAATGCCGTTGCCGTATCCTGTATTTGTAAATCGGAAAAAGAAATCGATGCCCTTGATATTTATCATGCAACACAACAGGCTATGTATGAAGCTGTTGCCGCATTGGCGGTACGGCCCGATGCGGTACTGGTTGATGCCATGCCGCTGCCCGATTTGGGCATTGCCCATGCTTCCCTTATCGGCGGTGACAGCCGAAGCCTTTCCATTGCGGCCGCATCCATCGTTGCCAAAGTCTCGCGTGATCGCATTATGGTCGACTATGATGCCCGATACCCGCAATACGGCTTTGCCGGACACAAAGGGTATCTGACGCAACAGCACAGGGATGCCATAGCTATGTACGGCCCCTGCCCCATTCACAGAAGGAGCTTTGAGCCCGTCAGGTCGATGGTACATTTTCACAGATAAAATAAAGCGCTTCGTCGGAAGCGCTTTTTCATATGGATTAGAACAGTTTTTTCAGCCACAACAGGGCTACAGCTACGGCTGAGCAGATCATGGCAACCGTAATAACGAGAAAAAAGCCCCATTCGTTTTCCTGAAAGGGAAGCGGGACATTCACCCCCCAAAGGCTGAATATGGTCGTCGGTACGGAAAGGATAATTGTAATGGAAGCGAGGAATTTCATGACGATATTCAGATTATTGGAAATGATGGAGGCAAATGTATCGGACATGCTCATAAGAATATTCGTATACATTTCTACCATTTCAATAGCCTGTTTGTTTTCGATAATTACATCTTCCAGAAGATCTTCATCTTCTTCATAAAGCTTTAAAAGATGATGCAGGGATTGATTGCGCCGCAGGCGCAGCAATTTTTCCATGACCGCTCCGTTGCCGCGCAGTGCCGATGTGAAATAGGTCAAGGACTTCTGTAATTCCAGAAGCATGAAGAATTCACGATTTCTCATGGAGTTGCGCAGGATATTTTCAATGTCGTCCGTGCGGTGGTTGATCTGCTGTAAATAACGCAGATAAAGTGTTGCCGTACGGAAAAGAATCTGGAATAAGAAGCGGGTCTTTTTAAAGGTATAAAAAAGGGGATACTTATTTTGTGTAAATACACGCAGTATTTCCGCTTCCTGAATGCATACGGTAACAATGAAATCCGGTGTCATGAAAATACCCAAGGGCAGCGTATCATAACTGTCCGTTTCCAGGATAATGGGGATATTGATGACGACGAAAATATATTCGTCTTCTATTTCCACGTGTGAGCGTTCTTCCGTATCCAGAGCGGTTTTCAGGACATCCGTAGGGATCTCCGTGACCATGGATACGATTTGCAAATCGTCCGAATCGGGGTTTACGACATTAATCCACGAACCTTTTTCGGCGGTTGTCAGTGACAGATCATCTTCCAAGTGGCCGTTTATGTGTTTGTATACCTGAAGCATGCCGTATCCCTCCTTTCCGCGGCGTTATATGCACAGCAACTCAAATTAAATATAATCATACAAGGCGGCTCAAGTCAAGTGCAGATGACGAAATTTACAAAGAAGCTTGGAAGGATGCGATGAATACAGTCTTTTCGGCTGGAGATGAAATGCCTTTTTTGCTATAATAAGACGATATTACTTTATCATAAGAGGGGGATTTTCTGTGTTAGGCGTACTTATCAACGGACTGGCCACGTCTGTATGCGCTTTTTTAGGCATGCTTGTCGGTAAGGGCTTAAAAGACCGATGGTTAAAAGCCGTATATTCGGCTATCGGCTTGTGTATTATATGCATGGGTGTCCAAGGGGCGATTAAGACGGAAAACTGGATTCTCGTTACAGTAAGTATGGCCGCAGGGACCGTCTTAGGTACGGCTGTCGGGATAGAGGATGCCATGCAGCGTTTGGGAAGCCGTTTTAAAACATTGTTTCATGCCGGTAAGGATACTGATTTTACCAATACTTTCGTCACCTTATCCATTATTCAGGTCGTCGGGGCCATGGCCGTACTGGGGCCTATACAGGCGACTCTTCTCGGTGACGTATCTCTTCTTTATATTAAGAGCCTTTTAGACGGTATTTCCGCTTTTATTTTCGGCGCCGTTTCCGGTGCGGGAGCCATTCCCGTAGGGATAGTTCTTATTATATATGAAGGGTTCTTCTGTCTTGTCGCCTCTTTTTTGGCACCGGTCATGACGGATGCCGCAGTACGTGAATTGAGCGCCGTCGGCAATATTCTGATCATCGTTATCGGTTTTAATATGCTCGGCATTGTAAAATTGAAGACTGCCGATTATTTACCGGCTATGTTTATGCCTGTCGTGTATTACTTCTGCATGTCCCGGTTAATGTAAAAAGAGGAAAATAAGGTGCAACTGTTAAAAATGGAACTGCGGGGGTTTAAATCCTTCGCCGATAAAACTGTACTTACCTTCGATAAGGGCGTTACGGCTATTGTCGGGCCTAACGGGAGCGGTAAGAGTAATATTTCCGATGCTGTCCGCTGGGTTATGGGCGAACAGAATGTGCGTCAATTGCGCGGACAGCGGGCCGAAGATATCATTTTTTCCGGTACCGCCGCGCGTCGTCCTCAGGGGGCGGCGGAAGTATCCCTCTTTTTTGATAATTCCGATAAAACGCTTGACACGGAATATCGGGAAGTTGTTATTACGAGACGTTATTTCCGTTCCGGTGACAGTGAATTCTATATTAATAAACGGCCGTGCCGCTTAAAAGATATTCATCATCTTTTTGCCGATACCGGCATAGGACAGGACTCCATGGCCGTTATCGGGCAGAACAGAGTTGACCGGATTCTTAACAGCAAACCTGAGGAACGGCGTGTCATTTTTGAGGAAGTTGCCGGTATCAGCCGGTTCAAAGGGCGTAAAGAAGAAGGCCTGAAAAAAATTAAAGAAACGGAACATAATCTGGCTCGTATTCAGGATATGACGAGCCTTCTTGAGGAGCGGCTCGGGCCGATAACGGAACAGGCGGAAAAATTGAAGTTGTTCCGCCTTCTTGACGGCGAACGGCAGGCTTATGAGGGTACACTTACCCTCCAGGAGATGCGGAATTTTGAACGTCTTTTAGCAAAGGCGGAACTTATGAAACAGCAGGCCGCCTCTGAAAGCGGTCGGCTTAATGAAGCGATCGCCGGCGCCGATGAGAAGCGGCAGAGGATTTTGGCGTCTATAGAAGAAGAGGAATCTCTCTTTCGTGCGCTTAATGAAGCGGCGGCAACGGCAAAATCGGAAGCGGAAGGACTGAAGACGCGGCAGGAAGCGTGTATCCTGCGCGCTGCCGAATTGGAACAGGCTCTTGCCGCTATGAGCGGAGAAGAAAAGAGCATTGCCGCAAAAGAACTGGAAATTGATGAAAAAATTACGGCTCTCAGAGAAACCCTTGAAGAATGCAATAGCGTAAAAAATGCTGCCGATCGGAGCCTGAAACTGACGGAACGCTTGTACAATGAAGCGGCTTTTAAGGCGGGCGCCGCAGAAGCGGCATCAAAGGAAACGGCGGCTGCCGACAGGAGCCGAAGGGAAGAGGAATATGCTCTTACGCGTGACATTGAGGAACTGAACCGCCGTCTTGAGGATACACGCGAACGATACAAAGAGGCTGCAGACGCCGCCGAACGGGCGACAGAGCTGTTACGTGAAAGCCGTGCTGCGGAAGAAAAAATGGCGGCGGAGCTGGGGCGGTCACAAAATGAGCGGGAGCGTTTGCAGTCGTCTTGCAATGAATGCCGTATCGAAGCGGAAACGGCAGCCCACCGGCTGGAAAAATGTGAAGAAAAGGGAAGAAACACGAGTTCTCAACTTGACGGACTGAAGCAGCGTATCCGCGTTCTGGAAGGGATGGAACAGGAACACGAAGGGTTCGGCCGCGCCGTAAAAACCGTACTCACCGCAAACGAGCCGTGGCGCAGCCGTATTTGCGGCGTTGTCGGTGAGGCGTGCCGCGTGCCCGATGTTTATGCGACCGCTGTTGATACGGCTCTCGGCGGAGCTTCGCGCTTTATCATTGCCGAATCGGAAGAGGCGGCTAAACAGGCAGTCGCTTATTTAAAGGGGGAAAAGGCCGGCCGCACCACTTTTTTGCCGCTGGATACGGTCCGCCCCCGCCCCTGCAGCGGGGATGAGGAACGGGCCCTTCATGAAACCGGTATTATAGGGACGGCAAAAAGTCTGATTGAATACGATCATAAATATGAAAATGTTTTTTCTTATCTTCTGGAGAGAACTCTTGTTGCCGCAACTGTTGACGGAGCTTCCGCAGTAGCGCGCAAGTATGGCGGCCGGCTGCGTATAGTCTGTGTTGACGGCACGCTCTTTAATGCCGGCGGTTCGCTTACCGGCGGCAGTGTGCAAAATAAAGAAAGTTCGATTGTCGGCCGCCGCAGCGTGCTGTGCGCCCTGCGTAAGGAGGCCGCAGCCGTGGAAAAGCGGCTTTCCGGACTCGTCGCGGTACATCGAAAGTTAAGTGAAGCCCGCTCCGAGTCGGTTCGCAGCTTAAATGAAACGGAACGGCACTTTAATGAAACGTCAGACAAAGTAAGACAACTTGTTTGGGAAAAGGATAAGCAAAGAGAAGACGGCCTGCGGCTGAAAGCAGAGCTGCGCCGTCATGAAGAGGCAAAAAACGGGTTGACGGGCTTGCGTGCGTCCATTCAGGCGACACTTGCAGAAAAGAAAGAAATGCTTGCCGCTCTTTCGCTGCGAACGGACAGTAAACTCGGCAGCACGGAAGCGGCTTATAAAAAATACGCGGCGGAGGCGGAGCAGTACAGACAGGCGTTGACGGAGCGACAGATTGAAGCGGCCCGGCTGGAAGAGCAGACGCGCCATCTGTCCGAACAGATTGAACAACAAAACCGGTGGCGGGATGAACATCGCAGCGAAGCGGCGGCGCTTACAAAACGGCGGCACGATACACGGGACCGTCTTGACAAAGCGCGTCAGGCCGTTGAAAAAACACGGCGACAGTTGGCTTTAAAGGAAGCGGAAACCCGTGAAAAAGAAGCGGAAAAAGAAGCGTTTTATAAATCCCGGAAAGGAAATTTCAGAGTCAATCAGGAGTTGGAGGATGAATTGCGGCGTCTACGCGATGAAGCGGAACGCCGGACGAGGCAATGCAATGCGGCCGATATTCAAATTGAAAAGTATAACGGCGAAATTATGCGCAGTGAAGAGAAACTGGCGACGCAGGGGCTGACCCGGCAGGAAGCGATGGAACGGCGCCGTGACGGTTCTTTGCGCGAGCTGCAGGATAAAGTTTCTTCCTTAAAGAGTGAAATTGCCGGTTTAGGCCCGATTAATCCCAATGCGGACGAAGAACACAGAGAAGTCGCGGAGAAAGCGGAACTTTATAAAAAGCAAAGTGAAGACCTTTTAGAGTCGAGGGCCAAGCTGACGGCGGTCGTCGCTGAAATAGACAAGGCCATGGCCGCACAGTTCGGCACGGCTTTTGCCGAGATCGGCAGTCATTTCCAGCGGATTTTCAGTCGGCTTTTCGGCGGCGGGACCGCTGAAATAGCCTTAACGGATGTTCACAATATTCTTGAATGCGGCGTTGAGTTTCTTATTCAGCCGCCCGGCAAGAAGCGGCAGTCGTTGACCCTTCTCTCCGGCGGCGAACGGGCTTTGACGGTTATAGCCTTGCTGCTGGCTTTTCTTGCCTATCATCCGGCGCCGTTCTGCCTTGTCGATGAGGTTGACGCGGCGCTGGACGAAGCGAATGTTGACAGAATGGCCAAGTATTTGAAAAATTACAGCGGCGATACACAGTTTATTGTCATCACGCATCGCCGTAAATCCATGGAAGCGGCCAATACGCTGCAGGGGGTGACAATGGAAGAAA
>ERZ773003.1568-NODE-1568-length-12919-cov-3.184624_pt1 | contig 12919 bp, 9 predicted proteins | sample MGYA00580668_ERZ773003 | MGnify/ENA primary metagenome ERZ773003 (study PRJEB29015, sample SAMEA2738002) | human oral metagenome | biome: human oral; feature: human-associated habitat; material: dental | place: China | collected 2126 ... | reverse complement strand
ATGCAAGAGAAAACTCAAAATATTTTTACTTTTTGACAGGAAAAAGCTCCCGCCTCTTACTAATAAGAAACGGGAGCTTTAACGCAACCTAAAAAACGTTTTGTTGACGCACAAGTGCGTTCTAGGCAGCTTGTCCTTCAGTTAAAAGCATCTTTACCTCAGAAGGAACATAAGGGTTATGAGCTGCAGTAGTAAGCAGTGACCTTGTGTTTGCAAGCGTTACCATAAGTGTCAGAAGATTGTGCATATATGCAGCAGCACTTACAGTAATAAGACCTGCAACACCCGCAGCGATGAAAGAGCTGTTCAGCGCAACAATCGTGCGATAGTCAGCATGAATCCTCTTCATTACTTGCTGGCCCAAAAGACGCATGATTACCAACGATTCAAGCGAGTCATTTCTGATTGAAATATCAGCAACGGCACGAGCAATATCAGTTGCATCAGAGAGCGCCAGTGAAACATCAGAAACAGCTAGTGCAGGTGAATCGTTAATACCATCGCCAACCATTGCAACGGTGTAACCCTCCTGCTGGAACTTCTTAACATATGCGCACTTATCCTCTGGGAGAATCTGTGCGACGTAGTCATCAAGACCAAGCTTCTTAGCAACACTTGCTGCAACGTTTTCTGAGTCGCCGGTCAACATAACCATACGCTTAACACCAAGAGCACGGAGCTGCGTAATAGTTGCTGCTGCATCTTCTCTTACAGGATCGGTAATACAAATTGCGGCAATAAGTTTTGAATCCTCGGACATAAAGATAATGGACGAGGTTGGAGCAATCTGTGCAAGGTCGTCCTGAATTCCCTCAGGCATTGGGGTCTTCTCGTCATCAAAAATGAAGTGAGCTGAGCCAATGCAGACCTCTTTGTCGTTAACCTTGGTACGAATACCATGAGCAACAACATATTTAACCTCTGCATGGAACTCATCCTTGTGCTTGAGACCACGTACCTTTGCTTCGTTCACAATTGCGCGAGCCATACTGTGTGGGAAGTGTTCCTCAATACATGCAGCAAGACGCAGAAGCTGGTCTTCGGTGCGATCACAGAAGCTGACAACACACTCAACATGTGGAACTGCCTTGGTTAGCGTACCCGTCTTATCAAAGACAATAAGATCTGCTGCAGCTATCTTCTCAAGATACTTGCCACCCTTAACGGTCATGCCAAACTTAGCTGCCTCATCCATAGCACTACCCACTGCAACAGGAGTGGAAAGCTTAATAGCACAGGAATAATCAACCATAAGGACGGTCAAGGCCTTAGTGATGTTTTGGGTAATACCCCAAATACCAAAGAAAGCAAGGAAGCTGTAAGGAACCAGTGCATCAGAAAGGCGTTCGGCTTTTGACTGTGCACCAGCCTTGAGCTCAGCAGACTGCTCAACCATATCAACGATGTTGTCAATACGAGACGCACCTGGAGGAGCGGTAACGCTTACCATGAGGTCACCGTCTTCAAGTGCTGTGCCAGCGTAAACGGTTGAGCCAGGCTCCTTGGTAACAAGGCGGGACTCGCCTGTCATGGCAGCTTCGTTCATCTGGCCAATACCTTCAACAACTTTGCCGTCAACAGGAAGAACACCACCAGCGCGCTGATGCAAAATCATGCCCTTCTCAACCTCAGAAAGGGCAATCATAACGTCTTTACCATCAATACGAGCCCAAACGTTCTCAGAACGAGTAATCAGACCGTCACGAAGTGCAAGACGAGCTCGGCTGGCAACGTGATTCTCCATAGTTGCAGAAAGCTCAAGCAAAAACATGACAGTAGATGCATCTGCCCATTCATTTCTAAGAATGGAAGTGGTGATAGCAGTTGCGTCCAAAACCTCAACTGTTAGCTCTTTCTTAAACAGGCGTTTAACGCCTTCCACGACAAATGGAATGGCGCGGAGAATAACGTAAGCGTAGTTAGCAACTGCAGGCAGTGGCAAAGAACGCATAATCCAGCGGCGAGCGAATGTAGTCACAACCTCCATCTGGAAGCGATTGTTCTCAAGAGCCATCTCAATTGAGCTGCAGAAGTCCTCAAGACCTGCCTCTTCTTCTCGTGGCAAGTTCAAGACATCAAAAGCACCAACAGCTGCAAGTACTTGATCTCTCTTAAGAGGATCAAACCTCAGCAGTAGAGAACCATTTGCCATGTGAACTTCAGCATGACGAACACCGTCAACGCGCATCAGCTCATAGGAAATACCGCGTGCTTCAGCCTCATCAATATGACCCAGGTCGCATTTTGCACGAATGCGACCTGAGATTTCATTTGTAATTGTGAAGCGCATGAATTATGCCTGTGCGCCCTCTGCGTCGACCTGCTTGGTAACCTCAGCGCGGATGCCCTCCTCAAGCTCAGCAAGGCGAGCGCGAACAGCAGCATCAATCTTAGACTCACGACGAGCCTCTGCAACAACGTCATTAGCCTCGTCAACAACGTTCTGAGTCTCTGCGGAAACGCGATCAGTTACGCGAAGACCACATGCAGTTGCCTTGACAGCTGCCTTGTGAAGAATACCGTCAGAAGCAAGTCCAGCGACAACGCTAGCAAGTGCAGCGCCACCAGCTACAAGACACCACTTGTGCAATTTCATGTTAATCCCCTATCTGCTAATGCAAATTAATCGGTTAGTGTTCTATTGAAGATAAAATTTTTTGATTCAAAAAACAAGTGAAAATCATTACTAATTAGTTATCCTAATGAAACAATTGTACACAAGTAATTCTTTACCTGCAAAAATATTTCCTATGGTTAGCCTTGGTATACATATAAATTTTATGAAGAAGGAACTCTAGAACGTTACTTAAATTATTGATATTTATTCATATGAGTAAACAAATAAATGGAATCAACATCTCTTTTGTGCCGTTACTGTGAAATTTTAATTGCGTACAATTTATTTGCGTTAATTCAAAACTACTGGGGTACACTACCCAAAGAAATTAAGCCATCCAAAGCCTCGCAATAATCGCGGCTGGTTGAAAGGAACATCATGGCAAATACCAACATCTATGACCTCTCTGTAGAAGAGCGCGACGGCTCCCTTACTTCCCTCTCCTCTTTTAATGGAAAGGTTCTTCTGATTGTCAACACTGCAACTGGCTGCGGTTTTACTCCACAATATGAAGATCTTGAACGAATCTACGCCTCTTATAAAGATCAGGGCTTTGAGATTTTGGACTTCCCTTGCAATCAGTTTGCTGGCCAAGCTCCAGAGTCCGATGAAGAAATTCACCAGTTCTGCACTATGAAGTTTGGTACCAATTTTCCACAGTTCAAAAAGAGTGACGTCAACGGAGAGACAGCAAATCCTCTCTTTGAGCGTCTTGCAACAGCTTTTCCTTTCCAGGGCTTTGGTAAGGGTATCAAAGCACTTGCGCTGGACAAATTTGCAAAAGCAAACAACAAAAAGTTTGGCAACAAAGCCTACATTATGTGGAACTTCACTAAGTTCCTTGTAGACCGCCAAGGAAACGTTGTTGCCCGCTTTGAGCCAACCGCCGATATGGCAGAGGTTGAGACCGCAATTAAAAACCTTCTTGCGTAAGGCGAGAGGATCGGTCCACTCATGAGTTCTTCTCAGAAAGAAATGCAATCCGTTGTAGCCGCTGGCACTTTTGCTAGCGGCTCTCCTGCGCTCGACAACTCCCAAGAGATCCCTGAGCTTCTCCTTAAAAATCAGCTCTGTTTCCCGCTCTACAGCGCCTCAAAAGAAGTAGTACGCAGATATACACCGCTCCTTAAGCCCTTTAATCTGACATACACACAATACATTGCCATGATGGCGCTCTGGGAGAATAAGTCCTTAGATGTCAAAGCTTTAGGTGAACTTTTATTCCTTGATTCAGGTACCTTAACTCCGCTGCTCAAAAAGCTCGAAGAAAAGGGACTTGTTTTACGTCAAAAAACAGACAAAGATGGACGTCAGCTGATTGTTTCTCTCACCCAAAAAGGTAAAGACCTTAAGCGAGAAATTCAAATAGTTCCACATCAAATTGGCTCATGCGTTGATCTCTCACCCGAAGAAGGCGCTGAGCTCAAACGATTACTTTTAAAAGTTCTTTCTAACGTTACAGAAAGTTAGTTTTACTATGACCCAATCACAGGTAACCATTACCTCTTCTGAGCGCGAAACCGCTATTGTACGTACCAGTGCTATTGGCATTGCAGCCAATGTTGCGCTTGCGGCATTCAAAGCTGCAGTGGGCATTCTTTCCAACTCAATTGCTGTCACTCTTGATGCGGTTAACAATCTCTCTGATGCAATCTCATCAATCATTACGATTGTCGGAACCAAGCTCTCTAACAAAAAAGCTGATCGTGAACACCCTTTTGGTCACGGTCGCATTGAATACATCACTACAACGGTAATTGCTGCAATCATTATGTATGCAGGCATTTCTTCACTTATTAAATCTATCCAAGACATTATGAATCCTGCAACACCAGACTATAGTCCCCTGTCTTTAGTCATCATTGCTGTAGCTGTACTGGTAAAGATTGTTTTGGGTCACTATGTTCGTACTGTTGGTAATCGCGTAAACTCCGATACACTTGTTGCTTCAGGTTCTGACGCGCTATTTGATGCCATGCTTTCTACTTCTGTTCTAGCGGCTGCTCTTATCTTTATCTTTACAGGAATTAGCCTTGAAGCATACGTAGGAGTTGTTATCTCTGCATTCATCATCAAGGCTTCAGTTGAACTGTTACACGATTCTATTAAAGAGATTATTGGAATGCGTCCTGACGCAGCTCTTTCAACACTCATCTATGACATTGTGAAAGATGACCCAGATGCAGAGGGTGTCTACGACCTTATCATCCATAGTTATGGTCCAGATAAATTTGTTGGCTCATTCCATACTGAGGTTCTTGATACCACTTCAGCTATTGAGATTGATACTATGATCCGACGTCTAAGTACAGAAATATATAACCAAACATCAGGCAAAATCATCATCGCCGCTATTGGTATTTATGCGAGAAATACCACCGATAATCGCATTATAAAGATGCGTACTGAAGTTACTGAAATGGCTTTAGCTCATGAAGGCGTTCTTCAAGTTCATGGCTTTATTGCTGACATTGAAAACCAATTTATGGCCTTTGATGCTGTTATTGAGTTTGGCTATGATGGCAAGCAAATTATCCACGATATTATTCATGAAGTAGAAGCAGCCTACCCTGACATGAATGTCTCGATTCTTTTAGACCGCGACACAAGTGATTTATCCGAGCATGAGGATGCTGGAGACTTAACCTAATTTTAAGCAATTACAGCTATAAAAAGGGCGAGCCGCTGACACCCAGAGTCAGCGGCTCGTGTTCTATGCTCGCAAGAAAGGGAGAGGGTCTTTCTTCGAGCTACGGGAACCTGAAAAAAGCAAGCAACTAAATTGCTTAAAAATATAATAAGTTAACCATGGGAAACTTACAAGAATATTTTCAACATTTTCAGCTAATTTCGTAAACTCTACAAAAAATTAGACTAAGTTTATACATCTATGGATTTTTATCTTACCTTAAGATAGTCAAAACGTAAACAAAAAAATCCCTCGTACCAGATTAGTACGAGGGATCAAGTCAACTTAAGAGATAAGTAACTTTATGCTTTTGCAACCTCGTTAAGGCTCGTAAGAATCTTGTCATCCTTCTTATCCCACTTTGGAGCAGGACGGAAAAGCTGGAAGAGAATTGCTGCCAAGAAGGCAAAGGCAATAACGGTCCAGATGCCAAAGGAACCAAGAACAAAGAACTCCCAAAGCTGATTGATGATAAGACCAACAACCCATGCAAATATGCACTGATAACCAATAGCAAACCAGAACCACTTAGAGTCATTCATCTGACGGCGAATGGTACCAACTGCAGCAAAGCAAGGTGCATCAAGCATGTTGAAGGCAACAAATGCACACATTGCACCAACGTGGAGGACACCACCAGCATCGGTGAACATTCCAGCGAAGCCAGACCACATGGTAACTGACTTCTCGCTTGCGTCACCAAGACCATAAAGAACGCCAAAAGTAGAAACAAGATTCTCTTTAGCAATCAATGCGGAGATGGAAGCAGCAGTTGCCTGCCAGTTTGCAAATCCGAGAGGAGTAAAGATAACGCCAATGAAACCACCAATAGCAGCAAGCAAGGAGAAGTCCATAACGTTTTCAGGAGCACCCTCAACGCTTGGAAGGTAACCGAAGGCTCCACTTGCACCCTCCCAGGTTGCCCAACCAAAGTTGGAAAGAACCCAGATACCAATAGCTGCTGCGAAGATGATGGTACCAGCCTTAAGAATATATGCAGAGATACGCTCCCAAACATGCATTGCCCAAGATCTAATAGATGGCATGTGGTAATCGGGAAGCTCCATAACAAATGGCGCAGGTTCTCCCTCAAAGGCCTTTGTCTTCTTCAACATAATTGCAGAAATAACAATTGCTGCAACGCCCATGAAATAGAACGCTGGCGCAACCCACCATGCACTTGTGCCACCAATAAGGACGCCCATAACCAAGGCAATAATTGGTTGTTTAGCAGAACATGGAATCATGGTAGTAAGCATTGCGGTCATACGACGGTCCTTCTCGTTCTCAATAGTACGAGTCGAAAGAACGCCAGGAACACCACAGCCAGAAGAAATCAGAAGTGGAATAAAGGACTTACCGGAAAGACCAAAGCGACGGAAAACACGGTCCATAACAAAGGCAACACGACTCATGTAGCCACAGTCCTCGAGGAAGGACAACATGACAAACAGGACAAACATCTGTGGGATGAAGCCCAAGACAGAGCCAACACCATTGATAACACCATCAACAACAAGGCCAGTAACAACTGGGCTTGCTCCTGCGTTCTCCAAAGCACCGCGAACCAGAGTTGGAATACCAGGAACAAACATACCGTACTCAGATGCATCAGGCTCAGTCGCTGCACCTTCAACAGCACTCTTAAATCCTGCTGCAGTAACGCCGCCGAGTGTCTGAAGTTCCTGACCGTCTGCCAAAATTGGCTTTCCGTCAGCGTCAAGCTTCAGCGGATTATCATCAGTATCAACAAAGTTACCGTTGTCATCGTGAACTGGTGCACTCAGAGCAACAACGCTCTTATCAGCAGCTTCTTTTTCAAAGCTGGTAATAGCGTCAGAATCCCACTTTTTAGCCTCGATTGCAGCACGAACATCAGTAGTATCAATTCCAGCTTCATCAGCAGCATCAAGATACGCATCAATTTGATCTGAATAATGATGAGAATCAAAATCCTCTTTAGCTGCATTGTATTCAGCGTCACCGATTCCCATAAAGTGGAAACCAGCATCAAATAGGTTATCGTTTACCCAGTTTGTAGCGCCAGTACCAACAGTAGAAATAGAAACAAAATAAACAAGCGTCATAACAAGAATAAAGATTGGAAGACCAAGAATACGGTTGGTAACAACGCGGTCAATCTTTTCGGAAGTGGTCAGCTGCTTTGGAGCCTTCTTAACGCAAGCTGTCATGACGCCAGCAATCCACTCATAACGGTCAGAGGTAATGATAGATTCAGCATCGTCATCGCGAGACTGCTCAACTGCAACAATAATCTTCTCAAGCTCTGCGATCTTCTCGGCAGAAAGGTTAAGAGGAGCAATAGCATTTGCATCGCGCTCAAAGACCTTAATGGAGTACCAACGAGACAGAGTTGCAGGTGCAAGGCCCTCGATTGCAGTAGCAATCTTGCCAAGAGCCTCTTCAACCTCTGGAGTAAAGCACTTAACGCCCTCAGCAGGAGTTCCCTCCTGACCAGCCTTAATTGCAGTCTTTACCAGAGTGTCAATGTTCTTTTTGCGAAGTGCAGAAACCTCAATAACCTCAACACCAAGCTGCTTGGAAAGCTCTTTGGTATCAATGACGTCACCGGACTCCTTGAGCAGGTCAACCATGTTAAGACCAAGAACAACTGGACGACCAGACTCAAGAATCTGAGTAGTCAGATAGAGGTTACGCTCCAAGTTGGTAACATCGAGAAGGTCAATAATGGCGTCTGGGCGCTCATTAATGAGGTAGTCACGAGATACCTGCTCCTCAGGTGAATAAGGAGACAATGAGTAAATACCAGGAAGGTCGACAAAGGTAACGTCCTTATCAGCACGCCAGTTTGCCTGCTTCTTCTCAACGGTAACGCCTGGCCAGTTGCCAACGTAGCCGTTTGAGCCTGTAAGCTCATTAAATAGGGTGGTCTTACCGCAGTTTGGGTTACCTGCAAGACCAATAATAGTTTTTTGTGCCATTAGGCTTCCTCTACCTTGTGAACGTCTACTACTTCAATGCTTGCAGCTTCATCCTTACGGATAGAAAGCTCGTAGCCGCGGACTGTGAGCTCAATTGGGTCTCCCAGTGGTGCTACCTTTTTGACATGAACCTCAGTGCCCTTAGTAAGGCCCATATCCATGATGCGACGTTTCACGGCGCCTGCACCCTTTAGCGCAGCAACCGTGCAACTCTCCCCCACCTTAACGTCTCTCAGAGTTGCCATAACCTTCCTTTCAACAAAACACGCATTAAAAGCTGCAGGTTTTACCAGCAGTGCAATACAACAAAGTGCTTAGAGCGGAGAAACCATGATGTGCGACGACATTTGACGGTTAAGTCCAAGTCGTGCACCTTTCACGCTAACAATAACATCACCGTTGACACGTGAAATAACCTTTACCTCTGCGCCCTCAACAAAACCAAGCGTAAAGAGATGCTGACGAAGATCAGAAGCACCCTTAACTGTTACGATTAACGCAGTCTCTCCCTCGCCAAGCATGGCAAGAGGAAGAACTGGACCAGAATTCGCAGGACCCCGTAAGGTCTTTTCTGTATCCATGCATCCCCCAAAATAACCGTAGGCAAACTAAGTTTGTTTATTCAAACTTTTACTTCATTAGTATCAACTAAAAGTTAAGGTAATTCAACTTTCATTTAATAATTAAACTAAAAAATAAGGCGAGAAATTCTGTCTACCAGTGATTTCTCGCCTTTTAAATATTGCAATTTTATTTCAAACAACATTCTTCTTACGTAAAAATGAACAATTGTTTGCTCAAAATACGATAAGTAGTGTTATATCAGCCCGTATTCTGCAGACCTGCAGCAACACCAGACACGGTGCACAAAATCAGATACGTGATATTTGCGCGCTCCTCTGGAGTAAGCATGTCGTCCCTTGTACGAAGCTCAGACAGGGCATGTACCTGCGTAACCGAAAGAATGTTAACAAATGGTAGACGTAGACGAATAACAGGTCCCAACACACGACGGTTCTCCAAAGGCCACTTATTACCGGTGATAGCAAGGACCCACTTACGCGTCAACGACATCTCAAAGAGAACCATCTCTGAAAGCTCAGGACGATCCCCCAAAGCCAGGTAAAGTCTTGCGATACGAGCATCAACCTTTGAAATAGACATCTCGATGTTGTCAATAAATGTAGTGAACAGCGGCCACTCCTTGTATGCCTCACGGAGACGCTCAATATCCCCCACAGCCTCACATGCACTACCCAATCCGTACCAAGCAGCCAGGTTAATACGAGCCTGTGACCACGAGAAAATCCATGGGATTGCGCGTAAATCATCAAGAGACTTTGCGCCAAGACCACGTTTTGCAGGTCTTGAACCAATGGGGAGAAGACCAATCTCAGTCAGAGGGGTAACAACCGAGAACCACTCGGCAAAACCATCAGAGTGAATGAGTTCTAAGAAGCGCTGTTTAGAAGCCTTATCAAGCTCAGAAGCTAATGAAGCAAACTTCACGTCTGCATGAGTATTCTTTTGCTCAAGAGAAGGTGCCATCTGAAGCAGCGTTGCTCCTGCAACGGACTCTACGTGACGGCGAGCAAGTGTTGGGTCACCATAGCGAGCAAAGATAACTTCTCCCTGCTCGGTAAGTTTAAAGCGACCGTTAACAGATCCCTTAGGCTGAGACAAAACAGCGCGATTTGCAGGACCACCGCCACGACCAACAGCACCACCGCGGCCGTGCATCAGGATAAGATCAATAGAGTTCTTCTCTGCCCACTCCGCCAAAGCGGCCTGAGTTTTATGCAGTACCAGTGTTGCAGTAGTTGGTCCTTCATCCTTTGAAGAATCGGAGTAGCCTAGCATAACCTCAAGCTTGCGGTCTGTCTGAGAAAGACGTTCCTGTACCTCAGGAATCTGAATTACCTGATCAAGTGTGGTAACAGCGTTCTCAAGATCTTCAATCTGTTCAAACAACGGAATAACGTCTAGTACGGGAACATCTTCTTCATTTGCAAACGCAAGGCGTGCCAGTTTGTAGACATTCTCAACATCCTGAGCGGACTGCGTAAACGAAATAATATAACGACGAGCAGCGTTAATACCGTTCTTCTTTTGGATTGAGCCAATGGATCGGAAGGTATCAAGCACCTCCTGCGTCATAGCATCAAGCTTTGCGGGTCTCTCGGCAGTTGATGGATGTGCCTCAAGATCAGCAAGTGCACGTTTGTGTACCAAAGAGTGCTGGCGGAACTCCATCTCCACCAAATGAAAACCAAAGGTCTGAGCCTGCCAGATAAGCCTCTGAATAGGACCGTAGGCAATACGACGAGCTCCTGCCTGAACAAGCGAATCCTGAATAACACGCAGGTCAGCAATAAACTCTTCGGCGTTTTGATACATAAGGTCAGCATTGCGTTCAATGGTGGCGCTGAGTCGACCAGAAATTACGCGCATAGCCGCACGATGCAACTCAGACCCAGCCTTATCAACAGCGCGAGACGTCAGAGCCTGGCTCATCTCTACCTGCTGCGCCCAAAGATTAGCAAGTGCAGGTGAAGCTGGGGTTGAAATACCATCAAGCGTCAGACCTCGACTGACCTCCTTGGTAGCTTCAGCCAATGCTTGTAGTACGTGTACACGGTACTTCTCGGCAACTTGGCGAGAAACTAAAGCAGTGACGTTAGGGTTACCATCGCGATCGGAGCCAATCCAGCTGCCTGGACGGAAAAACGGCGGACAGACAGGTGGTACACAGCCAGCGTTTTCTCCCAGTACCCAGTTATCAAAGCGACGATACACCGAAGGGACCATCTCAAAGAGGGTGGTATCAAAAATGTTGAGGACAGTATCTGCTTCCTCCAAAGGAGTTGGCTTTTTATGACCGATAGGAGACGTACGGAACAGACCGTCAATCTCCTGCAGCATGCGACGCTCATTTTCCACACGAGCAGGACCGCCAAGTCTCTGACGTTCATCAAGAAGCTCTGAAATAATGCGAATTCGACGTTCAACATTTTTACGACGAGCCTCAGTTGGATGAGCAGTAAAAACAGGATGAAACTCAAGACGATTAAGACGTGCCTTTGCCTCTTCTTCGCCACACTCGTCAATGAGCTGCCTATATGCAACAGTTATCTCGTTGATAGGGTCTTCTGCAGAAGATGAATCAACAGAAGCCTCACGAGAACGCAGACTGGTAACGCGATAATTCTCTTCACAAAGATTTGCTAAGTGGAAAAAAGTTACAAACGCACGCATGAGAAGCACGGAATCTTCCATGCTCAGGCTATCGATGGTAGAGGCAAAACGAAGGAAAGCGTTAAGCGATTCCTTCTCTGAATCTACCTTGAGCACAGCATTAATTGCCTCAAGTAACAAAGGTGCGCGAGTTGTAGACAAATCATCTGGTCCAGCCTTAATTGCCTCGACCAGCAACGTATCAAAACTAGTAAGAAGATCTGGATTGTACTCAGCAAGCACTTTTCTTACCAAGCGTAAAAAGAAGGTAAGGTTATCACGCAGTGGAGCTGGTGCTTTAAGCGCCTGAATAAGCGTGCGAGCAGCAGCAATCTCATTTCCACGTCGCTCGAGAAGCGACTGAGCTACCTCAGAAGTTGCTACGCTATCGATGGGTTTCTCGTCAAAAGAAGCATTGCTGGACTCTAGATTTGAATCTTGAGGACTGCCTGCCATGCTCATCCTTTCGTCACACAACTCAGAATACGTACTATCTACCTTACCCATTTGTAACAATCTACGCACGATTGTTTGTCAATCTGTTACCTAATGTACATCGTGGACTACAATCGATATAACAAATAAAAATTGATATATCAAAATTTCTGGCCACGCTAAAGAAGATTTTAGGTTTTACATGCTCAATCCATTTAAGAAAAGTCGTACTGCGTACAACAATTCTTCCGTACATAAGCAGGTAGAGCGACTACGCACTCCTCGCTATGAGCTTGATGACTCTAGTGCAAACGGGAGTCAGCCTGGCATTGTGGTTACTTGGTGGACCAGACTTCTTTCTGCGGTGGTCTCTGGCGATATTGCCAATCAAGACGAACAATACTTAGCACATCAAACATCACAGGACTATCTTTTTAACGCACTTGGACAAGGGGCCTGGGGTGCGCTTTTCCCACTTTTAACCGTTGTCTGTTCTCAACTTGTTGGCATTGAGCAGGCAGGTCTTTTCTCCATGGCGTTTGTTGTGGCAACGCTTTTATTATTTGTTGCCCAATACGGTGTTCGTACCTATCAGGTTTCCGACTTAACTGAACAACGTAGTTTTTCTGATTACCAGATTCAACGTGCAGCTACCGTCATTGTCATGGTAATAGCTGGTCTTATTTGGTGCTTCTTTAAAGGCTATGCCGAGCCCATGTTTTCTATCTGCACAGGAGCTTTACTCTTTAGAGCAGCCGACGGCATGGCAGATGTCTACGAAGGCCGCCTGCAGCAAAAAGACAAGCTTTACCTGGCTGGGTTAAGCCAGGCTCTTAGGTGCAGCACCAGTTTTATTCTCTTTACTGTTGTACTATTCGTAACCAGAAATCTTGTCTGGGCAAGTTGGAGCATGGGTATTTGTGCACTTATTACCCTAATATTTGTTTCTGCTCCCCTTGCTATTCTTGAGACTGATAAAAG
>ERZ773003.1567-NODE-1567-length-12932-cov-3.199348_pt1 | contig 12932 bp, 11 predicted proteins | sample MGYA00580668_ERZ773003 | MGnify/ENA primary metagenome ERZ773003 (study PRJEB29015, sample SAMEA2738002) | human oral metagenome | biome: human oral; feature: human-associated habitat; material: dental | place: China | collected 2126 ... | reverse complement strand
AACTTCTACTCAGCCTGCTGAGACTTCTTCTGAGCTGCATCAAGATCGCGATGAAACAGTGTTACGCGATATCCCTGGCTAGTAAGGTGCTCTGCGGTAGCGCGTGCAATCGCAACACTTCTATGCTGACCACCCGTACAACCTACTGCAATGGAGAGCAAGCTCTTCCCCTCTTGTACATAACCAGGCATAACTACATCAAGCAGTTCAAACCAAGATTTTAGAAATTTCTTAGTAGTACCGTGCTTAAGAACAAACTGAGCCACTGGCTCATCAAGACCAGTAAGTGGTCGAAGCTCCGGATCATAATAAGGGTTGGGTAAGAATCTCACATCAATCATAAGGTCAGCTTCAACAGGCAAACCGTTCTTGAAACCAAATGAAAACACACTAACATCCATAAGCTGCTGCTCAGCAAGCTCAGAAAATGCACGACGAAGGCGACTCTTCAATGTATTAGTGCGCATAGAAGAAGTATCTAAAACCACATCTGCCAGCGCTTTTATATCTTGAAGTTGTGCGCGCTCCCTAGAAATTGCAGATGAGAGATTTTCTCCCTCCTGCGCTAAAGGATGACGACGGCGATTCTCGCTATAGCGACGCATAAGTACTTCGTCTGAGGAGTCTAGATAAACAATCTTGTACGTGAGCTCGTGATCTGCAAGAGACTTCAGAGCTTCAGAGATGTCATCAAAGAGACCTTGCGAGCGCAAGTCACAGGTAACTGCCAAGTGACGGCCAACACCCGTATTAATACCCACAAGATTAGAAAGCTGCAAAATAAGAGCTGGTGGCAGGTTATCAATACAGAAATAACCCATGTCCTCAAACACATGAAGCGCCTGCGTGCGACCCGATCCAGACATACCCGTAATAATGACAATGTCGGGAATAACTGAAGATGTAGGATCGTTTTTCTTCACAGGCGCTCCTTAAATACGTGACGAGAAAACCTTACCGCTCTCAGCGTTAATCCTCAAGTGCCGTAGCAAACCAAGAAGTAATTGAGGTTGGATGCGTAATTGCAGTACCTGATACAACCGCCCAAGCGCCTGCATCAAGGGCATCTCTTGCATCTTGTGGCGTATGAACATGACCTTCACAAATAATGGCAATACCTGGGAATTCAGTGGTTGCTGCCTTGAGAAGGGCAATATCGGGACCATCGTCAAGCGTAGTATCAATAGCAGCCTTATTGTGAGAGAGTGTAGTTGAAACTAAGTCACAACCAGCAGCAACAGCACGACGAATATCATCCATAGTCATGCAGTCAGCCATAATCAAGACGTCAGACTCTGCACGAAGTGCTGCAACGGTCTCTTCAAAGGTTCTACCATCTGGCCTTGGACGGTCTGTTGCATCCAAGGCAACAACGTCTGCACCTGCGTGGATACAAGCACGAGCATGACGAAGCGTAGGAGTAATGTAAACGCCTTCATGGCCCTCTTTCCAGAGACCGATTACAGGAATTTCAACTCTACCTTTAATGGCAGAAATATCAGACAAACCTTGGCACCTAATAGCTGCAGCGCCGCCAAGCTCACAAGCGCGAGCAATCTGAGCCATGGTCTCTGGATGCCTCATAGGCTCACCAGGATACGCCTGGACGCTGACAATGAGTTTTCCTTTAAGTGACTCAACAAGCTCTGAGTGTGCCACGGTATTCTCCTTACCAGAATGTACAAACTTTTATGATATGCATCTTTCTACAAGCCAAGTCAGCAAACTATTTAATGACTTGGCGCTTCTTGCCTAAAGACGCGTCTCTAAATAGCCAGGTAGAACAAGGTTTTCTGCAGCACCAATAAGAGGAGCTTCTCCACCAAGCGTACCCTTCACAATAGGCGTTGCCTGAACAGGAGGCATTGCCTGCAACTTAAATGCAGCTTCAAGTGCCTCGTGCCAGTACTTGCCACACTCTGCAACGGAGCCAGACAGGATGATGACAGAAGGATCAAGCATGTTGCACATGCTGCCCAAAACCTCGCCAAGTGCGCGGCCCGAGCGCTCCTCTGCAGCCTGAGCGATCTTCTCGCCAGCAAGAGCTCTACGGTCAATCTCTGCACCATCAAGAGCAGAACCATCTTCAAGCGTATCGGAACCGCCAAGGCGGACGTACTCACGAATAATGCCAGGGCCTGCAGAAACAGGCTCAAGGTGAGAAGTTCCACCACAAGGACAGTCAACGCCTGCAGCTGCTGGAGTTGCAACGTGACCAATATGGCCTGCCTCATCGTGAGCGCCTAGCATTAATATGCCATGGTTCACAAAAGCGCCACCAATACCGGTACCAACAGCTACAGTAAGAACGCTGTCTTTACCATGACCGGCTCCATGGCGAGCCTCACCTAAAGCATGAGCGTGAACGTCATTGAGCACACTACAAGAAATGCCAAACTCGTTGGTAACTGCTGAGCCAAGAGCGGTTCCACCCCAGCCGGGCATAAGCTCATTTGCGTAGGTAATATCGCCAGTACGAGGGTCAACAACACCTGCAGAAGAAATGCCAACGCCAGAAATAGCAAGACCCAGTTCTTCTGCACGGACAAAAGCTTCTCTAATTGCTTGTAGAACAGTAGCAAGAACCTGCTTGCCGCCCTCCTTTGCGTTAGTAGGAACCTTCTTTACGGACTGAACTACCGGGGCATCGGAACCGTTAAGGGTAACAATGCCACAGGCAATTTTTGTGCCTCCAATATCAACTGCACAAACATGTGTTGGAAAAACAAACTTGGAGTCCATGGTGTCTCCTATTTTTAGAGAAGGTTATTTGCAACAAGAACCTGCTTGATTGCCTCACGGTTCTGATTGTCAAGTGGCTTAACAGGACGAGGCATCTGGTTAGAATCAAAAATACCCATGAGGTTAAGCGCACACTTAAAAGCACCAACGCCAGCGCCATAACCCTGAACACCTGTGGTGACATCAAAGATGTGAGAAATCTCGTTAAGTCGGTCCTGCTCACGCTTAACTTCTGCCCAGTTACCATCCTGAGCTGCTTTCCACATGCGAACGTAACCCTTTGGCTCAACATTAGCAAGACCAGGAACAGAGCCATCTGCACCAGAAAGAAGAGCTCCGTCGACAACAATCTCGTGACCAGTCAGAAGGGCCAGAGGATGACCGTTCTTCTCATTCTCCTGAACAAGATATCTGAAGGAAACGTCATCGCCAGAAGAGTCCTTAACGCCTGCAAGAACACCTTCTGCACCCAGGCGGGCAAGCATCTTCCAAGGTAGCTTAGTATGAACACAAACAGGAATGTCGTACGCAAACAGAGGTGCGTCCAACTCCTGATGAAGAATGCGGAAGTGCTCCTCAACATCAGCTGGACCACCAAGCGCATAGAAAGGAGCGGTTGCGACAAGAGCATCAGCGCCCAGAGCGAGGGCACGACGACCGTGCTCTAAGACGCGCTCAGTCTGAGTATCAATGATTCCCACGAGTACAGGAACGCGGTGGTTAACAATACGAACAGCCTCGCGAACAATCTGATCACGACGCTCATCAGTTGCAAAAACAACCTCACCAGAAGAACCAAGAAAGAAAAGACCGTCTACACCTGCCTCAATAAGGCGGTTAATGGAGCGCTCAAACGACACAACATCAAGCTGATGATCTAGGGTATCTGGGGTTACAACTGGTGGAATAACACCGCTAAATGGTACGTTACTGGACATACTTTATCCTTTCACACGTTGGAAAATCCAACTAAATTCTTATACCAATGTACTGAACAAACTAACCGAATAACTGGTCAATTGAATATTCAAAGAACCTACGTAATTATAGTCTGCTCAGGTACGTCAGAATGCCGATATAACCTCACGCAAATAATTGATTTGCTCGTTCTCAAACTGATTGATGCGCTCGTGTCCAAACTTGGGATACACACGTATTTCCTTCTGCCCCGCTAAGCGGTTATATAGCGCAAACGTTCCCTCAGTAGGAGCACTTTGGTCCAGTAGAGCTGTGCCAATTAGAGCTGGTACACGTACGAGCTCTGCTGCGCACGCGCTGTCGAGAAGACCGACTGCGTCGATAGCTGCATCTGACTGCGGGGCGTCTCCGCACCCGACAACCGTACGCAGGGTTGTTGCGTTGTCGGCAAAGAGCGGGTTCAGCGCCATAGTAGCGCTCACTGCCTTGGGCAAAAGCGCGGCTGCGAACAATGCCTGTGAGCCTCCCAGACCCTCTCCCCAGGTGACAGTTGTACGACCAAGGATGCGCGATGCAACCGCTGTGGCTACCAGCGCGTCGTCGATGAGCTGCTTAAGGGTGGAGGCGGCAGCATCGTTTGGATTGATGAGCACGTGAGCAAGCTCCTCTGCTGAAAGTACTCCCCTCCAGGCGTCTTTGAGCTGAGACTCGCACGGACGAGCCTCCAGAGCTACAACAGGCATTCCAAGTGCTGTGAAGCGCAGAAGGTGCAGCCAGCTACGCACTCCCCGACCAAGATCGGAGAAGAGCACCACTGCAGGCAAATCTGCTGCAGTAGACAAAGCTCCTGCTCCACATGTGCCTGCTGGAAGAATGACGCGAGCACTCAGTTGAGTCTGGTCAGTTGAGGTGAACATAATACGCTTAAACGTTGCAGTCTGAGTGGCAGATGGTAGCTCAGTAATACTCTCCACCTGAGCGTTTTGCACAAACGCTACAGACGTCTCCCAGAATGATTCAAAGTTTGATGGTCTGAGCCAAGCACCGCGATAAAAACGAGCGTCCTCAAGCCTTTGTGTTAAACCTTTCATGCCCTCACCTCGCATTCTGCCTGAGCAGGAAATGACGAGTCTAAATTTTCAAGAACTTGTCCGCCATTTTCTAGGCAAAAGAAATCAATGATTTTATCGTCAAAATCACCAATCTCTTCATGTGCATATCCGGGGTAAATAAGATGTCTCTTTGGGCAGTTCAGAGCATTATAAGCAGCAAACTGAGCCTCTGGTGGAACAACTGGATCATCAAGTCCAGTGCCAAAAAGCACAGGGCAGGTAACCAGGCGCGCAAAATTAACTGAATCAATGTAGGCAAGCTTTGCAAAAACATCATCAACGCGAGAACCATCCGCATCAAACCAGCGGGAATAATAACGAATGCCCTCGTAGGCCACCTCGTCAGCATTAAGCTCCCAAACGCACCTAAAATCGGTGAGAAAAGGATAAAGAATTGATGCTCTATTGATAAGGTCCTGGTTGAGTGCACAGGTAGCGAGACCAATGCCGCCGCCCTGCGATGCTCCGTTCACAAAAATACGGCCCGTATCAATGCCTTCAAGCTGACGGGCAATCCTACAGAGCAGACGAATGTTCTGATACAAGTGAACGTAGTAAAGGTCCTCTGCAGGTCCATCTAGTCCAAGCACCAAGTGACCAGAGACGGTAGTACTCTTATAAGAGCTTCCGTCCAAGCTACGGCCACCCTGTCCAGGGTTATCTAGCGCAATCAACGAACAGCCCATGCCTAAAAATGAGCTCTGCTCAAACCAACTGCGAGAAGATCCTGGATAGCCATGAAACTGTAAAACAAGCGGAGTTTGTACGCCTGAGGCAGTCTGTGGTCGCAGGTACTTTGCGTAGACTTCCGCGCCATCAATGCCTGCAAATGTAAGATCAAAAAAATGAGCTGAAGCAGTTGACGTGACCTCTGTTGAAGGAACAATCTGCCAGCTGAGAGGGGCGTTATCTGCTTCCTCCATACGTGCCTTCCAAAACGCCTCAAAATCCGAAGGATAGGGCGTCAAAGCATGAGCTGCCTTCAACTCTGTCAGCTCAAGCGTCTCTTGGTGCATTTCTCCACCTAACAAGCTAAAAGAGCGCAGCCTAAGCTGCGCTCTGGTCAAACAAAAACAAAAAGCGCTACTCACCCAGTTTAGGATGAAGCAAAGATGGTGCAGCACCCAAGAGCGTCTTAGTGTAAGGATCTGTTGGATGCTCAAAGACCTGCTTAGCAGGACCATCTTCCATAATCTGACCGTGATTCATAACAATAATACGATCAGAAACGTAACGGACAGTCTGAATATCGTGCGAAATAAAGATCATTGAGAGACCCAGCTCAGACTTGAGGTCCGTGAGCAGGTTCAAGATCTGTGCGCGAACGGAAACGTCCAGTGCAGAAGTAGGCTCATCAGCAATGATTGCCGATGGGTTCAAAGAAAGCGCACGTGCAATAGCAACACGCTGACGCTGACCACCAGAGAGCTGACCAGGAAGAGCACGAAGTGCCGAATGTGGAAGTCCTACCAAGCTGACAAGCTCATTAATACGGGCTTCTCGCTCCTCCTCTGTTCCTACCTTATGCACTAGCAGTGGATCCATAAGCTGGTCTTTAACAATCATACGAGGGTTAAGAGCAGTTGCTGGGTCCTGGAAGACAACAGAGACAACGCGGCCAATCTGCTTTCTAAGCTCTGGAGTACGCTTGGTAACATCCATTCCCTTGAAGTACACATGACCGGACGTTGGTGACTGAAGGCCACACATGACATTTGCGGTAGTGGACTTTCCGCAGCCAGACTCGCCAACAATACCAATGGTCTCACCAGGCATAAGCTTAAGCGAAACATTTTGTACAGCGTGAACCTTATTAGGCTTAAAGATTGAACCCGTACGCGTTTTAAACGTAACCGAAATGTCATCGAGGAAGATAATTGGCTGCTCTTCAGTTGTTGTAGCCATTTACCTCACCTCCTTTTGAGAACGCTCAAGGTAAGGCACAAGACCATGCTCCTTCAAATACTCATCGGGCAGCTCGGAGAAACGATGGTGTCTACCAGGAATCTCCTTAATAACAGGATGTACCTCAAGACCCAGATCTGGATGGCTTGAACGAGGAGCAAACCTATCGCCTGTTGGGAAATCTTCTGGAGAAGGAACAGAACCTGGTACCTGGTGAAGCCTAGTACCGTCCTGAGCGCCTTCCTCAATAGAAAGAACAGAGCCGAGAAGACCGCGGGTATACTCGTGAACAGGGTTGGTCAAAAGCTCAGTGGTAGCCGCCTGCTCAATAACCTGACCGGCATACATAACCGTAATCTCAGAAGCAACCTCTGCAACAAGTGCAAGGTCATGGCTAACAAAGATCATTGCAAAACCAAGACGACGCTGGAGGTCATTTAAGAGCTTGATGACCTGTTTCTGAACAGTAACATCCAGAGCGGTTGTTGGCTCGTCGCAGATAACCAGAGAAGGATCGCGGGTGAGTGCCATAGCAATCAAAACACGCTGACGCTGACCACCAGAAAGCTCATGTGGATAAGACTCGAGCGTACGCTTTGGATCCAGGCCTACAAGCTCTAGAAGCTCCTCAGCAGAACGAGTGCCTCCCCTGCTGGTAAGCTGCTTCATCTGAGAAGAGATAAGCATAGAAGGGTTCAGAGAAGACAAAGCGTCCTGGTATACCATTGCAAGTTCGTGTCCAAGCAGTTTGCGATGCTCCTCTTTGGAAAGCTTTAGAAGGTCTTGATCCTTGTAGAGGACCTCACCAGTAATAGTCTCTTTTGGATCAGTCAAACCCATGATGACCTTGGTGGTAATAGACTTGCCGCAGCCAGACTCACCAACCAGTGCCATGCACTGACCAGGACGAACATCAAAGCTTACGTGGTCAACAACCTTAACGTCTCCGTGAGACTCAAAGCTGATGCAAAGATCTTTAACGCTCAGTAATGGCTTTATATCAAAGTCTGGCTTACGCCTATCAGTTCTGGATAGCTCAACCTCTTTGAGTGCATTGAGCCTGCGCTCCAGAGACTCTGCCTGCTCTGCATACGCACGAACTGGGTCAGATGCAAGAATGTCATCTGCACGTCTGGAATCAGAGTTCTCTGTATCAACAGGAGCACCAGGTGCTGCAGCCATAGCGTCAGTAAGACCCTCGGAGAGGATGTTCAGTGCCAGGCAGGTCATCATAATAGCTAGGCCTGGGAAAAATGCCTGCCACCAACGACCAGCAAGAACGCCAGCGCGAGCATCAGCCAGGATATTACCCCATGTTGGAGTTGGCTCTGCAATACCTGCGCCAATGAAGGTCAGGGATGCCTCAAAGATGATTGCATCTGCAACAAGCGTAACGGTAAAGACCATAATTGGAGCGATGCAGTTACGAAGAACATGCTTCCACAAAATCCATGGTGCACGAGCGCCAGAGACAATGGTTGCCCTTACGTAATCCTCACCGTACTCGCTTACGATATTTGCACGAACAATACGTGCAATCTGTGGCGTGTACATAAAGCCAATAGCAAAGATGATTGAAGGAACACTGTTACCTAGAATAGAAACAAAGACTGCTGCAAGAGCGATACCTGGAAACGACATGATAATGTCGAGCACACGCATGATAACCTCAGAGACAGCTTTTCTGGAAACAGCAGCGATAGCGCCAATAATTGAACCGCATAGCAGCGCCATACCCGTAGCACCAAAACCAATGACCAATGAATACTGACCACCATAGAGCATGCGAGAAAGAATATCGCGACCCTTATCGTCAGTACCAAAAATGAATCCATTACCTGGAGCCTGACGAGCATTGAAAATCTCAAGTGGGTTATGTGGAGCAATAAAGTTTGCAAAGATAGAAGCAAGAACAACAAAGACAAGAATGACAAGAGCAATCTTGGAAGCTGTCTTCATCTTCTTAAAGCCACCAAAGGTTGAACCCTTTGCAGCAGCTTCTTCGAGCTTCTCGACTTGTTTTTTTCTAATTTGTACCATCGCACTACACCGTCCTAATGCGTGGGTTAATCAAGATGTACAACATATCAACAACAATGTTGATGATGATGAAGGACAGTGCAACGACAACGACAACGCCCTGAACAAGCATTGCCTCATTACCCTGAATACCCTCGAGAATAGCGGTGCCCATGCCAGGAAGGTTAAAAATAACCTCAATAACAACGGCGCCACCCATGAGATAACCAATCTTCAAACCAAGTGTGGTTACAGGGGTAATAAGAGCATTGCGTAGTACGTTTCTTGCGATAACGATTCTCTCTGGAATACCAGCACCACGAGCAGTGCGGACGTAGTCCTTGTCAAGCTCCTCAACCATTGCGGTACGAACAATACGAGTCATCTGACCAGACATTGGAACCGCAAGCGCAAATGCCGGCATAATCATACGAGCAAAGTAGCCGACAAGATTTACCGTAGGATCTGGTAGTGCTCCAGAGGCAGGCAGCAGCTTGAGTGTAGACGCAAAGACCAGAATCAGAAGAACTGCCAACCAGAATGATGGCGTTGCAAGACCAGCAATTGAAAATACGCGAATGATTTGATCGGGCCATTGGTCTCTATAGAGAGCCGCAATGACACCCAACGTAAACGAAACTATTGCGCCAATGAAAAGACCCATAAAGGTCAATTGCATAGTTACTGGCAGAGCCTTTGAAATTCTTGCAGCAACTGAATAGTGAGAAGTGCCATAGGTACCCAAATTTCCATGAGCAACATCACCGATATAACGTACATATCTCACAGGCCATGGATCATCAAGACCATTCTCAATGTGATACTGCTGAATAGCTTCTTCAGAAGCAGACTCTCCCAAGGCATTGTATGCAGGATCAACATGCGAGAAAGACATTAGGAAGAATACAAGAAAGGTGACGCCTAGAGCCATAATCGGTAGCGCAATAAGACGGCGTCCGATAAGACGTAATAGGTTGTTCACTATCTCCCCCTCTCTCTTTAAAACAAACAGTACAAATAAATTCTAATAAGACTTTGATACAACTCAGCATTGAATTTTGTACAAAAAGCCCGAGCGTTATAGACAAAACGCTCGGGCCCCAATATATGAGATGCTAAGCGCGTGATGACAACGAATTAGCTAACAGTAACTGTGTTGACATCAATGAAGGACATACCGGTAGTACCAATGCCCTTAAAGCCCTTAAGTGCAACACCGTTTGCATTTGGCTTCTCGCTCCAAGAAGCGGTGAAGGTCTTAGCAAAGAGAACTGGGTACAGAGGCACGTTCTCAGCGATGATATCAAAGCACTCATTCCAAGTAGACTGCTGATCAGCACCAGATTGGCCAAGAGCCTTGTTCATGAGCTCGTGAAGCTTATTCCACTCAGCAGACTCTTTCCATGGGCAACGCTTGGTCATCCAAACGTTGTCGCCATACCACCAGTTAAGCAGCAAATCGACGTCTGCGCCGAAGCAGGAAGGATCACCAGGGGCAAGCAAGATGTCCCAAGAGCCGTCAGCTGCATCGATTGCAGCATACGTTGCTGGAGAAGTATCGGAAACGATGTTTACGTTAAATCCAAGTGCATCGAGGTCGTTCTTGACCTGAGTTGCCATGGACTTAACCTGCTCGTTATCGGTGGTACGAAGAACAACATCACCAGGGGTGATGCCAGACTCAGCAATGAGCTTCTTAGCCTTCTCAGCATCGTGAGCATAGACAGTGGATGCCTTGTGATAGTTAGCAAAGGAAGAAGGAAGGTAGCTAGTAGCAACCTCTGCCTGACCAGAGAATGCATTTGCAAGCATCTTGTCAGTGTCAAGTGCATAGAAGCATGCCTGGCGAACCTTAACGTTATCCCATGGAGCCTTGCCAAGGTTGAACATTGCAAAACGAACGCCAAAGCCCTGAACAGCGTCAACGGTGCAGCCTGCGCCCTTGAGCTGGTCTACTGCGTCTGCAGGAACCATTTCCATAGCAAGAGTGGTTCCATCCTGCTGTGCAGTCAGACGAGCAGTTGGGTCCTTAAGGACGTCATAGTGGAGCTTATTGTCCTTAGCAGGAGTTGCACCGTTGTAGTTAGTGTTTGGAACAAGGTCAAGGGTGTTGTCAGAGATGGACTCATACATCCATGGACCAGAGCCAATTGGCTGCTTCTTCATCTCATCCTGAGAGCTGCTTGCTGGCACAACGCGAACAATAGACAGACGCTCCTTGAGGAGGGAGAAGTTGGCAATAGTAGTCTTAACGGTGACAGTCTTGTCATCCTTCTTCTCTACGGAAGCAATTGGAGCGAGCATTGGAACGTAAACGCTGCCTTTTGCAGAAGAACGGTTGAAGGACTCAACAACGTCATCTGCCTTTACCTCGTTGCCATCAGAGAACTTTGCGCCGTCACGAATGGTAATCTCAAAGGTGTTATCGTCAACCTTCTTTGGATCAGCAGTAGCAAGCTCATTAAACGTAGAGTAGTCATGGAAGTTAAGACCATAAAGGCCCTCGACTACCTGCCAGTTAACGCCAAGAGCAAGTGCTGATGAAGTAGTAGATGGATCATAGTTCTGGGTTGAATAAGCTGTACCAGCAGTAATTGTACCGCCACCTTCCTTTCCAGATGGAGCTTCAGCTGCCTTCTGCTGTCCGCCACCGCAAGCGGTGAGACCAAGACCAGCTGCTACAATTGCTCCGCCAAGGAAGCCGCGACGCGAAAGTGGACGGTTAATAAACTCGCTCATTTCTGCCTCTTTCTAAAACTCTCCTTGCCACAACGTGGCACCAATGCCACTTGTGTGGCTTACATCTACATAACTATAGGAAGAAAAGACATTTCTTCTGAAGACAGTTCGCCCAACGGTATTAATTTATCGCTCATTGGCTGCTCAAAATATAAAAACATGTTTTGTTGTATTATTTATCACATATAAAACTTAATAGCAGTTAAAAAGGTCCGCAGTTAGCGGGCTTTATTATTATATGACCCTGTTGAATATATAAATTATTTAACTAACTACACAAGTAGTAATCATTGTCAACTACCGTTTACCGATGTTTTACTACCGTTTATCTTTAGAAATTACGGATATGTTGTGAAGATTAGACAAGAGTTAGTCAGAAATGGACTAACTCTTGTCTTAAAACAGCAAAAACACCTCAAAATTACTTAACTAAATCTACAACACGCTCAGGGTTCGCCATAAAATCTAGATGTTCTTCCCCTAATCGGAAGCTAATAATTTCCGATACATGGACATCTTCTTTAGAGATTGTGCTTCTTCATCCTTTGCTCAAAAAGCTCATTAATAATCTTTGTCATCTCTTCAACTTGTTGAGTACTAGGTTCATCCTCAAATGCAGCGTAAAGCTCTGGATGCTCCTGAGCAATAAACTCACAAGACTTGCCCGTTGCATGCCCACGAACAAAAAACGGAATACGCTTTATGTATTCAGGATTCACAAGTGCCAGGATTTTCTCGTCTGCTGTTTTACTCATGAGTTCCTCCCCTTGCATCTAACTTCTCATGTACAGCTGTTGAAGATTCTTCCCAAGCTTTAAGTTCTTTGTAGATAGTTTCTGCTAAGTTCACAGAAACACCTTTTACCTGAGAGATGTCCTCAACACTTGCAGCCTTTAAGCGCTTAAAAGAGCCAAAATGGCGCATGATATCTTTTTTACGTTTAGGTCCCACACCAGGGATTTCATCCAGAATAGAGACAGTCATTGCCTTATCTCTAAGCTCACGATGGAAGGTAATCGCAAAACGGTGAGATTCATCACGGACTTGCTTGATGAGATACAGAGAAGCTGACCCTGTAGGTAACACGATTGGTGTGTCATCCCATGGCACAAAAACTTCCTCATCAGACTTAGCAAGGCCGCAGACAGGAATATCCAACCCGAGCTCATTAAGCTGATTGATTGCGGCAGTCAGCTGAGGTTTGCCGCCATCAACTACCAGCAAATCAGGTCGTGAGCCAAAGCGTTCATCTGCCATACGCTCCGGGCTATACCTTCTGCCCAGGACCTCTGTCATTGAGACAAAGTCGTTTGCTTCATCAAGCTCAGCGCGGATCTTAAAGCGACGATACTGGCTTTTATCAGCCTTTCCGTTAGTAAAGACCACCATCGAGGCAACGGTAAAGTTACCGTGAAGCGTAGAGATATCAAAGCATTCGATGCGCAGCGGTGGTGCATCAAGCGCAAGCGCGCTTTCCAGCTGAAGAAGTGCCTGGTT
>ERZ773003.1560-NODE-1560-length-13012-cov-3.522806_pt1 | contig 13012 bp, 13 predicted proteins | sample MGYA00580668_ERZ773003 | MGnify/ENA primary metagenome ERZ773003 (study PRJEB29015, sample SAMEA2738002) | human oral metagenome | biome: human oral; feature: human-associated habitat; material: dental | place: China | collected 2126 ... | reverse complement strand
ATTAATGGCGAACTTTAAATTTCTTGCAACAGTAGCTGGAGGAGTATTTAAAATGATAAGCAGTTCCATAAAGATGGCAATAGGAATCTGGAAAGGAATTTTTAAATTATTTGTAGCCTTTTTTACAGGAAAATGGAATGAAATTCCTGGAATTGTAAGTGGAGTGTGGAATGCAGTTAAAGGTGGTATAAGTTCATTTGTAGGCGGTGCCAAAACTATATTGAGCGGATTATTTAATTGGTTTAAAGACCAGTGGAACAATTTAAAAAACTTAGCTTCAAATATAGGAGGAGTTTTAGGTTTTGGAAAGCATTGGACAGGGACTAACTATTTTGAAGGTGGATATACTACTGTAGCAGAGCGTGGAGCGGAACTTATTAAGGTTCCAGGACAACCCGCATTCCTAGCTGAACATGAAATGATGTTAAATTTACCAAAAGGAACTCAAATTTTGAATAATTCCCAAACGAGAAACACTCTTAGCGATAGAATAGGAAAGGTTAAAGAAAGAGTTAGTAAATCTAAAAATAATGGAGGAAATAATTTTGGTGGAGATACTATTAATATAGCGATAACGGTTGGTAATGGTTCTAATCCTAATGCAATAGCACAAGCCGTCGAAAGAGTTTTGAGAGACAGAGAAAACCGTAAAAGAAGGGTGGCATTTGGATAATGGCAAAAACGAGAGTATACAGAACTAAAAATGGTGACACTTGGGATTTAATTTCGTACAAAGTATATGGCACAGAAGGTTATTTCCACGATTTAATAAGGGCTAATCTGAATCTTATAGATATTGCTATATTCGATTCTAACATACCTATTATTATTCCAGATTTTGTAGATACTGGAGTTAATGAAGATACAGATAAGTTGCCACCGTGGAAAAGATAAAAAAGATAAAAGAGGTGATAAAGTATGGGATATGCGAGAAATATAAAGGTCTTAGTGTTTTTCAACAAAAAAGATATTTCAGAAGAAATAGCACATTCCATTTCTTCTGTCACTTATACTGACAATTCAAAAAATGCTATTGACGATTTAGAAATAGAATTAGAGAATTTGGATTATAGATGGTTAAAAGAATGGTATCCTGATTTGTTTGAAAGAGAAAAGAAATGGGCAGCTGATGATTTAGCAAGGACCGATAAAAAGTGGAAAGTTGTTTTGATGCACAAGGATCCTCTGCAATATGCCTTTGCAGGAAGGGAAGGGAGAGAAGAGGGATTTTCTCCGGAAGGACAGGAATTTATGCCTGTCTTTGATGCAAGCCATGTGGATCTGGTTTTGTCTGCCCATCTGCATACGTATAGGGATCGCGGACGCATTTATGACTTCAGGCGTGCGGAAACAGGACCTTACTATATCATTACCGGGGTGGCTGGGGATGTGCGCTATCCGGGACTGTGGAAAGCACATTCATTGGACATCTATTTTGCACCACAGCCGGAAACCGATAATTACCTTGTCATGGAAGCGGGAGAAGATGCTCTTGTTGTTACAGGCTATACTTCGGACGGGCAGGAAATGCATAAGTCCGTTATAAGGAAATAATATATGGTATAGAAATGGCTGATTAATCCGATAGGAAACAATCGGTCATTTTTAAATAAACCGGAAAGTATTACAGGTAAATATAGGTGCTTTATAGAAAGTGGAGAGGAATGTGAAAAAATTTTCTGATGTATATCTAATTCATTCTTGACATTGTTACAGTTGTGTAGAATAATCAAGGATAATCAAAACATGTGCGTAAAAATACGTGCGAAGAATGGAAGGGGTTGGAGTTATGGCAGAAACAGCTTGGTCACTGGTACCACCGGTTATAACGATTGTTTTGGCGCTGGTTACCAAAGAAGTTTATATGTCACTGGCAATCGGTATCTTCATTGGAGCGTTTATGTTCACGGGGTTCAATTTCCTGGGGGCGATCGACACCATGTTTGATATCATGTCGAATAAGGTTGGAGGGAATGTGAATATTCTCGTATTCCTGGTTCTTTTGGGGATTATTGTTTCAGCGATTCAGAAATCAGGAGCTTCTCAGGCGTATGGTAATTATGCAGCGAGGAAGATTAATGGGAAACGATCTGCACTGCTGGTTACTTTTTTTCTGGGACTTTTGATTTTTATTGATGATTATTTCAACTGTCTTACGGTCGGTACGGTTATGAGACCTGTTACAGATAAGTTTAAAATCACCCGTGCGAAACTGGCATATATTATTGATGCTACGGCGGCTCCAATCTGCATTATCGCTCCGGTTTCCAGCTGGGCAGCAGCTGTATCGTCTTCTCTTCCTGAAAACAGCGGGATTGATGGGTTCTCTTTATTCCTGCATACAATTCCGCTGAACTTGTATGCGTGGCTTACCATTATTTTTATGCTTTTTATCATTTTTCTGAATAAAGATTTCTCCCGCATGGCGGCTTTTGAAAAGGAAAGCGGAAGTACGCTGGTGATTCCTGCGGAATATGCAGATGATGAATCTACAGCTCCTGTAGGAAATGGACGAATTATGGATCTTGTGCTTCCGTTGCTTGTACTCATTGGAAGCTGTGTTTTCGGTATGCTTTATACCGGCGGTATTTTGGAGGGGAAGAGTATTATTGATGCTTTTGCTGAATGTAGTTCAGCGAAAGGTCTTGTGATGGGTTCCTTCATGGCTCTTGTTTTTACTCTTGTCCTTTATGTACCCAGAAAAATTCTTGATTTTACAACATTCTGTTCCTGTTTTGTTGATGGATTTAAGCAGATGGCTTCCGCAATCTTTATTCTTTGTCTCGCGTGGACTCTTTCCGGCGTTTGCGGTGAATCTTACCTGAATATCGGCGGATATGTAGGCGGTGTGGTGAGCGGAAACCAGACGGTAGCGGTCATGCTCCCTGCGATGTTCTTCCTTGTGGCGCTTGGTCTTGCTTTTGCAACGGGTACTTCCTGGGGGACGTTTGGTATCTTGATTCCTATTGTTCTTGCAATCACGGGAACAGATATGAATCTGGCAACGATAACGGTTGCCGCTGTTTTAGCAGGGGCTGTCGGCGGAGACCATGTATCTCCGATTTCCGATACTACAATTCTTGCTTCTGCCGGAGCACAGTGCAATCATATCGACCATGTGTCTACACAGATTCCCTATGTACTTTGTGTTTCCTCCTGCTGCGTAGTCGGTTATATTGTGGCCGGCGTAACGGGAGAAGGCCTCTTGGGAACTTTTTCCGGTATCATTCTGCTGATACTTATGATGGCAGGAATCTACAAGTTTAAAATGAAGTGATTATAAATAAAAGACAGGACTCCTTGAGGGTCCTGTTTTCGATTGGCCGTATATTTAAAAGTTATTGCAGTTTCTCCTTGGTTTTGATAATAAGGCTAAAGAGAATAAGAAACGTCATAAGTGCTGTGATGGCCGCCGCCCAGGCGATACCGATGCGGGCTATGGCGGCAAAAGAGAATTCTATAGGGAATAATATAACTGTCAGGATACTTGCTGAGATATATCCTATAGCAAGAATCTGGATTTTCCGGCGGAAAAGTAAAGAGAAAAGAAATCCCGCCAAAAGGCCGAAAAGTCCTGCGGGGAAAAGGCAGTCGTATTTCCAGGCGATTAAAGACAGAAGGGAGAGAAGAAGAGAATATTTCATAAGACCTCCGGTATGATTTTGTGATTGTCACTTATTATATGACAGATGCAGGAGAAAAAAGAAGTATTTTCATATAGAAATCAGTGCACATCAAGCTCTGTCTGGGACGGGGAGAAAATCAATTTTGTGTGATATACTATTTTTATGAATGCAGAAAATAAGGAGAATAAAATGCATAATGAGCAAAAAGTAACAAAGTCCGTCTATTGGATCGGGAGCAATGATTTTATTACACCTCGTTTTGATAATTATATTCCTTTGAAACGGGGAATTTCGTATAATTCATATTTTATTGATGATGAAAAGACCTGTATTCTTGATGCGGTAGATAATGCAGCGCGTGATTTATTCCTGGGGAATGTGAAAGAATTACTTCATGACCGCCCGCTGGATTATATCATCGTAAATCACATGGAGCCTGATCATTCCGGTTCTTTGCTGGAACTGGCAAAGCGGTATCCGGAAGCAAAGATTTGCGCGACGCCGGCAGCGCTGAAAATGTTTGAGCAGTATTTTCATGAACCCATGGCGGAAAGATACATCAGGACAAACGAAAAATTGGTGATCGACCTGGGGCACCATAAGCTGAGATTTATTCTGGCGCCGATGGTTCATTGGCCGGAAGTAACTTTCACCTATGAGGAAACGGAAAAGATTCTTTTCTCTGCTGATGCGTTTGGTACTTTTGGCGTGCTCCACGGAAGTGTTTTTTCCGATGATACAGATTATGAAGAAGAGTATCTTGAAGAAGCGCGGCGTTACTATATGAATGTTATTGCTAAATATGGCGCACAGGTACTGAGGACTCTTCAAAAGACAGAAAACCTTGATGTATCCATGGTTTGTCCTCTTCATGGCCCTGTGCATCGGACAGAAGCCGATATTTCCCGCATAATGAACTTATACCGTAAGTTAGCATCGTGGATGCCGGAGTATCGTTCTGCAGCGGTTTGTTTTGCATCGGCTTATGGGAATACGGCATTTGCTGCACAGCGCCTCACGTTCTTCCTTGGGCAAAAGGGAATCCGCCATTTGAAGTTAATTGATCTTTGCACGATACCTGTCAGTTACGCATGGGCAGAAGCAATGAGGCGGAGCCATCTCGTTTTGGCAGCGCCGACATTAAATATGGATCTTCATCCGATGATGCAGAATTTCCTTCATGAATGCAGCGTGATGGGGCTGCAAAACCGGACAGTGTCTGTTATCGGCAACAGCAGTTGGGTGCCTGATATAAGTGTGAAGAAGATAACTGAAACAGCCGTCGGCTGGAAGAACTGTACAATTCTTGGCGATTTGGTAAATATAGCATCTGCTGTCAGCGCAAAGGAAGACAGGGAACTGGAAGTGCTGGCAGGTATACTGGCGCAGGATATTTTAAAATAATGAAAGCATAAGGCGTAATATGAACTGGAAATATGTAATGGCATCCGCTTGTTTTATCGGGGCGCTGCTTGCGGGAGGCTGTGGAAAACCGTCCGTCCATGTAATGACGGTAAAAATGGAGAAAGTTCCTTTTGCGATGGAAACAAGGGTGGTGCCTGAAGCGCTTCATATAGCGCCTGTCATTCCATCTGTTTCAGGGAGTCTTATTTCCGGTTTGCCGGAAGTAGGACAAACGGTAGAAGCAGGGGATGTACTCTTCCAAATTGATTCGTCCCAGTATGAATCACAGGCCTCTGCACTGCAGGCACAAATTTCTGCTTCTTCATCTGTGGTGTACGGCGCGGCTGCTCCCGAGGATGATAACAGTATAGAAGCATCGCTTTTGCGGCAGGGAATCATTACCCGCGCGGAATATGATAAAATACAGGGAAGAAAAAGTGTTCCCCAAGAGGTTTTGAACAGCTCGGCAACCCCGGGATTGGCGGAAGCACTTGCTTCTGTAGAGCGGGCTATTGCGGCCTGTACGGTACGCGCACCTATCAGTGGTACCGTTTCTCAGGTATATCTCGGTGATACGAAGATAGCGGCAGCCGGGCGGCCGGCTTTGCTTATCCGCCAAAATACGCCGGTTATTGCGGAGATAAGTCTTCCGTCTGAACTGGATTCCGTGATGGAGAAAATGAAAGAGGAAAAAACACTTACAGTCTTCTTCTCTTCTGCAGATAAATCGTTGTATGGAGAACTAAAAAAGCAGCCAAATGAAAATGGGGAAAGATATACTTCTTACAAAGTGCAGACAGATAACCCGGATGGAGAAATTAAAATCGGTGAGCCTTATATCGTTCGTTTGCAAAGCACGGAATCGGTGCCGTATATCGTGATTCCCCGGTCTGCGATTATCGGTGAAAATACGGTGGCTGTTATAAGGGATGATTTTCTTGTGGACTTGAAAACAGTCAATGTGGCTTATGTGGAGGATGAAAAGGCATTCCTTTTGGATGGTCTTCAGGAGGGGGAGCGTGTAGTCACAGATCCGACTGACAAGCTTGAAATGGGAATGCAGGTAAGTACGATATCAGTGAATTAAAGGATCATGTTCCTTTTGTTTTTTATGGTGGCAGATTAGAATGAAATGGAGTCGGGAAGATTATACAGGTTCAGCGGTAGAGACTGCTAAGCATCTGATTGGTGCAGTTCTGGTGCATGAGTCGAAAGAAGGAATTACGGCAGGAAGAATTACCGAATGTGAAGCGTATGGAGGATTCTACCGGGGAAAACCGGATGACGGCGCTCATTCTTACAAGGGGCTTACTCCAAGGACACAAGCTATTTTTGGAGAAGGCGGGCATATTTATGTATATATGATTTATGGGATGTACTGGTGCATGAACGTGGTCTGCGGCTATGAAGGGGATGGATATGCCGTTCTTCTCCGTGCGTTGGAACCGTTGGAAGGGAAAGAGCTGATGGAAAAACGTCGGGGAAAAGCAAGAGGAAGGCTGCTTACCGCAGGCCCCGGCCGTCTTACAATGGCAATGGGGATTGATAAATCCTTTTATGGGGCCGATCTGGTGCATGGAAGCGTATATATAGAGGATGGGAAGGAAAAGGTGCGGGTGGAACGGTCCAAGCGGATTAATATTGATTATGCCCGGTATGGGAAAAATTTCCCGTGGCGGTTTATGATGAAAGGCAGTCTTTGGATTTCCAAATAAAGGGGCAGAGCAGCATGCAGTATATTTCACATTATGAATCACCTTTAGGGGCAATCACGCTGGCAGCTGATGAAAAAGGTTTAACAGGTCTCTGGTTTGACGGAGAAAAGTATTTTGGAAATACGCTGGAAGCAGAGTATGAAGAAAAGGAAACCGTCATTCTGAAGAAAGCGGAGAAATGGCTGGATACGTATTTTATGGGACGGTGTCCGGAGAAAAAGCTTCCGCTCCATTTACGAGGGACAGAATTTCAAAAAACGGTTTGGGCAATTCTTTTAAATATTCCTTATGGACAGACGGAAACTTATGGTAAGATTGCGGAAGAAATCGCGAGGAGCAGGGGAAGAGAACATATGTCGGCGCAGGCAGTCGGCGGCGCAGTAGGGCATAATCCTGTTTCCATTATTGTGCCGTGTCATCGGGTTGTAGGCGCTGATGGGAATTTGACGGGATATGCAGGAGGAATTAAAAGAAAAATCGCTCTCTTGCAGCTTGAAGGGCACTCCATGGAATCCTTTTACCGGCCGCGAAAGGGAACAGCATTATAAATATAGTTGAATCTCCGTACTCAGGCGGGGGTTTTATTTTGCACCGGATATTTCCGAAAGGGGTAAGACTTAAGCTTTGTGGTAAAAAACAGGTGTTTCCAGTATAATAATAAAAATATAAAACTGGTCGAGGAGCAGGATTGATGAAATTACTCCGGTTGATTTTGCAGGGGTTCAAGTCCTTTGCCGATAAAACAACAATTGAGTTTGCTGACGGTATGACGGTTATCGTGGGACCGAACGGCTGCGGGAAAAGTAATATTTCCGATGCTGTCCGCTGGGTTTTGGGTGAACAGAATGTCCACAATCTCCGCGGGCAGAAAACGGAAGATATCATTTTCTCCGGGGCAGAAGGAAGAAATCCGAAAAATGCGGCGGAAGTTACCATGGTATTGGATAACAGCGCCCATGAATTTTCTTTTGATACGGCGGAGGTGTCCATTACCCGCCGCGTCCTCCGAAATGGAGAAAGTGATTTTTATATCAATAAACGGAGCTGCCGTCTGAAGGATATACAGGAGCTTCTGGCGGATACTGGTCTTGGAAAAGGATCAATGGCCATCATCGGGCAAAACCGGGTGGATCAGGTTCTGACGTCCCGTCCGGAAGACAGGCGTCTCATTTTTGAAGAAGTGGCGGGGATCAGTTTATTCCGCATGAGAAAAAACGAGGGGCTTCGGAAACTGGAAAAAACGGCAGAGAATATGGAGCGTGTCCGTGACTTGGTGGCACTTCTTGATGAGCAGCTGGGACCGATGAAAGAGGCTGCGGAAAAATCTAAAATTTATAAGGCTCTCTCCAAAGACAGACGTGCAGTGGAAGCGACAATGTCACTTCTCCGGCTGACATCGGTGGGGCGGATGATCGCCCGGTATGAAAACGAGTATAATTCTCTTGCAGATCAGGATGTAAAGTGGCAAACGGAACTTGCCCGTTATGCAGAAGCGAAGGCAAAAATCGAAAAAGAGGAACTGGAACAGCAGGAAAATCTGCGTAAGGCCGGCGCCGACTCTGCAGAAAAGCAGCGATTGATGGAGACGCTCCGCGGAGATTACCGCGTCAAGGAAGAAGCACTTCGTCATGCGGAGGAGGAGTCTGTCCGTTTAAAAGAAGATGAAGAAGACCAAACCGAAGCGGAAAATGAATTGAAAGAAGAAATGCGTGAAATGCTGGCAGAGCTGGCGGAGGCGGAGTCTCTCCTTCTGGAGAAACAAACATTGCTTAAAGCGGAAGAGGAAAAGCGTCGCATTGCAGAAAGTGAGCTTTTGGCAGCGGAAACGGCTTATCAGGATGCACTGGCAGTCAACCGCCGAAGGCTGGCGGAAAAGGAAAGCCTGGAACGGGAAATAGAACAGGGGAACCGTGAGAAAGTTCGTCTTACAGAAGAGAAAGAAAAGTTTAAAGCGGCCGGATTGGAATTGTCAGAAAAGAGAAAGATGACGGAAATCCAGGTAGAGAATCTGACGGCTGAAGAAGCATCTGTGCGGGAAAAGATGACAGTGCTGGAAGAAAACGGCAAAAACGACGGCATTCGTTTAAAAGAAGCGCAGGATAAACAGTTCCGACAAATGAACCGAATCAATGATTTCCATGCCCGATTGATGAAAATTATTTCCCGTCGTGAATATCTGGAACGGGCGGATCGGGAGTATGCCAGTTTTTCTCATACGACAAAGACGATCTTGGAAAGCCGGTCTCTTTTTGGACAGCATATCCTTGGCGCCGTGGGCGAACTGATACGGGTTCCTCCGAAGTACACGGCGGCAGCTGAGGTGGCCCTTGGCGGTTCTGTTTCTTATATCGTGACAGATACGTCCCGTTCAGCCGGAGATGTCATTACCTGGCTCAAGAAAAATAATTTGGGACGGACGACATTCTATCCTTTAGAATCCATGCGTCCCCGCGGAAATGACGGAAATGAAAGAAAAGCGTGCAGTGAGAAAGGAATCCACGGTATAGCGTCAGAGCTGTTTTTCTGTGATGAGGAGTATGGCAGTTTAATAGATTCTATTTTGGGGAAGACGCTGATTGCCGAGAATCTGGATGTCGCCCGTACAGTTTCTGCAAAATATAATTATCGCCTGCGTTTAGTGACACTGGATGGACAGCTGGTTAATCCCGGCGGATCTCTTACAGGCGGTTCCATGCGGAAGCAAGAGAATACTTTTTTTGGAAGAAAGAAGGAGATTAATGATCTTCTGAAAGAAGAAAAAGAAACGGAAAAGCTGCTTGCCGATTTGAAAAAGGAAAAAAGTATTCATGATGATTTCTGTGCGGAATTATCCGAAAAAGTAACAAAAGAACGGGAAGATTATCAGTCTTTAAAAATCGGTTTGGCGGAAATATCAGGGAAGAAAGACGGTTTGTCCCGTATTCTTTCAACGGAGAAAAATGCAGAAGAGAAAAATCAGGCTGATCTCCGGACGGCAGAAGAGGGGTTGGCTGCCATTACGGAAAATTTAGCATTATTGGAAGAGCGGCTGGCCGGGTTTGGTGATATCCCTGTGATGGAAACTGATGAAAAAAGTGCCTCACTGAAAAAAGCTGTGGCAGATTTGGATGCCCGCCTCATGGAAATCCGCATTGATGTGACAAAAGCGGAAGAAGCGGTGAATTTTGGGAAGAGGGGGAAGCAAGAAAGAGAAAATGCTGCTTTGGAACAAAGGAAGGACAGGGAAAAACTTTCCCGTGACATATTGGAAAACAGGGAGCAGAAAGAAAGGCTTGCGTCGGAATTAAGAGATATTGAAGAGAAATTTAATTTGGCGGAAAAAGAATGGAATGAAGTAAAAGGACGTCTGGAGAATATGCAAAACATTTCTGATACTTTCTCTGCGGAGCGAAAACAGCAGGATGATGCATGGAGGAACGCGCAGGAGAAATCTTCAGCTGTCCGTAAAGATATGGCGGACCGTCAGGCGCGTATCGACAGTTTCAAGGCGCAGGAAGCAGAAGAGAAAGAAAGACTGCGTGAACAGGAACTGACTGTAGAGATGGCAGAAAGCATGCGTATTCAGGGATCTATGGCGGAAATGAAAGAAAAACAGGCGGATCTGGAAGAACGCATCAGCAAACTCGGCGCGGTAAATCCCAATGGGGAAGAAGAGTATGAACTCCACCTCCGCCGCCGCGCTTTCTATGAAACGCAGATTGAAGACCTGAAAAAAGCAAAGAGCGGATTGGAAACAGTGATTCACGATATTGATAAAACGATGTCTGAACGGTTTGCCGATGCCTTTAAAATGATCAATGTGGAATTTGCCCGCATTATGCAGATTATGTTTTCCGGCGGCAAAGCCCGTTTGGAGTTGACCGATGAAGCGCATCCGCTGGAGGGTGGCGTAGAAATGTATCTCCAGCTTCCGGGAAAGAAGCGCCAGCCTTTGACGCTCATGTCCGGTGGTGAACGGGCGCTTACCGTTATTGCGCTGCTTATTTCTTTTATGGCTTACCGTCCCGCACCTTTTTGTTTCGTTGATGAAATTGATGCGGCACTTGATGATGCCAACGTGGAAAGATACAGCCGTATGATCGCGGATTATAAAAGGAAGACACAGTTTGTCATTATTTCTCACAGAAAGAAAACGATGGAATTTGCCGATACCCTTCAAGGGGTGACTATGGCGGAGAAGGGTGTTTCCTCTCTTGTGACGGTTCGTGTGGGAGATTATATAAAGGAGGAACAAGATGGGGTTTCTTGATAAGGTAAGAAATGGACTAAAAAAGACCAAAGAAAGTCTGATCAAAAATATCGAAACGGTTGTTATCGGTTATGCAAAAATTGACGATGACTTTTTGGAAGATCTGGAGATGGTTCTTCTCTCCGGCGATCTTGGCGTGCGTACCACCGATTATCTGATGCGGCAGATTCGACGCGGTGTGACGGAAGGTATGATCAGCAGTACGAATGAAGTGATGCCGTTTATGGAAAAAACGGTGGTGAATATGCTGACGGAAGATGGAAAGGAAGATATTTCCCATCATCCGGAAGTATACCTTGTAGTGGGAGTCAATGGGGTGGGTAAGACGACGACCATCGGGAAACTTTCGGCCCAATTCCGTAAAGAAGGGAAGAAAGTTCTTTTGGCGGCGGCAGATACATTTAGAGCTGCTGCTTCCGAACAGCTCTCTATTTGGGCGGAACGGACAGGAGCAGATATTGTGAAGCATGCAGAGGGAGCAGATCCTGCAGCGGTGGCGTTTGATGCTGTATCAGCGGCTAAGGCGCGCGGTTCCGATGTGGTGCTGATTGATACGGCGGGACGGCTGCAAACGAAAGTAAACCTTATGGAAGAATTGGCTAAAATCAGCCGTGTCGTAAAAAAAGTAATTCCCGACGCGCCCCACCAGACTATTCTCGTATTAGATGCTACGACAGGGCAAAACGCGGTCAGCCAGGCGCAGAATTTTGGAGAAATCGTTCCCCTGACCGGCGTAGTGCTGACAAAATTAGACGGAACGGCAAAAGGCGGTGTTGTCCTTTCCATTCATGAAGAACTCCATGTGCCAATCCGTTGGATCGGTCTTGGTGAAAGAGAAGATGATCTCCAACGTTTCAATGCTCTTGAATTTGCAAAGGCGCTTTTTGAAACGGAAGACCATATACTGAGCCAATCCACAAAAGTTTAAAAATACAAACACATATTTCATTTAAAATCGTATCCTTTTGTTATTCTTTAGTGAGGATACGATTTTTCATTTTAGTAAAATTCTTTTTTCACCTGATTCAGGAGAGTTCTTCGTTCTTTATAATCAGAAAACCAACGAGACATAAGGGTATGAAAGTGCGGACTGGGCCGCATAATATCAACTGATTAAGAGTGATATACAGTGGAAAAAATATATTAAAAATAGTACAATACTAACAGGTATTTGGTGAGGTAGATTAGAAGTTGTAGGGATAATGGTTATAAAGAGAATAAACCTAATATATTAATGTTTATAAAAACTTGTTTGACTTAAGAGTTTAAAGATAAATATATGAATAATATGTAAAGGAGTGAGACTATGATTTGGTCAATTATTGTTGGAGGATTTATAGGCTTTATTGCGGGAGCGATTACCAAAAAGGGTGGAGCAATGGGTATAATTGCTAATATCATTGCAGGTTTATTGGGTTCATCGGTAGGTCAAGCACTGTTTGGTACATGGGGGCCAACTCTAGCGGGAATGGCATTAGTTCCTTCTATCTTAGGTGCAGTAATTGTTATTGCTGTTGTTTCATTTTTCTTTGGGAAAAAAGAATAATTTAAATAAAAGGAGTCATGATCATGTCAATAGAAGAAAAAATCGACCAGGCTAAAGGTGCGGCAAAAGAAGGTGTAGGTAAATTAACCGGTGATAAAAAAATAGAAAAAGAAGGGGCTGCGGAAAAAGCAGCTGCAAAAGTTAAAGAAGTTGCTGAAGATGTTAAAGATGCTATAGAAGGAACAATTGACGGTGTCAAAAATATTATAAATAAAGATAAAAAATAATTTTGCCCCCTTTTTCTGGATGGATGATAACAAATGCTTTATATTTTATCATTCCCGCCATCATTGTGTTTATTGAAGGCATCATTGTAAAGAAGAAATAGTAATAAATTCCGGGTTGTTAAAATCAAACAATTAAATAAGAACCTACAACATAGAAATTCAAAAGCAGTAAATCAAAATTGGTTTACTGCTTTTTGAAAAAAGAAAACCCCTGGTTAGACCAGGGGTTCAGTTGAGCTTTAGCG
>ERZ773003.1555-NODE-1555-length-13037-cov-6.710291_pt1 | contig 13037 bp, 11 predicted proteins | sample MGYA00580668_ERZ773003 | MGnify/ENA primary metagenome ERZ773003 (study PRJEB29015, sample SAMEA2738002) | human oral metagenome | biome: human oral; feature: human-associated habitat; material: dental | place: China | collected 2126 ... | reverse complement strand
ATTGAGTGGTTTTGACCTTGATAAAGTGTGATAAGTCCAGTTTTTATGCGGATAATTAGATTTTTATACTGTTTTTAGTTGTAAATTCTCATCATCTTTTAAAATTTTACCTTTATTTTCTTTGTATAAGCCACATATGATTTTTGCTAATGTAGACTTCCCAATTCCATTTTCTCCAACAATCCCAATAATATTCCCATAGCAAAATTTAAGATCCTCAATGGACAAAATTATTTTGGTATTTCTTTTGAATATCAGATTTTTTAACTCTAATAAAGTCCCTTTATTTGAAGTTTCAAAATCATCAAATCTTTCAATAGCTTTATAATCAGAATGTCTAAGTCCTGTTCTCGTTCGTTCATCTTCACTTAGATTTTCAATTTCGTCCATACTATATTCTCTGATGATTTTTCCATCCTCTAAGTATATTGCTCTATCAGCAATGTCTTTTAAATACCACAACCTGTGTTCTGCAATAATAATAGTTTTTCCTAAAGATTTAAGCTTTTTTATTGTAAGCGATAGTTCTTTCATTGACTTTATGTCTAAGCTTGAAGATGGTTCATCAAGAATAAATATCTCAGGGTTTAATGCGTAAATGCTTGCTATAGCAATCTTCTGCTTTTCTCCTCCAGAAAGATTGAATATATTTTTATTCATCAAGTTTTCAAGATGAAGCTCTTTTTCAACTTCTTCAATCCTTTTGTTAATTACTTCTCTTTCTATGCCGTAATTTTCTAAACCAAAAGCAATTTCATCTGTTGTATTTGTTGTATAAAATTGTGTTTTGGGATTTTGAAAAACCGAGCCTACATTCTTAGATAATTTATAAATTGGGGTGGTAAATGTATTCATACCATTGACCATAACACTGCCAGAAATGTCTCCATCATAAAACTCAGGTATTATACCATTCATAAGCTTTAATAGAGTAGACTTTCCACAACCACTCCTACCACATAGAAGAATGCATTCTCCTTTTTTTACAATCAAATTAATGTCTTTTAATGAGTAATTAGCTCCTCCCTTGTATTTAAAGCTTAATTCTCTAATTTCAATCATAAGTCCCACCCCGAGATTTTCATAAATACAACGATTAATATAATTAAAATCATAGAAAGTAAAACACAAATATCCTTTCTCCTAAATTTAATAAGATATCTACTTGTTTTGTTAACAGGAGCATCAAGTCCCCTTATAATGGCTGATTGAGAGAGCTCATCCCCAATTTCTATCACACTTACGAATAAGGGCACAAAAAAATATTCCATTATTAATGTTGGTTTCCTTATTAAATTTATTAAGTTAAAATTAATTCCTCGAGTTTTCATCGCCATATTTATATGACTCCATTCGTCTTTAATAGTAGGCAAACATCTAAATATTACAGAAATCATTATGAGCGAGTCTTTTGAAAGTTTTAATTTTTGTAAAGTTGCCACTGCACTGGAAACAGATGTGGAATTTAAAATCCATTTGCCCACGATAATACATGGCAGAAATTTTCTTCCAATTGCTAAGATAAATAAAATTAAATTCGAAAGAAAATTCATATTAAAATAGGCTAAAGATTTTTCCAATACTACACTTATTACAAAAAATAAAATATACTTTATAGCGGATTTTTTATAACCATCGCTAATAATGATGACAAGAAAAAATAATGTAATAAGACTTTGATAGATCCAATCAAACCCTAAAAAAATTAAAATATTCGCACCTATAAGCAAGATAAGTTTTGTTCTGAGGTCATATTTTGACCCCAGAACAAACTTTGAATTTTCCATTATAAAACTCCTGCTGATTCCAGCTTTTTATTTAGTATTTTCTTTGTAAAATAAGAACCAATCAAAGAGAATATAAATGTTCCAATAATCATAACTGGTAGCATCCATATTGGTGTCCATGCTCTTACTGTATTACAAAAGTTTTGATCTAAGCCACCTTTTATAACACTTTCAAAAAATGCTTCTCTCATAAGCCAAATTGGTAAGAATCCTCCAAATAAGTTTAGAGAAAAAAACATATGACTAATTGTATTTTTCTTAAAGTCTGTATAATTTCCACCTCTTGCTATTAACATAGCAATTATTCCGGCAGGCACTGCCACTAATGGTGCAATTGGAATATGACCAGTTACAACTAATAAAATACTTGGTAAGATAGCTGCGATTACAATAGCGGTGGCTGACTTTGTTTTTGCAAGAAGCATATGATAGGTTGGTGCAGCAAGTAGTGCTACAAGCATAGGCATTAGTAAAAATAAAACAGGGAGAGAGTGTAAATAATTCTGTGTAAACCTCCAAGATTAATGCTGAATTTCAAAATAAAAGTTAACAGTATTTATCTTTTGATTCTGTCATACGGAATTCAGGCTGTCAATCAGCAGCCTGGATTTTGTATTGCCGCTTTCGTTATTCCAAATCTGCCGGAGTGATTCTATCCCCAAAATAAATACAAAGTTGATTGAGTGTTTGTCCCCAATTCCATGGAGCCCCTGTCCATTTTTTTGTTATATCTATCATCGCTAAATATATACTTTTGAATAAAGCATCATCACTTGGGAAAATAGACTTGGCCTTTGTGACCTTTCTCAATCCTCGGTTAAAGTTTTCTATGGAGTTCGTTGTATAGATTATTTTACGTATTTCCTCAGGATATTTGAGGAATGTAGAAAGTTGGGGCCAGTTATTTCGCCATGAACTGACAGAAGACGGATATTTCTTTCCCCATTTTTCCTCTAACTCGTCAAGGCCACTTAGAGCACTATCCTCGCTAGGAGCCTGATAGATTGCTTTTAGGTCTTTCACAAACGGCTTTAAATCCTTATAGTTAACAAATTTAGCAGTATAACGTATTTGATGCACAATACAACGCTGAATCTCCGCTTTTGGAAATACCGCACCTATAGCTTCTCCAAAACCTGTCAAGCCGTCTACTGATACAATCATGATATCCTCAACACCACGGTTTTTTATCTCGTTTAAAACACCCAGCCAATATTTAGCACTTTCATTACCGCCAATCCACATGCCAAGCACTTCTTTGTTGCCGTTCAGTTTAATTCCGATAGCCACATATACAGCCTTTTTGATGGTCTGATTATCTTCACGGACATGGAAATGAATCGCATCCATAAATACAATAGCGTATTTTCTTTCTAATGGTCTATTCTGCCATTCTTTAGCAATTGGTAATATACGGTCTGTCATATGAGAAATCATTTCGGCAGAGGCCTCAACTCCATAAACATCCCGCAAATGTGTAGAAATATCTCGAGTTGTCATCCCCTTGGCATACATAGAAAGAACTTGGTCCTCTATATTAGAAATATCGGTCTGATTTTTCTTAATAGCTTGAGGTTCAAACTCGCCTTTTCTATCTCTAGGTACATCGAGATTAATTTCACCAAGGGATGAAACAACTGTTTTTTTACTGTACCCATTTCGACTATCATCGGTTTCTTTATTCTTATAGTCGTACTTTGAATAACCAAGCTTCTCATCCATCTCTGCTTCTAGCATTCCTTGTAGAGTATCCCCAAGAAGATCTTTAAGCATTTCTTGCACATCCTGAGCATCCTCGGGATGGTAGTGTTCAATAAGTCCGTTGATAAATGCTTTACGCTCTGGAGAGAGCTTCCTTGTTCTTGCCATAAAAATATCCTCCTAGATTAATATTTATTCTAACATTAATCCGGGAGGATACCTATTTTTAGCTATCTAGTTTACACAAAATATTTTACAGTCTCAACAGGGACAGGCATAGATATTGCCCCAATTACTAAATATGTTACAAAGTAAAGTGCAATTAAAACACCAGCTGTAACTGCATTTTTTGATGATTTCTTTTGTGTTTTCATAAATTTCCTCCTTTAAAATTGATTGTTACTGTACAATCTTCCATTCTTTAGACTTTTCTTGATAATTCCATAAGTCTTTATATAGTCCTTCATTTTTAATAAGTTCTTCATGCTTCCCAACTTCTTCTACCTTCCCTTTGTTTAAAACAACAATTTTATCAGCTCCCATTACGTTTCTTAATTTATGGGCTACAACCACAACTGTTTTATTTTTTATTAAATTTGATATTGCTTCTTGTATAATAAGTTCATTTTCAGGATCAAGTGAAGATGTTGCTTCATCAAGTAGTATTATTGGTGCATTTTTTAATATTGCTCTCGCTATTGATATTCTTTGTTTCTCACCTCCAGACAGAGTCGCTCCTCCTTGTCCAATCATAGTGTCAAATCCATCATCTTTTTTGACTATAAAGTCATAAGCTCCTGCCATTTTTGCAGCATTCATGATTTCATCTTTACTTGCATCTTCATTTCCAAATTTTATGTTGTTATAAATTGTGTCTTTAAAAAGATACACATCTTGAAAAACGACAGAAAATTTATCCATTAATTTATCAGGGTCGGCTGTTAGCAAATCTACTCCACCAATTTTAATTGTCCCTTCATTAGGATCATAAAATCTGGAAATTAATTTAATTAGTGTAGATTTTCCAGAGCCAGAGTAACCAACAAAAGCAGTTAATTCGTTCTCATTAATGTCTAATGAAACATTATTGATAACCTTAGACTCCTTGTAAGAAAATGAAACATCAGATATTTCAATTTTGTTGCTTTCGTTTACAGCACAATTTCCTGACATAGGTTTAGCCTTAAGTAAGTTAATGATTCTCTCTCCTGAAACGGATGCCATTTGTAAACCTGTATAATTTACAAGTGCAAGCTCCAAGGGATCAAAAATCCTTGTGCCTACAAATAAGAACATTAAAAATGTATCAATTTCCAAAGATCCATTTATAAATAAATAGGAACCAGCTAAACTCATCAAAGGAAGTCCTATTCTTAAAATCATACTTGCTATAGTAGTTAATGAACCAACTCCTTTCTCACTCTTAATATTTGCATTTCTTGAGTTGTCTATATCTTCTTCAAGTTTTGTTAATGTGTCATCTAAGCTGTTATAAGCTTTTAGAGTCTTAATGGCATCCAAATATTCATTTATATCTTCTTCCTCTTTTATCCTCATTTTCTTTGTTTTTAAATAAATTTTTTTCTGAAAGTTTTGCATGAGTGTAAGAAGTAGAACAGAAATAGGTAGTCCAATAAGTGTTGCTATTCCCATTTTTACATTGATTATCAAAAATAATATCGAGCAAAGAACCGCTACACATATACCACTAAAAAATTGAGGTAATTGATGCGTTACTGCCGTTTCAACTTTGAAAAAATCATTCATTAATGTATCTAAGATCTCTGCTGAACTTTTCCCTGAAATATAACCTATCGGCAGTTTTCTTATGTGGTCTGCAAGCTCTATTCTTCCATCTGCACTTGTCTTGTATCCAAGTTCATAGGTATATTTTGTGGCTAAATTTTCCAATAAGAATGTTATTAAGAAAAATATTGCCATTATCCCAAAATACTTCCATAAAAGGCTCGTATCTATACTATCTGCACCTCTATTTAAAAATAGTGTTTCTACAATTTTCGCCAAAGCAATAAATGGTATAAGGTTGGAAATAGATGCCAAAACGTTTAAAATAATTGATTTTCTTATATTATTCATCTTTCCTAAAGTAATATTTCTTATCATTCATTCTCACTCCCTTCTATATCCATTTGCCAAATATTTGTCTTCTTATAAATATCAAAGAGTCTCTTATATATTCCATTTGCAAGGATTAAATCTTCATGCTTACCTCTTTCTGCAATTTTTCCATCAGATATTACTAAGATTTGATTTGCATATTCTATGGTATTTAACCTATGAGCAATCATAATAACAGTCTTATCCTTGACCAATTCAGATAAAGCTTCCTGCATAAGATATTCATTTTCAGAGTCTGCAAAACTTGTTGCCTCGTCTAACACTAATATTGGTGCATCCTTCAAAATTGCTCTTGCTACTGCAATACGTTGTTTCTCTCCCCCAGATAAGTAAGTTCCTTTACCCAAAACAGTATTGTATCCATTAGGAAGTTTTTCAATAAAATCATGACACCTTGCTTTTTTACATGCTTTTATGACATCTTCTTTTGTAGAACCTGTCTTTGCCATAGCAACATTATTGAAGACTGTATCTGTGATAAGATCACTGTCTTGAAAAACAAATGCTATCTTGTCCATTAAGGTGTTTATCGGAATACTTTTTATATTAACTCCACCAATTTTAATAGAACCTTCTGAAGGATCGTAAAATCTTGGTATTAGCGTTCCAATGGTAGATTTACCTGCTCCCGAATAACCAACTAATGCTGTAACTTCTCCTTGTTTAGCACAGAAGCTTATATTCTTTAAAACCTCTTCATTTCCATAAGAAAAGCTCACATTATTAAATTCAAGATCATGACCTTTTATCCCTTCCTCAGTATTTTCAATTGCCAATTCTTTTTGATCTATAATTTCATAGACTCTCAAAACAACTTCATTTAGTAAATTCATTCCTTCTGCAAAATCTCTAAGCTTTAATGCAGGTACGCTAATTGCAGGTGCAAGAATCAAATAGAAAATAAAAACTGTAGCAAAATCCAAGTTATTATTTCGTGACATTAAAAGTATTCCTACAGGAACTATGAATGTAGCAACAGATAAAATAAACATTCTAAATGAGACAAATCCTGGTCTTATCATTGATGTCATCGAACTTGTAAAATCTCTATATTCTCCTACTGACTTTGAAAAAGTTTTAAATGATTTTGCTCCTGTTCCAAATATTTTCACTTCCGGCATACCTTTAACGTATTCAGTAGTTGCTGAATTAATTTGATCCAAAATCGCAAAGTTCTTCTCAAGTCCACCCGACTTTATAATCTTTGCCATGATTGCAATCTGAATTCCTAAACCAACAAATATAATTAACAAAGTCGTAAGACCTAATATTAAATTTATCTTCAACATAACAATTATCATTGCTAAAATTAGTGCTAAAGTTGAAATTAAATTTGGTAATTGATGAGAAAAATATCCCTCAATTTGATTCATGTCCGATCCTAATACTTGCCTTATTTTTGACTTGTTGTCTCCGGTAAAAAAACCTAAAGGAAGATTCCCAATATGAAATAATATCTTCTTTTTTAAGTTAGCTATTAAAACATATGAAAACTTATGGCATAAAATACCGCCAATGTAAGTTAAGCAATATGACAATACCACTGCTGCAAGTCCATAGATGCAGAACTGTATTGTACTTTGTTCTAATTTTCCATATAAAAATAGAGATTTTATGACTTTGTATATCACCAAAATTGGACAAATACTTAATAGCATACCAAGACTAACAAATAATATCCCTCCTACAAGTTGTCCTTTTTTTATTTCACTGTAGGAAATAATATCTTTGATTGATTTCTTCTTTTTCATCTAAAACATACCTCCTTCCGAACGAGTTCGTTCATTTGTCTTAAAACTAATACAAGGAAAACACCATTGATGTTTCCCTTGTAAAATACTTATATTTTATTTTTCTCTAATGAGGTCTTTGAAATAGCTCACTTATTATTCCAAAGGCTTCACTTGAATTTGTTTTGTTTTCTCCCTTAATAATATAGTCGTTATATATTGTGCCAACAGCTCCGTATAAAATAAAAGCTGCGAAACTTCTCACATTTTCTCTGTTTATTCCCATATTATTTTCTATTTTTTTATTTTCAATTCCTTCAATTATAAATTCTGAATAGACATCTATAAATTTTCCAATGTAATGAATCAATTCCCATAACCTGTAAGAGTTATCTGTAATTGAATTCTCTTTTGAAAAATTATATCTTGTCGTAAACTGACCGATATCTTTTACTATAAGTTCTCTTAAAATCTTTATTCTTTCTTCGTAATCTATTTCCTTGTTTTGAAGGATACCTAACTTATTTTTTAATTTTTCATCAAAGTATGTTTCCATACACGCCAAGAAAATATCTTCTTTTGATTTGAAATAATAATAAAACATTCCCGGCGCTCCATTAACTTCTGCAAGAATATCTCGCACAGAAACTTTCTCATACCCATACTTTTCAAAAAGTCTGGATGCTATATTTATAAGCTCCTGTTTTCTTTCTTCTGGATCTTTTACATTTCTCTTTGTCAAAACATCACCACCTATTGACCGACACTCGTTCTGTATGCTTATATATTAGTCCCTTCTAACCATTTTGTCAAGAGTATAGTAGAAAATTATACTTAAGTATGATACAATTATTAATAATTTTAATATATGCTTAATGCTTGTATTCTTTTGTAGCAAGCACAGTAAGTGTACGGACACTTACGGAAAAATTGATGAAGCAGCCCTTCGGGATCTGCTTCTTTTTTTATCAATTTTTAGCTTGTTAGGGAGACCCTAAAACCCCGAAATACATCTAAAGGAGGAACTATCTATGGCAAATAGGATACGAAATGAACGACTTGAAATTAAGTTGACTAAGGAAGAAAAAACTCTTTTTGAGGAGAAAAGAAAACTTGCGAAGTGTAGAAATATGAGCCATTTTATCCGCAAATGCGTTTTAGAAAAGGAAATTTATCAAGTCGATTTAGAGCCTTTTAGGGATTTACAAGGCTTACTTTCCAACGCAACAAACAACATCAATCAGATTGCAAATCGTGTAAATTCGACCGGTGTTATCTACAAAGAGGACATAGGCGATATGAAACAAGAGATTGAACATTTTTCAAAAGAACTGTGGCAAATTCATTCCTTGCTTCTAAACAGGACTTCCGGAGGTGATTAAAATTTATGGCGATTACAAAAATACATCCTATAAAATCAACCCTTCATCTTGCTATTGACTATATTGTTAATGGAGATAAAACAGATGAACAGCTTTTAGTCAGTACGCATAAATGCCATCAGTCAACTGCTCATACTCAGTTTTTAAGGACAAGAGGGGAGGCAGGAACTAAGGGAACTGTCCTTGCAAGACATCTGATTCAATCATTTTTACCGGGAGAAACAAGCCCTGAAATGGCACATCAAATCGGTCTTGAGTTATGTAAAAAGATCCTCAAAGATGAATATGAGTTTGTGTTATCGACGCACATAGATAAAGGGCATATCCATAATCATATCATCTTCAATAATGTGAATATGGTTAGTGGCAAGTGCTATCAGTCAAACAAAAAATGCTACCATAAAATTCGTTATCAGAGTGATAAGCTATGCAAACAAAACAACCTTTCCGTCATTGATGAACACTACGAAAGCTACAAGAAAAAATACAAGACGAGCGGAAAGTCTTGGTATGAAAATGAGCAGGCAAAGAAAGGTACTTCTTGGAAAAGTAGACTTCAATTTGATATTGACAGAATGATAAAACAGTCTAAGGATTGGGATGAATTTCTAAGGAAAATGGCTGAGCTTGGATATGAAATTAAGTATGGCAAACATATTGCTTTTAAGCCAAAAGATAAGCCGAGATTTACCAGAGCCAAAACAATCGGAGAAGATTACACTGAAGAAAGATTAAAAGAACGACTTGCAGAAAGATCATCTATTAAAACCCCTGCTGTCAAAAAACGCATCGGCATTGTTATTGATATGAACACCAATATGAAAGTAAAAGAAAGCAAAGGCTATGAATTTTGGGCAACCAAACATAACCTTAATACAATGGCTGAGTCTGTTATCTTCCTTAGAGAACACGGCATAAAATCTGTTCAGCAGCTTGACGAATTTATCAAGAAAAGTGCTGATGAAAGACAAAATTTACAGGATAAAATCAAGGCGATTGATAAGAAAATGGAACAGTTATCCACTACGATGGAGCAAGTTCATATTGTCAAAAAATATCGTGCCTATTACAAGGAATATAAGGCGAATACGTCTGATAGGGCATTTTTCGAGGAATACAAAGCTCAGATTACCCTCTATGAAAACGCTCTTTCCGAGCTTAAAAAGTCTTATTCCAAGCTGCCAAATTCAAGGGATATTTTATCTGAGCTTGATAAATTGCAAGAAAAAAAGAATACCCTTATGCAGGAGTATTCTTCCTCAAAATTGACTATGGACGAGCTTTATCAGATACGAAAGAACTATGGAATTTATATGGGTAAGGAGATGGAGAGATAATCTTTATCTCCTTTTTTTGAGCAACAAAAAAGAGCCGGTGCAGCCCTAAAGACCACACCGACCATCATCTTATCTTTCCGTTTCTTTTGACGATTCCTGCTTTACTTTTGGCTTTTCCTTATCTTCTGCCTGATATTCTTTGATAGCACCAAGTATGGATTTTTTATCGTTTTCTTTCCCTTTTTCAGAGCCGGTTAAGGTATTTAACTTGGCTTTCATTTTTTCAATATCTGCTCTAATCTGTCCTGATTGCTCCCAAGAATCTGCATAAAATAAGTCTTTTTCTCTTTCTTCTATCTTACTTTTCAGTTTAGCAATCTCTTGACTCTTATCCTGTCCTTTCATCTGTTCTTTCGCCTTTAAGAGCTTTGAGGATAATATCCTTACATTGCTATGCTCCTTGCCGTTATCATCAATAGAGGTTCTAAGCTGTCCGAATAGCTTTACGAAATCTCCCTGTTTAAAGTCCTTTGGAAGTTCACTCTTTTCTCCATAAGCGGAGCAATTATGATATACCTTATTACCCTCATCATCTTTGGAAACTACGGAGAAATTTGCCACCTTAAAGCCTTCTCCGTTCTTATTTTCTATTTCGATTACATCTACATTGCCTACAACATTTCCGACGATATTTACAAGGTCATCTTTCTCCTGCTGAACATAGGGCAGGTCTTTTATCTGCCCCTGTTCTCTTAAATCTTCAATCATATAGTCGAAATCTTCATGAAGCAGATTGATGGTATCATTTGCCATATAAGCATCATATAGCTTATCCAAGGCACTCTCATCATTGATGCCTTTTTCCATGCTGATAACCGCTTTTACGAAGTCCTTATGGTTATCATTTACCATATCCTCAATTTTATCTCGTATTGTTTTGTAATCCATGTTTTTATCTCCTTTCATGGTAAAAGGGAGCTTATAAGCCCCCTTATCTTGCATATTCCTGTTCTTTTGTAGTTTGTTTATCTTCCGTTTTGCTTTCACTTTGATAAGCTCTGATCTGTCCTAAAATAGACGGTTTATCTTCCGTTCTTTGAGAAGTTTCCTCTTTTGTATAAAGATTATCTTCCACATCATAGGTTGATTCAAAGTAATCACTGTCCCTGAAATCATTGTCATATCTGTCGATGATACCGTCATTATCGAGGTCTTTTGCAAGCGGATCATAGAAGTTTCCTTCATCATCAATATCAAGTCCCGTTGCTGCTCTTAAATCTTCGGAATCCACATAGATCAAATCTTCAAAAGAGGATAGCTCAATCTCATTTTTCATATTCCTTAGAGCTTCGTTCTCTCCCTTGTTTTCATAGTCGAAGCTCTCTGTTTTTACCACCGTATCATCAATATACTGTGTCCATGTTTTAGCTTCTAAATTCAGTTCGTACTGAATCCCATGTCTTTCATCGGGCGTATTGGTATAGGCAATCCCGATATGCTTTAAATCAGGATATAGCGTGTCAAATTCATCATAGCTGTGGTTTTCTTCATACTCTCTGTTACAGAAGTCAATAATCGCTCGTTTTACATCTTCCACAAGGGGATTGTCATTTCTCTTTTCTTCTACCTCTCCCATATCGAGCAGCTTATTCAGTTCGGCAAGCCTTAATACTTTAGTTTTCAGTTCATCTGCCTTTTCAAACGGCTTTTTAAGTTCTTCTTTGGCATTTTCAAGCTGTTCTTTGGTACTAACGAGCTTTTCTTCAAGCCTCTTTAATTTCTCAGGCATTTTCTCAAGAGCATTATCCAGTCTTGTCATATTTCCGTCTGCACTTGTGCCAAGCTCTCCTGAATGCTTTGCAGCACCGTTTAAGCTGAAATTATGCTCATTGGTAAAGAAGTTATAGCTGACCTCTAAATCCATATTTCTATACTTTCCTATCATCTTACTTTCATTGATTTTTACTTTTGAAATGGCTTCAAGAAGTTTTTCTCCTGCTAATTTCTTATCGGTAATCTTCTCGCCTAAAATAGTAATGGAAGTAAACTTTTCCTCACTGTCTGACTTAGGTTCAACTTCTGATATATCTTTCTTAACAGCTTCAATTAACTTTTCCGTCCTTGCAATTTCTTCCGGATAATTTTTAGCAACCTTGTCCTCTAATCTATAACGATTGGACTTATAGTTTGCTTCAAGCATTTTAAGTTTTGTAACCTCATTGTCCAAATCCATTTTTTCTTTGATTTTCGGATCTCCTGTGGCAAGAGCTTTAATTTCTGCATAGTTAAGGGAGCTTTCGTCCACATCTTCCGCAACACGAACGGGAGTCTTACTTGTCATAATTTGAGAAATGAACTTCTGCTTATTTTCTATGGTCTGCCACAAATATGCATCAAAGGTATTCTCCGTAACATAGCGATAGATATTTACCTCTTTATTTTCATTTCCCTGTCTTACAATTCTACCTGCTCTCTGTTCAAGATCCGCAGGACGCCAAGGTACATCCAAATCATGCAGTGCAATCAGCTTATTTTGCACATTTGTCCCGGCTCCCATCTTCTGAGTAGAGCCGAGCAATATCCTCACATCTCCCTTACGCACCTTTGCAAATAGTTCGTCCTTTTGCTTATCTGAATTAGCTTCATGAATAAAGGCTATTTCTTGTTTCGGGATTCCCATTGCAACGAGCTTTTCTCTGATGTCATCATAGATGTTAAACTCTCCATCGCCTTTCGGTGTGGACATATCGGAAAATAGTAGCTGTGTGGATTTATTCTCCTTGGTCTTATCCCAAATACTAAAGACATTTTTCACGCAAACATTGACTTTGCTGTCGGGATTATCAGGAAGTAGGGGATTGATCAGCCTTTGGTCAAGAGCAAGTTTCTTACCGTCATTGGTGATTTTCAGCATATTATCTTCATCAGGCTCTACCGCTTTGTTTCTCACATCATCTGCCCGTTTTGATAAGCTCTTTAGAATTTCCTTTTGTTCCTCACTTGGCAAAGTCTTAATGACTT
>ERZ773003.1554-NODE-1554-length-13054-cov-25.314563_pt1 | contig 13054 bp, 11 predicted proteins | sample MGYA00580668_ERZ773003 | MGnify/ENA primary metagenome ERZ773003 (study PRJEB29015, sample SAMEA2738002) | human oral metagenome | biome: human oral; feature: human-associated habitat; material: dental | place: China | collected 2126 ... | reverse complement strand
CTCATGGAGCCGGATGTGGGGCTGGCGGACATCTTGTCATCCGACATCTTCCCGTCGGACATCTTCCCGTCCTCGGTCTTCCCGTCCTCGGTCTTGTCGTCGCTCATCTTTCCGTCGGACATCTTGCCGTCACTCATGGTGCCGCTCGGGGTGGAGGTCTGCTCCATCTTGTCCTTGTTGGCATCCGTGGAGCCGCAGGCGGCGGTTCCGGTGGCGAGGGCGGCAACGAGCAGGGCGGCGGATACGATCTTGCAAGTACGCATGGAGAACTCCTTGATGACATGGGCTGGCGACGTGGCCAGGTGGGTAGTGGCGCACCGCAGGGGTGTGCCGTCACCAGGAGTTCGGAGCCGGGCGAGGAGTGGATGAGGACGAACGAGTGACTCCACTCACATATTAGGGAGATGTGTGGAAGTTCTTCCCTCGTGTCGGGTGGTGTGTGATGTCGCTGCGGCTTGAAGAGAGCCCAGGTTTCACGGAAAGCGGTGGCGTTGGTACTCTCCCAGACGGCGTTATCAAGGGCGGAGTCGGTCGGCTTCTGAATGTCATCGGCACGCTGAACATTATCCTTGAAGGTGTCGTAGAGAGTCTTGAGACCTACGACGTCAGTCTTAATCATGCCGGCCATACCGGTGTCCGCCTTACTGATTGGTTCACCGTACCGCTCCAAAGGTTGCTATTCGTCGATGCCGCAGGGGTGGATTTTCCGTTCGGAGGAGCATCCTCGTGAGGTTCAGTTGGTGATGCAGACCGATGGTTCTGCGGGGATGGCGCAGGTGGCGGCGGTTCACCGGGCGGCAGAGCAGGCCGAGGCCTGGTGTGGCGTCATTGATCGTGCTCAGCGTCCGGGGCATGTGGATGAGCTGCCTGTGGCGATCAGTGCGGAGGCGGCCCTCAATCAATCTGAAGTCTAAGCTGAAGAGCAATGACATTGCTTTTGCTGTGGATGGGGGTGATCTGCGTCTGTTGCCGGTGTCATTGGAGGATATTGGTAACGCGTTCCTGATGACCGTGCCGCGCCGTTCCGAGTGGTCGACGGCTCTGCACTTCGCCACCAACAGGTTGCTGGGTAATGGGCAGAGGGTTGTGCTGGTGCTGCTCCGCAGGTCACCCTTGGCTGAGTTTGCACAGAACCCGAATGTGTTGGGCGTGCTGGGTGTGGATGCTGAGCCCAGTGACCTGAGCGAGCTGCTTACGGAGGATCTGGAGAACACAGTCATTGTGGTCGATGACTTCGATACACTGACAAACGACCACAAGATCAATCCGACCATTGGGGCGCATGTCAAGGCCTGCCGTGATCATCCCGGGGGTGTTGTGGCGACCTGCGGCATCGATGAGATCGGAGGCGTGTACCGTGGCGTGGTCGCCACCGCCCGCAAGACCCGAACCGGGCTGGTCCTGGCCCCACCCCGCAGCGCCAACGACGGCACCCGCCTCTCCGCCCGACTCCCCCGATCCGTCGGGGCCCCGTCCCCAATGGCAGGGTAGTTCTGATCACCACCACAGGATGGACATGAACACAAATATCAAGGCATCCGGTAAAAGAGTGAAAACGTCACTATAGCTCGTTTCAGCATATGAGCTTTCAGTCCCTACTGTATTCTGTGTCAGTTGGCGTAAAATGGGGTTGTTATTCGGGAGGTCCTTGGCTGGATGATATTCATAAGTATATTGGAGAGTGAAACGAAAAAGCACGAAAAATTGAGGGAGTTAGCGGATCTTGTTGATCGCAATAACAAAACTGTCACATGACAAGTCAGTGGAACAGGGCAAGGAGAGCCTCAACGCCATCGCAAATGTCACGACGGCGATACTATTGGCCGGGGCCGGGGCGGTTGGTGGACCGGCTGGCGGTGCAGTTGCCAGTACGGCCGTGTCCGCGGCTGGAACATACTTGACGCCAATCATCGTGACCCCTTCAGGTGATGCCGAGCAGGTCAGGAATGTAACGGCTGCACCTGCAGCTGAGGCCAGTGATTCCCTGTGGGTGCACGCGGTTGAGAAAGCGGCGCAAAACAATTTTCTCAGCCAGGATGACTTCAGGATAGTGACAGATCTCGATCCTCGAAACACCGGCAATAGCGAGAACTCCGCTGCAGATACACGATCCTTGGATCGTCGTCGATGACCAAGGTTACTATAGTATCGACCTTTCGAAGACCAGTCCTAGTCACTACAAAGAAGTCAGGAGATGGACCAGGGCTGTGCAGGATGGGGATGCTCCCTATCGGTATGCTGCGGGTGACTCGTCTAAGACGTCGTTGCCGGTCGACCCCAACCTGGGGTCTATGGAATATGATACCTATGGGAGCGGTAAGACAGAGGGCAAGGAAATGGGAGAGCAGCATGCGTAAGGTTAAAAGGAGAGGCGAGAGAATGAGAAGTACGTTGATTCGATTGCCTCGAAGGCTGCGTCAAGATGTCGCCGTTGGTCTGGTAGCAGCCGCAGTCTTCTCGGGCCTTGCAGCCTGCCACGCCGGTGGTACCCGGTCGAGTGCCCACGGTTCGGCATCAACTGCTGGGGCACTAGACGGCAAGGTCCCCAGCAACGTGGAGATCTGCAACCTGCTTCCTGCTGGCGAGTTTGAGGAGCACGCCGGAGCGCAGGTAGAGCGGTTTGAGCTCAGCCACGCCCCTCACGATACTTATCCATCGTTGTTATGCACTATAGACTACGATCGTGCTGTCCAGAGCGATTTCGATTTTCTCTCCGTGCGCTACGGCAAGGCAAGCCACGACGGCTCCAGTTCTTTGGAACAAGAGGTATCACAGAGTTCCGGCAACTCGAAGGTCAGATCTTTTTCCGTCCAAGAGTTGGAGGGTGAAGGAGTGTCCTACTACGAGGACCAGGGTGCGTACGCGGCCCTTTGGGAGTTTCCGGATGGAAGGGGGCTGGGTGTGCTGCTGTCGATACGGAGTACGGTCAGTCGTGATTCGGTTGAGGACCCGAGAGAGTTTCTCGAGTGGTTTGTGGGACGTGTCGCCTTGAGGGTCTCTGAGCTGGCTGCGTCTCCTGTCCAGGGTAGTACGTCATACCCCACGTAGAAAGTTGTTTGGAGTGCATGGCGTTTCTCGGGCAGGGGGAGTTTTCTTCCCGTGAGTCGGAGGGGCTCTTGGTGTGCCGGGGGATTGTTCACGGCGTGATTGTGGGGGCGCCTCCTGATGGCTCGTTCCCTGTCCTGTCTGTCTGGTCTCCGTCGTGTCGCAAGCGCCCTGGGAGTGGGTTGCTGGCTGGCTCGTTGGCTCTGGCTGGGTGTTCGAACAAAGGGGCGAAGGGTGGTGGCACCATTCCTCCGGTGAACAGTGCCAGTGCTGGCAGCAGGTCGACGGCATCGTCGGTGGCCTCGGGTGGGGCGTCGGCTGGCGCGAGTGGGGCCGCCAGTGCTGATGCGGTGACTGCCGACCCCCTGGTAGACGGGGCGACTCTGGCGCAGGCTGCGTGGAACGCGATCAAGCTGCTGACGCCGACGGTTGAGACGAATCCGAAGGTCGGTGATCGGGGGACGACTCTGGTGGGGATGGATACGTGGGTGTGGGCGACCCCTAGCATTCCTAGGACTGTGACGGCTACGGCGACGGCCGGCCCGACGACGGCGACGGCGTCGCCGTCGGGGTGGCAGCTGTCGGCTCCTGATGGGAGGGCGTCGTGTCAGGGGTTTGGGGTGGTGTGGCACTCTGGGATGGCGCAAGGGTCGAGTCCGTGCACGATCTCCTTCAGCCGGTCCAGTGCGCACCCCGGTGGTTCGATACCGTTGACGGTACCGGTGGCCTAAAGCGTGACGTATTCGGGGTCTGATGGTGTCAGCGGGACCCTGCCGGGGTTGACGACGAGCACGGTGGACCTGCCGGTTGCTGAGGTGCAGCCCCTGACCACCAGCGGCAAGAAACCACGCCAGAACTGAACTGGCCACCCCACATAGAATCCATCTGTTGACTTATAGGAAGCAACATTCCTCAAGTCTGAGAAATGGCACGCACTCCCATGCGCGATGTGGGTGGAGGTGATCTACCGCGTGTAGGTGTGGTAACTCGGATGCAGGGGCTGTTGTGTTGTCGTTACCGACGGCATGACCTGGCCCATCTGGATGGGGCTCCTGGTCGAAAAGCGGCGATTCAGCAGCACCGTCACGCCGATGGTGATGAGACCCAGAAGGATCGACGCCACCCATGCGCGGAAAGCCGCGTGAGGGTGGCTCCCCTCACCAATGACGGTGAAACCGAGTGCGGAGATGACGGAAGCGCCGGAGAGCCCGAAGGCGGAGAGGGTGTAGATATTGTGCAGGGTGACGATCATCGGGGCGATTCCGCAAAGCTTTGCGAATGCGGACCGTCGCGACGGACGGTACCCGAAATACAGGGCAACTGCAGCAATAATGGCGGTGATGATCGTCAGGAGAGCCCCGGGGGTGTATGGAGTTCCGGGGTACTCGTTCGAGGGGGATGGGACCATCCACAGTCCTACTGTGGCGCCTTGTACGTCATAGCTATTAATTGAGTACAAGACAGGCTTCGCAAGACGATGAAGCATGCTCACGAGGATGAACAGATTGACTGACAGTCCCAGGGTGACTGGCCACCGCCACGGTGACTGAGCGCGCTGATTCATAGATGCCGTGGAGATGGCTGCGCCGACCATCACCAGAAGGCAGAGGATGGGAAGGGGGTTACTGATAGGGCTGTTATTGAATATCAGGACGTCTATCAGGAACAGTTGCAGTGATGCTGCCGCTGGCACTGCAGTGGGTTGATTCCTGCATATGGCTATCAGTGGCAGGAGAACAAGAATCAACCACCAGGCTCCCGGAGTGTGGAAGATGTAGAAGGCCAAGTCGATGAAGAACCGCCTCGTGAGCCCCTCATTGGTATGGAAGGACGGATGCTTGAAGGCGTCGATCAGGGTCCATACGAACTGGGTCACGCAAGCGAGCAGCGTCGCGATCAGAGCGATGACTCGGTCGCGCCTCCAGGGCACGGATGCGGAGGGGACAGCCGTGCGGGTAGCAGCGGGTGCCGGAGATACGGCGAGCTGTGGCTGCGTGAAGGGCTGTGGGGAAGCGGTGATGCTGGCTGGTGAGGGCGCGGGAACCGGCCTGGGAAAGCCTGCTGCCGGAACCGTCTGATAGGGCCCGGGGCTCTTCCCGCCGACGACGAGCCCACTTGCGGGCTGTCCGGTGTTGGAGAGGTGAGGAGCTACCGGCTGGGTCGGAATGGAGGTCTGCCCCCGGTGCTGCAGGTAGGGGTAGTCGGCCGGCGGGGCGGCCTGGGGTGGCGGCCCATGCGTGAAGGCGGCATACGGGGAGAGCGCCGGTGTCGGGTGACCGGGCGGTGGAGCGTACGGCTGCTCAGGACTCCCTTGGGGGGCGCCTGATGCCGGCGGGGCGTGGCTGGCCTGAGGTGGTGGGAACGGCTGAGACATAGCTGCATTGTGACCGACCTGATGGTCGGTGTCGACGAGCGAGATGAACCTGAGTGCCGGCCTCGCGGCTCCTGGATGGCCTCAGTACTCACTTCTCAGAGGCGACTGGCTCGGTCGGCCGTACTGCCGGAAACGGCTCTGCATGCCCTGAGCACTCGGCACGTTGGCGGCGCCAGAACTGTACGTGCCGCTCCCGGTGGGTGGGGCGACCCGGGCGTGACGTCCTGCTGCCAGTGCTGCCCCGATAAGAACGGCGCCATGGATGATGATCACCATCATCTCCATTCCGGTGTCGGAGGGGCTATATGCGTACTCACCACTCGTAGGTAATCCGTAGGCAATGACGACGAAGAGATTGTAGAGAGCCAGGAGACAAGCCGTGGTGACGGAGATGATTCGGAAAGCCTTGCTGTATGGTGACCGTGCTCCTAGGAAAAGTCCCACGGCGGCCAGAGAAGTGATTGTGGTAAGAATGAACAATCCAGGTGCCAGGGGTATCCCGATCCCCCCTGAGTTCGACCATGTGAACCATGCGTTAGTCGTGTACTGGCTGACGCTTCGCCCGTTGGACAATGCTGTGAAAGCCGATATGCCGAAGCTTGCGAAGCGTAGAGCGCTGTTGAGAAGCACGAACTGACAGGCACCCAGGGCTAGGGTGATGGTCCATGGTCGTGCGTTCCGCAGGTGTCGATTGAGGCGTGCGGTGAGGACTGCGCCGACTGTGGTGACGACGAACATGAGGACGATGATGACGTTCTGCAGGTCGGCATATGGGTCCTTGCTGGGGACGCCGGTGGGCATGTTGAGTACTCCATAACCGAACCACAGCGCGAGTCCTGTCATCTCGGAGACCGGCTGGTTGCGGGTGAGATGACGTAGTCCGAAGTAAAGCCACCAGATCATCGGTGTGGCGACGATGAACATGAGTGTAGTCACTATGAAATTCATCCATCCGCCAGTCCTCCAGAAATTGAGGAGGAAGATGGTGTAAACGACGAATGCAAGGGCGCAGGCAACGAGCATCATGATGAGCGCTGCGGCCTTCTCGCCGCGCCACGGTACGTAATTTCCTGTACCAATGGTCTGTGGCGAGGTTGTCTGCGTGCCTGGGCGGCCGCGTAGCGGGCTCTGGCTCCCGGCGGAGTAGCCCGGTGCCGTCGCCGCTCCGCTCAGGTACGTGGATCCGGGGCTCTCATACTCCTGCTGGTACGGTTGGTACGGCTGATACTGCGGTGATGCTGTCGGGTCGGCCGGATACTGTGGAGCAGGGACCTGTGCTGGTGGGTACGGCTGGCCTGGGATGCCCGCGGCTCGGGGCGGTTGATGCACCGACTGGGTCGGGATCGCGAGCTGCTCCGGGGGTGCGTAGGAGGCCTGACCGGCTGGCGTCGGCATCTGCCCGTAGGTCGCCCCGGCATACGGCGCGTTCGTCGGCTGCTGACCGTACGCGGCATATGCGGCATGCGCGGCATGCGCGGAATGCGGGGCGTACGGCGAGTTCGGTGAGCCGCCTTGACCCTGTGGCGGCCCAGGATGGGGCGATGGGTATGTCATGCGTGGTCCTGATAGTCGTGGCTGAGGACCCCTGAGCCTGATCTCGGCCCGAGTCTCAAGGTTCAGCTTCTGAGCCCTGGTCACCTCAGTTGCGTGCAAAGTGTGAGACGAAGTTACGGATGATCTGTCCGGCGTCGTGCACCTCGGAGGACCGGGCCTGGGTGAGGATGTCCTCGCTCATGTCCGGGTCACCGTATCCGGCCTCGTCGTAGATGCTGACGCGCCGCTCGAAACGGACGGCGTCGAGCTCGGGGTTGAACTGGCAGGCGTAGACGTTCCTGCCCACGCGCAGCATCTGGACGGGGCAGTCGGGAGAGCTGGCCAGCAGAGTCGCGTGTGCGGGCACCTCTCCGACGCCCTCGTAGTGACCGGCGAACACGGTGACGGCCTGCGGGAGTCCCGCAAGCACCGGGTCCTCGCGACCTTCCGCCGTCAGGAACAGGTCGACGGCGCCCAGCTCCTCGCCGAACTCCTCGTGGGTTCCGGTCCCGAGGTAGGCGGCCAGGACCTGTAGCGCGACGCCGGTGGCCAGGAGTGGGATCCCCTCCTTGAGGACCACCGCGAGCAGCTCACGGATCTGCTCCTCGACATGCTGCTGGCTACGGGTCTTCTCCGCCGTCGGCGTGTCCGCGTTGTAGGGGCTGGCTCCGATCAGCACACCGGAGACATCGGCCGCGGTGAAGGAGGTGAGGAAGTCGACCTCCTCCAGGGCGATGTGCTGCAGGTCGCCGCGCGAGAGCTCGCTCTGGGTCAGGAAGGACTCGTACTCGTCCTGCGCCGCCTCGTGCTCGGGGCGCGTCGTCACCATGATGAAAGGCTTCACGGGACCACTGTAGGGGACCGGCCGGAGGTGTGGGACTCCTAGATCACGAACAGCACGAGCACGATGAAGAGCCAGAAGAGGGTGAAGCCGGTTCCGAGGATGAGCCCCAGCCAGGCCATGCCCTCGCCGGAGTCGTAGCTGTGGCGCAGGCGCCGTAGCGCAGCGATGCCCAGGATGATCCCGGCGACGCCGACGAGGGGGATGAAGCCCAGCAGCCCGCAAGTCAGGGAGGCTGTGGCCCCCGAGTCCGTACGGGAACGGGGCGCCGTGTATCCGGGGCCGGAGAAGATCTCCGCAGGGTTGAGATGCTCGGTGCCCGGGAAGACGAATCCTGACGGGAGGCCGTTGACGTACTGATCCGAGCCCGGGGAGAAGGTCGGTGCGCTCTGTGCTGGAGGTGCGGGCCGGGCGGTGCTCATGACTCCATCATGCCCGCCGACGCCGGATGCGGCATCGTCCCGGCGAAGGAGGCGGATGGGGCTGCAGGCTGTGCCTCGCCTCGGAGCGCCCGATCGGCACGGTCCCCGCCGGGGGCTATGCTGAAGTCCCGGCAGGCTCTGCCGGAACCTGCCGAGCGTCCCGCGGGTCTCCCGCGAGTGGAGCTTCTCACGGGACACAGTCATTTCCCCATTGCTCAGGCAGGAGACCACTCGTGTCCTCTTCTCCTTCTCGCGGCTGGCGCCTTCACGGCGACGGCCGGTCCATCGCCCCGGGCGAGGTCGTCGCCCCCGACGAGCGCCTGACCTGGCCGCGCACCATCGGCATCGGCGTCCAGCACGTCATCGCCATGTTCGGCGCGACCTTCCTGGTCCCGCTGCTCACGGGCTTCGACCCGGCGACGACGCTGTTCTTCACCGGCGCCGGCACCCTCCTGTTCCTGGCGATCACGGCCGGGCGCCTGCCCAGCTACCTGGGGAGCTCCTTCGCGCTCATCGCCCCCATCGGCGCGGTCACCGGGTACGTGGCCGGGGGCGGGGGCGCCATCGACGCCCACAGGGCCGCCCTGGCCCAGGGCGGGGTGGTGTCGGCCGGGACCGCCCTGCTCCTGGTGGGCGTCGTCGTGCACCTGGCCGGGGCCGGCTGGATCGACCGGCTCATGCCGCCGATCGTCACCGGGGCGATCGTGTCCCTCATCGGCTTCAACCTGGCGCCCAGCGCCTGGAACAACGTCAAGTCCGCGCCCGTCACCGCGCTGGTGACGATCGTGTCGATCCTGCTCATCACCGTCCTGTTCAAGGGCATGATCGGGCGCCTGGCCATTCTCATCGGCGTGCTCATCGGCTACGCCACCGCGGTGGCGCGCGGCGAGGTCGACTTCTCCGCGATCGCGCACGCCGGCTGGGTGGGGGCGCCGGCCTTCCGCGCGCCCGCCTTCGACGCGGGCCTGCTGGGCCTGTTCATCCCCGTGGTGCTCGTGCTGGTCGCCGAGAACATCGGGCACGTCAAGTCCGTGTCCGCCATGACGGGGGAGGACCTCGACGACGTGACCGGCCGCGCCCTGCTGGCCGACGGGCTGTCCACCGTGCTCGCCGGGGCGGGCGGCGGCTCGGGCACCACCACCTACGCCGAGAACATCGGCGTCATGGCCGCCACCCGCGTCTACTCCACGGCCGCCTACGTCGTCGCCGCCCTCACGGCGCTGGGCCTGTCCATGCTGCCGAAGTTCGGCCAGATCATCGCCACCATCCCCGCCGGCGTGCTCGGCGGGGCGGCCACGATCCTCTACGGCATGATCGGCATGCTCGGCGTGCGCATCTGGGTGCAGAACCGCGTGGACTTCTCCGACCCGGTCAACCTCAACACCGCGGCCGTGGCCATGGTGGTCGCCATCGCCGACTACACCTGGCACTGGGGCGAGATGACCTTCACCGGCATCGCCCTGGGGTCGGCGGCGGCCGTCGTCGTCTACCACCTCATGCGCCGGATCTCGACGCTGCGCGGCACGAACCTGGAGGGGGCCTCGCCGGCCTCGGCGCCCGCGGGCACCGAGCTGGAGGGCCCGGCCTACTCCGGACGCGTCCGCCGCCCCGGGGCTGGCTCCTGAACCGGGCGCGGGGGCGCCGGTTCGACGGCGGGGCGTCGCCGTTCCTCATTCGCCAGCGGGTCGGTCTTGTAGACTTTCGATGTGGCTGACTCTTCCTCTCATGCCTCGCGCATCGCTCGCTTGATTGCGCTCTTGCTGCGGGTCTCGGCTGCGGTGAACAATCCGTCCGCTGGCAATGTGGCTTCACTGATCGGGGAGGCGCGTACGGGTTGGAGCGATATCATTGCTCCCGGGAAGCAGGATGACGAGGCGGCCGATCCCTTCGGCGGGCAGGTCACCTTCCGTCTGAAGGCCGAGGTCGCGAATGCTCTGCGTCAGTGCGAGGAGCGGGGTGTCGACGCGGATCGGCTGCGGGGCGCGGTGACCGAGATTGAGCTCCTCCTCGACGAACTGGTGGGGGATGACGTTGTCGTCGTGGACGCCGTGCAGGATCCCGACCGCTTCGAGAAGGTTATCAGCGAGCGGGTTCAGCGGCGTCGCCGGAATGTGGAGGCGAAGTCAGAGCCCTTCTTCGACGCGCTCGTGCGGGCCGTCACCGAGGAGTTCGTGCGCCGGGCGCCGAGGTCGGAGAGTTTCCGGATCGGTGCCCTCCGACAATTACTCGACGGGATCAAGGAGATCTTGGAATACCTCGCGCTTATTGAGGAATACATCCTCGAGTCCGAGCCCAGGCCTGGTTCTCCGCGTCCTTCGCGCATTCGGCTGGGCAGTCGTCCCATGGAGGCGGTCGGGTTCGTCGGGAGGCGGGAGCAGGAGGGGCTGTTCGAGGAGGTCTTCTCAGGGGCGTCGGGGCGCACGGTGCTCACGGGCATGCGCGGCAGCGGGAAGTCGCAGCTGGCCACCGCCGTGGCGGCCCGCTGCGAGAAGGAGGGCTGGCCGCTCGTGGTCTGGATCCCCGCGGGGTCGCGTGAGGCGGTCCTCTCCGGGCTCGTCGAGTTGGGGCGTGAGCTCGGCGTTGACGTCGAGGACGGCCCCTCCCTCGAGGTGATTGCGCAGCGCTGCCTGACCGCGCTGGCCTCGGCGCAGGGGTCGAATCGCCTCATCGTCTTCGACGACGTCGAGAACCCCGATGACCTGGCCGGGCTCGTTCCCCGCGGGGAGGGCGTGCGGGTTCTGGTGACGACGACGAGGCTGGTGGACTGGGAGCACGAGGGTTGGGTGCACGTGCCCGTCGGGGTCTTCGAGCGGGAGCAGTCGATCAGCGTACTGCTCGACCGCACGGGCAGCCGGTCCGACCGCGGGACGGCGGACGTCGAGGCGGCGGATGGGATCGCCGGTGTCCTTGGCGATCTTCCGGTCGCGGTCGTGCAGGCCGCGGCGACGGCGAGGCGCGACCGGTACACTCTGGCGGCCTATCTCGACATGCTCGAGCGGACCACGCTGGAGGAGGGCGTCCGGCGCTGGGAGGGTGATGAGTACCCCGAGGCCGTCGGCGCCGCCCTGCGGCTGGCCCTCCAGAGCACGCTCAAGTGGATCAAGCGCCGGAGCCCCCACCGGGAGGTGGTCGCGCGCGTCCAGCTCGGGATTCTCTCCGTGCTCGCGGCCCCAGGCGTCCCCGTGTCCTGGCTGGAGAAGAGGCTGGACAAGGGGTCCGATGATGCCCGTGGGGCGCTGAGCGGGCTCATCGAGTCCTCGGTCTGCCAACTCTCGGAGGACCGCTCTAAAGTGATGATTCACGGGCTTCAGGGCCGCGTGATCCGGGAGGCGTGGAAGGACGAGCCTGCCCGCTGGGAATGGGTTGAGGAGGAGGCCGCTGGGCTCCTGGGGGCGGTGGACGTCACCGCCATCCCGGTCTCGGACAGCGGCCGCCGTCGTCGCGAGGCCCTCGATCTGGTGGAGCAGCTGCGTGCGACGGCCGGGCAGGACTACTCCAAGAGCCTGTTCTTCCATCTCCGCACCGCGGACGCCCTCGCGCACGCCCTGTGGCATGCGGCGGAGCTCGGGGACCCGCAGGCCGCCCTGTCCCTGTCCGACGCCGTGGACCTCCTCGATGAGACCCTGGGGCCCGACCACCCTCGCACCTTGGTCGCGCGCAACAACCTCGCCGTCGCCTACTGGTCCGTGGGCAGGCTCGAGCAGGCTATTCCCCTGTTTGAGCGGACCCTGACTGACCGCGAGCGCATCCTGGGGCCTGAGCACATCAATACTCTCATTTCGCGCAACAATCTCGCCAAGGCATACCAGGATGCGGGCAAACTTGAGCAGGCTATTCCCCTGTTTGAGCGGACTCTGGCCGACCGCGAGCGCATCCTGGGCCCCGACCACCCCGACACCCTGGCCTCGCGGGGCAACCTCGCCGGTGCCTACAAGTCCGTGGGCAGACTCAAGCAGGCTATCGACCTGTACGAGCGGACTCTGGCCGACACCGAGCGCGTCCTGGGCCCCGACCACCCTCACACCCTGACCTCGCGGGGCAACCTCGCCTACGCCTACGAGTCCGTGGGCAGGCTCGAGCAGGCTATCGACCTGTTCGAGCGGACTCTGGCCGACACCGAGCGCGTCCTGGGCCCCGACCACCCCGACACCCTGGCCTCGCGCAACAACCTCGCCTACACCTACGAGTCCGTGGGTAGGCTCGAGCAGGCTATCGACCTGTACGAGCGGACTCTGGCTGACCGCGAGCGCATCCTGGGCCCCGACCACCCTGACACCCTGGTCTCGCGCAACAACCTCGCCTACGCCTACCGGTCTGCGGGCAGACTCGTGCAGGCCAATGACCTGCACAAGAAGAACTTGGCCGAAGCCCTGCGCATCCTGGGCCCAGACCACCCCAACACCAAAACCTTCAGAGATAACCTCGCAGACGCTTATCGCGCCGTCGGACGTGATGAGGACGCCGCGGCCCTGTTCGACCCGCCGCCCGATCCCGATGACACGGACACCGAAGCCCCGACCTGATCGGCCAGGACCAGGGCCTGCCCCGCCGACGCCGTGACCGGCGACACTCCACTCATTCCTCTCGGACGTCTTGCGCCGCGGGTGTGTAGGGGTCTACACTCCTGGGTGTCGGCGCGAGTCGACCTGCGCGGATGCCGCGAACGGGCCGGAGGCTCTTCGGTTACCCTGATTCTGGTTCAGAAACCCTCCTTCACCGGAGGTCCGGAGGCCATAACACGCCCGCTCCGGCATCCGCGCAGACATCTCGGCAGGGCGCTCGCTCGGCACTCTCGCGCGGCGCCGTCGGCGATGCCGGAGCCGGTCGGCCGCCGTTGCG
>ERZ773003.1553-NODE-1553-length-13075-cov-15.686482_pt1 | contig 13075 bp, 9 predicted proteins | sample MGYA00580668_ERZ773003 | MGnify/ENA primary metagenome ERZ773003 (study PRJEB29015, sample SAMEA2738002) | human oral metagenome | biome: human oral; feature: human-associated habitat; material: dental | place: China | collected 2126 ... | reverse complement strand
AAAAGGCTGGTTGTCCTTCTGTCCATCCTTTTGAAAAATCAATTTTCTCAGGATTGTCTAGCGGGAGTGGATAGTGTTTCCAGTTTAGTAAGAAGTGCAAATCCTTACAAACCCCTGTCCGAATTCCCTTACGTTGCGTATCCGCTAAGAACTTGTGTCCATAGTTGACACGCCCCATATTTTCTACCAAGATATCTAACCTAGATAGCGCTTTCTTTTTACCTTGATAAAAAATATCTTCCCCAATCTCTGTCTGATATTGGGTTTCGACCCACTGACCATCGACATAAAGCTGGGCCCTATCTCGACCATCAATGATACGAAGTCTTTCTTCTTCTGCATCCCAGTTTGTTTCTGTTCGATAGAGTAGATAGCCATAGCTTTGTCCCAACTCCTCCATCTTTTTAGGATAAAGGCTTTCTACAGGACTTGACAAGCTATCCAAGGTTTCAAACAAGGAAACTTTTTCAACTAGTGGAATAGCATCCAACTCCATACTCTCTTTGTAGAGTGGTTCTAACTGCGGATACTCTGGGAAATGTGTTGCCATCATCTTCTTGACTGCCAGATATTTGGCAGTTGGATTTCCTTCTTCATCCAGAAGGGCATCGTAATCATAAGATGTAACTTGTGGCAGGTCCAGAGTTCCTCGAGCCGAGCAACCATTCATGAATCCAAAGTTTGTACCACCGTGGAACATGTAAAGGTTGATAGAGCCTTGCTCCAATACCTCTCGAACAGCTTCTGCCAATTCTTTGGGATCCCGTGTGATAATCGGTTCTTTCCAACGATTAAACCAGCCATCCCAGAACTCCATACACATGAGCGGCCATTTCTTACCATGCTCATCAAAGAATTCCTGCATCTGTGAAAAGTTGTACGGTGCCTTAGAACCAAAGTTACCTGTTACAAAGAGGTCCTCTTCGATTAAGGTTCCAGCTTTCAGAGTAGCTCGCCATGGACCATCTGATGTAAAGAGGGGACAGGTTACGCCACGCTCTTCCATCAACTGTCGAATGGCTCTCAGATAAGCCTTATCTTCTCCATAAGAACCATACTCATTTTCAACCTGCATCATGAGGATGTTGCCACCATTGTCCAACAAATGTGGAACCAACCGTGACAAGAGCTGGTCATAATAGCGACCGACAGCTTCGATATAAGCAGGATCTGATGAACGAATTCTCATATCCTTGGTCAAGAGCCAAGCTGGTAAGCCACCAAATTCCCACTCTGCACAGATGAAGGGTGACGGACGAACAATCGCATAGAGACCTAAATCTTGTGCTGTCTGAAGAAATCGCTCCAAATCCAGAGCCCCTTCAAAGTGAAACTCACCCTCACGAGGCTCGTGTAAATTCCAGGCCACATAAGTCTCTACTGTATTAAAACCAAGAGCCTTCAAGTTATAGAGCGAATGATACCAATCTTCTGGAGGAACCCTAAAATAATGAATGGCGCCAGATAAAATCTTAAATGATTTTCCATCGAGATAAAAATCATCTCGTATCTCAAATCGTGTCATGTTCTTACCTTCTGACAATTAAAGTTTACGCTTTCATTTGTTGATATAGTAAATATATATCAATATCTTGCATTTGTCAATAGGTTTTCACGATTTTTTTCATTTTTCACTAAATTTTACACTAAAAACTTATAAAAATCTTGTAATCTATAGTCATAACAACATTTTGGCACCATGTATAAAAATGTAGGTTTTTCTATTTATTCCTATGTAAATTAACCTTATAGCCTATTATTCTAATTTTTTTATTCAAAAGGCTACTATTCTTTCCAGTTTTATGGTAAAATCTTTAACGGAGAAGGAAAATCGAGGTGAAAATATGGCAATTCCAAAGTATCAATATATTAAAGATGAATTAAAGAACAAAATCATTTCTGGTCAATTTGCCAGTGGAGATAAATTCTACACTGAAGCTGAATTGATTGCAATGTATGATGTAAGTTCTATCACAGTTGTTCGTGCCTTAAACGACCTTGCCAAGGATGGCTATATTGTCCGCCAACAAGGAAAGGGTACATTCGTTTCACGCGCACGCAAACACAAACTCGTTGAGTTTTCAGATGTAGAAGTTTTTGAAACTAAAGATGATAAAGTTACCGTCCTTTCTATTGAGCGTGGAAACAAACTAAGCTACTTAGAAAAACTCGGACTACGCGGAGATCAGTTCTACTACAAGATTGAACGCGTACGCGAAACAGGTGGTGTTGTCTACATCTACCATACATCTTACATTCCAGAACAATACATCAACGCAAATTATCCAAATCTTGAATATTATAGCTCTATCTATAACCGTTTCAAATTGGATTACCACATTCACATGAATGATGAACATTTTGAAGAGATCAATGAAATAGCATTTCCAACTCCAGAACATGCGGCTTCGGTCCTCGGAGTCGATGAACAATTCCCAACCGTTTTACAAACCAAGACTACTAAACTAGAGTCTACTGGTCAAGTTCTCGCATACAGCGAAACATATAAACGAGCGGATTACTACAAAATCAAATTCATTTCATGTGACCGTGATCACTAAGAAGAAAGCCTGAGCCTAAGCGCTTGGGCTTTTTCTATACTTATTATACCACACCAAAAAGGTAGCGCTTACCTATTTTTGGAAGATTCTATAATTTGTGGAATATTTTATAGAAATAGAACCAAAAAGATTCTACTAGATATATATATGTATCTTTTCCGACCAATCTGAAATCTTAAGTTTAAATTTTATATTTTTTTATACTTATTATAGTTTTTTGTCATCTCCTCTTGACTCTCGTTAATATAAGAAATAAAATAAAGGTGTTGATTTATATAAACGCTATCAATATAACAATGCAATCAGGAGGTTTTGCAATGAAACATGAAAAACAACAGCGTTTTTCTATTCGTAAATACGCTGTAGGAGCAGCTTCTGTTCTAATTGGATTCGCCTTCCAAGCACAGACTGTTACAGCCGATGGAGTTACTCCTACTACTACAGAAAACCAACCGACCATCCATACGGTTTCTGATTCCCCTCAATCATCCGAAAATCGGACTGAGGAAACACCTAAAGCAGAGCTTCAACCAGAAGCTCCAAAAACTGTAGAAACAGAAATTCCAGCTACTGATAAGGTAGCTAGTCTTCCAAAAACAGAAGAAAAACCACAAGAGGAAGTTAGTTCAACTCCTAGTGATAAAGCAGAAGTTGTAACTCCAACTTCTGCTGAAAAAGAAACTGCTAATAAAAAGGCAGAAGAAGCTAGCCCTAAGAAAGAGGCTGATTCTAAAGAGTCAAATACAGACAAGACTGACAAGGATAAACCAGCTAAAAAAGATGCTAAAAAAGATGAAGCGAAAGCAGAGGCTGACAAACCGGCAACAAAGGCAGGAAAGGAACGTGCTGCAACTGTAAATGAAAAACTTGCGAAAAAGAAAATTGTTTCTATTGATGCTGGACGTAAATATTTCTCACCAGAACAACTCAAGGAAATCATTGACAAAGCGAAACATTATGGCTACACTGATTTACACCTATTAGTTGGAAATGATGGGCTCCGCTTCATGTTGGACGATATGAGCATCACAGCTAACGGCAAGACCTATGCCAGTGACGATGTCAAACGTGCCATTGAAAAAGGTACAAATGATTATTACAACGATCCAAACGGCAATCACTTAACAGAAAGTCAAATGACAGATCTGATTAACTATGCCAAAGATAAAGGCATCGGTCTCATTCCGACAGTAAATAGTCCTGGTCACATGGATGCGATCCTCAATGCCATGAAAGAATTGGGAATCCAAAACCCTAACTTTAACTATTTTGGGAAGGAATCAGCTCGTACCGTAGACCTTGACAACGAACAAGCGGTCGCTTTTACAAAAGCCCTTATCGACAAGTATGCTGCTTATTTCGCGAAAAAGACTGAAATCTTCAACATCGGACTGGATGAATATGCCAATGATGCAACAAACGCTAAAGGTTGGAGCGTTCTTCAAGCTGATAAATACTATCCAAACGAAGGCTACCCTGTAAAAGGCTATGAAAAATTTATTGCCTACGCCAATGACCTCGCTCGTATTGTAAAATCGCACGGTCTAAAACCAATGGCCTTCAATGATGGTATTTACTACAATAGTGATACTAGCTTCGGAACTTTTGACAAAGATATCATCGTTTCAATGTGGACTGGTGGTTGGGGAGGTTACGACGTCGCTTCTTCTAAACTTCTAGTAGAAAAAGGTCACCAAATCCTAAACACTAACGATGCTTGGTACTATGTTCTTGGACGAAATGCAGATGGCCAAGGCTGGTACAATCTCGATCAGGGGCTCAATGGTATTAAAAACACACCAATCACTTCTGTACCAAAAACAGAAGGAGCTGATATCCCAATCATCGGTGGTATGGTAGCTGCTTGGGCTGACACTCCATCTGCACGTTATTCACCATCACGCCTCTTCAAACTCATGCGTCAATTCGCAAATTCTAACGCTGAATACTTCGCAGCTGATTATGAGTCTGCAGAAAAAGCACTTAACGAGGTACCAAAAGACCTTAACCGTTATACTGCAGAAAGCGTCGCAACAGTTAATGAGGCTGCAAAAGCCATCCGTTCACTTGATAGCAACCTCAGTCGCGCCCAACAAGATACGATTGACCAAGCAATTGCAAAACTTCAAGAAGCAGTCAGCAATTTGACCTTCACACCAGAAGCTCAAAAAGAAGAAGATGCTAAACGTGAGGTTGAAAAACTTGCTAAAAACAAGGTAATTTCAATCGATGCTGGACGCAAATACTTTACTCTTGACCAACTCAAACGCATCGTAGATAAGGCCAGTGAGCTCGGATATTCTGACGTCCATCTCCTTCTAGGAAATGACGGACTTCGATTCTTACTCGATGATATGACCATCACTGCCAACGGAAAAACCTATGCAAGTGATGATGTCAAAAATGCCATCATCCAAGGAACAAAAGCTTACTACGATGATCCAAACGGAACTGCACTTACACAGGCAGAAGTGACAGAACTAATTGAATACGCTAAATCTAAGGGCATCGGTCTCATCCCAGCTATTAACAGTCCAGGTCACATGGATGCTATGCTGGTTGCCATGGAAAAATTGGGTATTAAAAATCCTCAAGCCAACTTTGACAAGGTCTCCAAAACAACCATGGACCTTGAAAACGAAGAGGCCATGAACTTTGTCAAAGCACTTATTGGCAAGTACATGGACTTCTTTGCAGGCAAGACTAAGATCTTTAACTATGGTACAGACGAATATGCCAATGATGCCACCAACGCGCAAGGCTGGTATTATCTAAAATACTACAATCTCTATGGCAAGTTTGCTGAGTACTCTAACACCCTTGCTGCCATGGCCAAAGAAAGAGGTCTTCAACCAATGGCCTTCAACGATGGCTTCTACTATGAAGACAAGGACGATGTTCAGTTTGACAAAGACGTCTTGATTTCTTACTGGTCTAAAGGCTGGTGGGGATATAACCTCGCATCACCTCAATACCTAGCAAGCAAGGGTTATAAGTTCTTGAATACCAACGGTGACTGGTACTACATTCTCGGTCAAAAACCAGAAGATGGTGGTGGTTTCCTCAAAAAAGCTATTGAGAATACTGGAAAAACACCATTCAATCAACTTGCTTCTACTAAATATCCTGAAGTAGACCTTCCAACAGTCGGTAGTATGCTTTCAATCTGGGCAGATAGACCAAGCGCTGAGTACAAGGAAGAAGAAATCTTTGAACTCATGACTGCCTTTGCAGACCACAACAAAGACTACTTCCGAGCTAATTATAATGCTCTCCGTGAAGAATTAGCACAAATTCCTGAAAACTTAGAAGGATATAGTAAAGAAAGTCTTGAGACCCTTGACGCAGCTAAAACAGCTCTAAATTACAACCTCAACCGTAATAAACAAGCTGAGCTTGACACACTTGTAGCCAACCTAAAAGCCGCTCGCTTAGGTCTCAAACCAGCTACAACTCACTCAGGAAGCCTGGATGAAAATGAAGTGACTGCCAATGTTGAAACCAGTCCAGAACTCATCACAAGAACTGAAGAAATTCCATTTGAAGTTATCAAGAAAGAAAATCCTAACCTCCCAGCTGGTCAGGAAAATATTATCACAGCAGGAGTCAAAGGTGAACGAACTCATTACATCTCTGTACTCACTGAAAATGGAAAAACAACAGAAACAGTCCTTGATAGCCAGGTAACCAAAGAAGTTGTAAACCAAGTGGTTGAAGTCGGCGCTCCTGTAACTCATAAGGGTGATGAAAGTGGTCTTGCACCAACTACTGAGGTAAAACCTAAACTGGATATCCAAGAAGAAGAAATTCCATTTACCACAGTGACTCGTGAAAATCCACTCTTGTTCAAAGGAAAAACAAAAGTCATTACTAAGGGCGTCAATGGACATCGTAGCAACTTCTACTCTGTAAGCACTGTTGATGGCAAGGAAGTGAAAACACTTGTAAATAGTGTCGTAGCACAGGAAGCCGTTACTCAAATAGTCGAAGTCGGAACTATGGTAACACATGTAGGCGGTGAAAACGGACAAGCCGCTATTGCTGAAGAAAAACCAAAACTAGAAATCTCAAGCCAACCAGCTCCAGCAACTGCTCCTGCTGAGGAAAACAAAGCTCTCCCTCAAGGTCCAGCTCCTGTGGCAACAGAGAAAAAACTTCCTGAAACAGGAAGTCACGATTCTGCAGGACTAGTAGTCGCAGGACTCATGGCCTCACTAGCAGCCTATGGAATCACTAAAAGAAAAGAAGACTAGGTCTTTTCGATAAAAAATAAACAGCGAGATTGAAGCTCGCTGTTTATTTTTTAATTAATCACCCAGTCCAAGACGGTCAAAGATATCGTCCACTCGTTTAGTGTAATAAACTGGGTTGAAAATTTCGTCGATTTCTTCTTGTGTGAGGCGAGAAGTTACCTCTGGATCTGCTTCGAGAAGCGGTTTAAAGTCTACTTGATTATCCCAAGAGTAGGCTGTTTTTGGTTGTACCAAGTCATAGGCTTGCTCACGGGTCATGCCTTTTTCAATCAAGGTCAACATCGCACGTTGGCTAAAGATAAGACCAAACGTAGAGTTCATGTTGCGGATCATGTTTTCTGGGAAAACAGTCAAGTTCTTGACGATATTTCCAAAACGGTTGAGCATGTAGTCAATCAAAATAGTCGTATCCGGTGTGATGATACGCTCAGCTGATGAGTGAGAGATATCACGCTCGTGCCAGAGAGCAACGTTTTCATAGGCTGTAATCATGTGACCACGGATAACACGCGCAAGACCTGTCATATTTTCAGAACCGATCGGGTTGCGTTTGTGAGGCATTGCTGAAGACCCTTTTTGCCCTTTAGCAAAGAATTCTTCCACTTCACGTTGTTCAGACTTTTGCAAACCGCGAATCTCAGTCGCCATACGTTCGATAGAAGTCGCGATGCTGGCAAGAACTGCAAAGTACTCAGCATGAAGATCACGAGGAAGCACCTGTGTAGAGATTTCTTGAGCACGGATACCAAGCTTGTCGCAGACGTATTGCTCCACAAATGGTGGGATGTTGGCAAAGTTCCCAACCGCACCAGAGATTTTACCAGCTTCTACACCAGCAGCTGCATGCTCGAAACGCTCGATATTGCGCTTCATTTCGCTATACCAAGTTGCCAATTTCAGACCAAAGGTTGTAGGTTCAGCGTGCACACCGTGGGTACGACCCATCATGATGGTAAACTTGTGTTCCTTAGCCTTGTCAGCGATGATGTTAGTGAAGTTTTCAAGGTCACGACGAATGATGTCGTTGGCCTGTTTGTAGATGTAACCGTAAGCCGTATCTACCACATCGGTAGAAGTCAAACCATAGTGGACCCACTTGCGCTCTTCGCCAAGCGTTTCAGAAACCGCACGCGTGAAAGCCACCACATCGTGGCGAGTCTCCTGCTCAATTTCCAAAATACGGTCGATGTCAAAGTCCGCCTTTTCACGAATCAAAGCCACATCTTCCTTAGGGATTTCCCCCAACTCAGCCCATGCCTCGTCAGCCAAGATTTCCACCTCAAGCCAAGCACGGTATTTATTTTCTTCACTCCAAATGTTCGCCATCTCAGGGCGAGAGTAACGGTTGATCATTTTTTTGCTCCTTATTATATTAGAAAATCAGTTTTTATAGCTTTAGGTTCTGCAACTATTGCTTGATAAAAATCCAAATCTTGAGACGTTGCAAAAGGGATAGGAAATAACACCAATTTTTGACAAGTTTCTTCTGCTAATCCCAAAAGTATTCTCAACTGATATTGTGAAATTCCTCTAACAACTAGTTTATTTTTATCATACCTTAAACTAAGATAAGTATCTGCCATATTCTTGGAGTAAAACAATGGAATTTGTCCAGGTGCCACTGTACAATAACTCCCTGTTACAGTTCCTTCATCAATTTCCATCAACGCCCAAAAAGGCTCCCCTTTAGCATTTTCATCTGGTAACAAACCTTTTTTAACCACCCCCGAAACAATATCAATTATCGTAGGCATCTCCTCCTCAATCATTAACTTAATTCCATTTGATGCAGCAAAAATCCTTGCTCCTTCCTGAAAACCCACTTTAGATATCATTATACCAATAATATTTCCTAATCCCACATCAGAAAGTTTTGTAAAAAAATCTCTAACTTCTTTTATAGAAACTGGATTCTCCCAATCTTTACATTCAATTACAACCCTACATTCAACATTGAGATGAGAAAATTGATAATAAATATCAAATTCGTTCGTAGCACCACTTTGACCTCTTATTGTTATCCTCTTAGAAACTAAGGTATTGTCAAAATCATTTAATTGCAACAATTGAGAATAAACATATTGAGCATAATTTTCTAATCTTTTTCCAGTGTTTACCATTCTTACTCCCTTTTAATGTTCTTTCTTCTCACCTTTACCTTTATAAGTATTGCGTAAGTGTTAGGTTAAATCTCCATTATTTTACTTGATAAAACCAACAAAACACCATTTATAAAAAAGAGTTAACAATTCATTTTTGGGTTCTGACATAGTGTTAAAAATTTCTGATAGTTTAGAATTTTGAAAAGAACATCATTGTAATATTTTTCAGTTCTAAAATAACGAATCTAAGACTCATCTTGTTGAGTTACAGATTCTTTAAGCTCTAAAATTTGATTGAAATTATCTTCTGAATCTCTAATTTCCGCATTAACTTGTTCAATAAGATCTCTTGATACATTTTGAAATAACTCTTTTTCTTCTGAGGGTTCCAATGTAAATTTTATTAGTTTTCCATTTTTGACAATATATTCAAATATATTGTCAAAGAAAATTTTTAAATCATCTGCCTGAGTTTCTTCTAGATTAATAATACAATCTAATTCTTCAGATTTCAAAATTAAGTTGCTTTCTTCAGATTTTACAAGTCTTACTTGTAATTCATTATATTCCATAAATATCTCTCCTATTCGTAAACATTTCTTCACTTCCTTCCAGGTACTTCAATGCAACCGTTTCCCATCTTAATTTATCCTGCTGATTGGTTGAATTAGTAAGTGTGTTACTATACATATTTCCCACATAAAATACTGGCATATCTTGTTCTACATCATAATTACAAAATACTGTCTGACTAGGTAGTGTATTAATAGCTATATTAGCATTATGTGTCGAAATTATAATTGTTTTCCCTCTGTCTCTTAATCCCTTAATTTTAGGTATCAAATAAGAACTAATATAGTAGTTTCCCAAGCCTCTTTCTATCTCATCAAAGATATAAAAGTCAAATTGGTTATTTTCCAATATCGCGCTAATTGAAAGAATCGCTTTTTCACCTTCTGACGGGTCGTAATTTCTTAGTTGACCATGACTATTTTCTAATTGGACCTTGTTAAATCGCTTTATGATTTTACCAACGAAATCGTCCACATCAATTGCTTTTTCATTTGCATCAAAATATTTATTAATGTCATGAAAATTTGCTTTCATATAAAATTGATTGAATTTTTTCATCAATTCCCTTCGAGCAACGATTCCATTCCTGTCAAAATCTGATTGACTTGTGTAAATTTCAGTTTCAGGTAAAACTTTTATTTCCGTTTTTAATTTTACTTTTCCTTTTTGAGGCAATTCACCCAATGAACTAATTTTAATTTTTTCAACCTCTCTTAATAAAGTAATAAGTTTTTGATTATTCTTAATACGACCTAACCTTCTGCCAACTAAATCTGAGAATCCAATATGGGTTGGCTTAGAATCGGAGCCGGTTTGCTTTTTAATACTATCTTTTATACTATTGATAGTTTGGATTGATCCTTTATTTGAAAAATATTTTTTTACGCTCTCTTTAGTATTTTTAAAAATATCATATTTTAATAGTTCTAGGTTTGTATCTAAATTATTTTTATCATCACAAGAATCCCTCTTTGTCGTATTATTGATTAACTTCACATCATCAATTTTATTATACTGTAGTTTAGCTTCTCTTAATGTTGACTGAACAGTTTCAATATTCGAAACACTGGAAACTGTAGCGTTTCGCTTCTGAATTCTCATTGCATTTTTATTTCTCAACTGAGAGTTATTGAATTCTAAAATTTGTTGGAGCCCATCATAATTATTTAACTCCGAATAAGCCAATATCATCTTTATCGTTTGTTTTATTTCATTCAAGTGTTCCTCATCAATTGCAACATTATCTCCTAGTTCATCAATGACTGTCTGATATTCTGTATTGTAATTCTTGCCTTCATGTAAAAAAACGTTTTTTCCTAAACCTTTTAAAGTTGGGTAGATATAATTTTTTACAAAAATTGTTTTTCCTGACCCTTTTTCACCAAATACAATGTTAATATCTTCAAAAATTTCAACTGGACTCGTTAAACTCTTAAAATTTTCTGAACCTTCATATGTTGTAACCTCATATTTTTTTGTCTCAGCAAGTATATTCTTAACAAAAAGGGAGGGATTCTCCGCTAATTTATAAAATTTTGCGAATGAATCAATTTTATATTTTATCTCTGGTAAAGTAATTTTGCCATATTCTTTCCAATCTTTAACATCACTACCAAATAAAGCCAAGTCATTATGAGCATTTATTATACCCATCGCTTGTAAGCTTTTGGGTTCTAATATTACAATATACTTTTCTAAATCACTTCTAAGTTTGTTAGCTTCTTCCTCAGTAATCCCTCTTTGCTTATCTTTCAAATAAAAATGAGGAACAACTATTATATCAGAAGAATCAAACGATGTTACTTTGGTAATAAAATCTTCATAATTGATAATATAGGTATCATAGTCCCTGTCTGGATCATCAAAAATATCATCGAAATTCTTAGCTTTATCTGGATTAACAATCACAATAATATGCCTATGATTATCTCCAGGCAACAAAACATCAATTTCCATACCTGGAAAAATGGTCAGCTCTTCATCAAGAACCTTAATCTCTCTAAACTCATCTATATCAAACTTATTGTGATTAGTTATAGAACAAATTTCAACACTATTTTCTCTCATCTTTTCCACAAAATCTTCCGGCGAGATTTCTCTCTTTTTCCCATCACCTTGCTTACAACTTTGTGTATGAATATGTAAATCTATCTTCTTCATTTCACTTCAATCTTAATTATCTTTCAATTCCAAATTCATTTTATCCTACCGCCCACTCCGCTGCTTTCTCCGCATGTATGGCAGTGGTGTCATAGAGCGGGAGGTCTGTGTCTTCTTGTTTTACCAACAGGCCAATCTCAGTGCAACCCAGGATAACGGCTTCTGCGCCCGCTTTTTTCAAATCATCTATAATAGCAAGATAAGTCTGCTTTGAGCTTTTTTTGATATCTCCTAGGCAAAGTTCGTCATAAATAATTCGATTAACCTCTGTAATGCCAGCTTGATCTGGAATCAGCACTTCTAACCCAGACTCTATTAATTTCTCCTTGTAAAAATCTTGAGTCATGGTATATTTGGTTCCTAGGAGGCCGACTTTTTGAATACCGTCAGCCAACAAGGCCTGCGCAGTTGCATGCGCAATATGCAAGATTGGAATCGTAATCTTTTCTTGTATCTGCGGTGCAACCTTGTGCATGGTGTTGGTGCAAATAACGATGAAATCTGCACCAGCTTGCTCCAAGCGCTGAGCAATATCTGCCAAAAGTTGACCGCTTTTCTCCCAGTCTCCGACTGCCTGATAGTGCTCAATCTCTGCAAAATCAACACTATAAAGTAGAATCTTAGCCGAATGCAAGCCACCCAGCTCTTTTTTGATGGTTTCATTGATGATTTGGTAGTAAGATGTGGTACTTTCCCAACTCATACCACCAATCAGACCGATAGTTTTCATAGACTAATCAAATTCCTCCTTGCTTATAGCTACCGACGGATAGTGTGGCAAGCTACTTAGATCTGTATCCAATGGCGAATCATAGATAGCCAGATAATTATTTGGATATTGAATCTTTAATTCCTGATATTGGCTTTTACTTTTTCATGGTCGGCACTGGCAAGGAGCACTTCCACAACGGCGATTTCTTTTCCTTCCTCCACAAAAGCGTTGACAATAATTTGAATCATAAACTGGTCTCCATTTAGCTTTAAAGATTATCATTTTCTGAGTCTTCATGTATAGAAAATTCAAATGAAATTCTCTCAGGATGTCTAGGCAGGCCATAACTACTCAGATAATCCTTAACTTCCTTCACGGAACAAGAATATTCTAAGACTAGCTGATTGCCAGCTCTCTCTAAAATATGAATCTCCTCTCTATCCGCAATCTCTGGAACAATCAAATCGTCCGTATAAGTCAGTGTTACGGTCGTTATTTCATCATCTAGCAATTCATCAAATTCTTCTGTCATTTCAAAAATCAATCTCTTCCCCAAACTCAACCACGCTATCCGGCACATCACTAAACAAAGTCACGTGCCCCATTTTGCGGTTATGCTTCGCTTCTATTTTACCATACAGGTGGAGGTGGGCGCTTGGATTTTCTGTGACATATTTTTCAGTGGCCGCGACATGCTGGCCAAGAACATTGAGC
>ERZ773003.1552-NODE-1552-length-13077-cov-23.199892_pt1 | contig 13077 bp, 7 predicted proteins | sample MGYA00580668_ERZ773003 | MGnify/ENA primary metagenome ERZ773003 (study PRJEB29015, sample SAMEA2738002) | human oral metagenome | biome: human oral; feature: human-associated habitat; material: dental | place: China | collected 2126 ... | reverse complement strand
TCAAAGCCAAAAACAAACAATATAGCCAAAAAACTCCACACTCTATAAGAAAAGTTCGGCATTCCTCGCAGTTTGGCCGACTTTTCTTTTTTATGATATGAATATGCAGGTCTCAAATTACTTGAGATTTTTTATTAAAAATATATAAAACCTAAATAAATAAGGACGGCTGTATTGATGGCAAGAATTTATATTTTGATAAGTAGAAAACTTCACAGACTTAGTACTAATTTTGTTGAGTGTTTATTTTTCCTGAAATAAAAAAGCATGAAGGATACTTGTGAATGCTTTTAAGGCCGTGGTCTTTTCCTTTTTATTTTTAGTAAAGAAATCCCAAAGAATCTATATTAAGAGGAGGGTTGATTATAGTACGGAAAGATCCCTAGTCGTACGTGATGGAACGACGTTTTTAAATAAAAAATAAATATAATTTTCTTTGCATTATGTTTATTAGAAATATGATGATTTGTTGCTAAATAAAAGATTTTTAAATGATAGGAGAAAAAGAAAAACGTAGCGAGAGCTATGCGTTTTTTTGCTCTTATTGTAAAAATAATATATGTGAATTACATGCGTTTGTTGTAATTGTTTACAGTAAAAGTTACATCATTATATAAATTTAGAGTTTTTGTTGTGATTATTACAATTATATAAATTAAGTTAATACATTCATTTATAGGGAAGAATTTTATATTTTTAATTATTGTTGTAGTAAATACATGCATAAATAGAGCATTTTGTATTGATTTAAAATGAAGCTTATGTTAGTATAAGAGTGTCGAAAGACAAACATAAAAATCAACAAATAAAAAGATTGTGAGAATCTAAAAGTAAATTAAAAGGTTGATTTTAAAGATATCTAAACATGCTTAATGTAGAGATATTTAGAAGCTACGAGGGGAGAGCTAAAGACGGATGCCCCACTATACGTGGAGCGGTCAAATAGTCTAGGTGGAGATGGTTGCGGTATTTATTTATGTTTTAGCGCCGGATAACCACCCACCTAGATTCCAGGGGAGAGTACATTATAGGATCTAGCTTGGCTAGATGAGGTGTTTTTTTAAATAAATAAATAAAATAAGTTTTATTAATAAGACTTACTCAAGTTCATTTTTAAAATGACGAGAATTAGAGAATAAGAATAGATGATTCTTATATAGGATTATGTTCTTTAAGTTTTTAAAATGACGTATAATATGGTTATGATTAATCGATTAATTTTGATTTTATCACTAGTTGTATTGTCGATTATTTTAGCAATATTGTTTTTGACGTCGCCGGCAAATATAGGGCCACTTGGAATATTGTTTTTCTTCGTTTTAGTTTATTTTCTGTCTTTTGGAATTGTTACTTTTTTTATGAAATTTTTTGTAAAAATTTTTTTTGCAAGAACTGTAATGATTAAGAAAGATTATATTAATGCAGGTATTATTGCGATTTTACCGATTACGGTATTGGTTTTAATTGCTTCGGGTGTGAGGAATCTAATAATATTAGTGTTAGGCCCAATTTTACTAGTAGCTGTTAATGTATTTTTGTTTACTAAGATTAGTGAAAATTAGACCCGAAAGGGTCATTTTTTATATTGTAATGTTTTCTTTTATGCTTTGTTTTTTCTAATATTTACAGGGGTGAAATTAGTGTAATGTCTGCGATTGAATAAAATAATTAATTCATAAAAATGTTGAGTAAAAATAATACATTAAATTAAAGTGGATATGGTAAAATGGAGGTATGGATAATGGTAACGTTGGGCCAGGACAGAAGATGGGGCAGTGGAATAATTTTGAGACACTACAGTATACTCCCAATAGGCACAACCTTGATCCATTAATGAACCAGGAGTTAATGGAGGCGGGTGTTGAGCAGCGCGTCGAACAGTTACCAAATAATATGAATCTTGTAAATCAAGGCCCACCAAATGCTTATGATAATGCTAATATGATGGGAAATGCTGGCTTGACTGCTACTGGTTTTCTATCATCAGAGGAGACTCCGCAGGCGCCACTGGGGGAAGTAGTGACAGTGGGTAATATGACTTTTGATGATAAAGGAAAAATCGTAGGAACAGATTTACCTAAAGCAAAAGATATGGATGGATTGGAGCCGGAGTTTATAAAGGCGGTTATTGAAGCTATGAAGATTAAGGATCCAAACAAGAAATACCAAAAAAAGCGTGAATTAACAGACAAGCTTTTGCTTGATCGTTATGGAAGAGTGATTGGTCAGGGAAATGAGTAGGCAGAATAATGAACGGTGGTAGTAGATTAGAAGATTTGATTAGGGGTGGCAATCAACAACCTGTGGAGCAGGAATCAAATAGTCAGGTGGTTGATTCGCCAAGTATTACTAGTACTCAAAGTCAGAACCAGCGGGTTGGGCAAGGGGCTACTTCGCAGCCAAAAAATAATATGAGTACCAGACTTGATAGTAGTATTTTGGTTGGAATTGTGATTTTTGGTCTAATAATTACAGCGGCGATTTTTGTAGTTATTAGGATACTAAAACAAAAACGTAAGGCGAAAGAGTTTGAGCGTGCTCTAAAAATGATTCCGATGTTGATTCATTTACCGCCATCAACCGATGATATTCAGGGTGGAGGTAGAGATGAGCGTGACATAAATGATGAGGCGATTTCTCAAGCCACGATTATGTATACGATTATTTCATCTACTTTGAAAAAGGCTGGAATGAAGACTCACGTGTATGGACAAAAATATTTTTCCTTTGAAATCGTGGCGGTGGATGGGTTTGTAAAATATTATGCTGTAGTACCGGCGGTTTTAACTGAAACGGTGAAGCAGGCAATTTTGACTTCTTATCCAACAGCTAGATTGGAAGAGACGGAAGTCGAGAATATTTTTAGTAGAGACGGTATGGATGATAGTGAGGGTACGGGAAATCAGTATAATGCTGAAAATTTCATATCTGGGGGTGAGCTAGTGATGAAGAAAGAAGTTGAGTATCCAATTTTGACATTTCAGGAAATGAAGTGGGACGCACAACTGGCTCTACTAAACGCCTTTTCCAAAGTTCGAATTGGTGAGGGGCTGGGGCTTCAGGTAATGTTTAGGCCACTAGATTCTAGTTGGTCTAAAAATGCAGAAACAAAGATCAAAAATATTAAATCTGGAAAAAAAGGTTTTAGTGGTAAGGGATCTAATTTGCCAATCCGAATACTTTATTTATTAACGGATATAATTAGAGCGCCATTTGAAGTTCCTGATGAACACAAAAAAGATAAGGATGAACACAATTCTGAATTATCACAAAAGAAGCAAGAAGAAATTCAGGCGATTGACACTAAGGCGAAATTTCCTGCATTTGAATGTTTAATTAGAATTGTGGCACATTCAAAATCAAAAGCTCGAAGTGAGGGATTGGTCGGGGGTGTAGTGGCAGCTTTTTCACAATTCGATTCACCAAATTCAAATGGTTTTAAGTATGATTTGAGTAAGAAAGTTGATCAATTAGTAACAGATTACATATTCAGGTTTTTCCCAGTTTCGAATAAAAAAATTGTACTAAATACGCAAGAATTGGCGACCATTTTTCATTTACCTTCACAGGCATCGATTCCGTCAAGTGGCGTGGAAAGACAGATGACGAAGCAGGTTGATGGACCAGCATCCTTGATTACCGACGGTGTGTTGATTGGGCGAAATGAATATCGCGGCGCAGTTAAAGAGATTAGACTAAGTGTAAACGACCGCAGGCGACATATGTACGTAATTGGTGCTTCGGGTATGGGTAAATCGGTATTTTTGAAGAATATTGCCTATCAGGATATGGTTGAGGGTAAGGGTTTTTGCTTTATTGACCCGCACGGTGATGTAACGGAAGAACTACTATCGATGGTGCCAGAGGATCGCATTGATGATGTGATTTACTTTGATCCGTCAGATATGGAGTTCCCGATTGGTATGAATATGCTGGAGGCAAAAACGCCGGAAGAGAAAGACTTTATCGTGCAAGAGGGTATTAATATGCTTTATTCTCTTTATGATCCTGGACATACTGGTATTTTTGGACCTCGTGGTGAGCAGATGTTTAGAAATGCGGCACTGCTTTTGATGAGTGACCCTAAGGGCGCTACATTCTTAGATATTCCGAGTCCATTTATTAATAAAGATTTAGTGATTGATAAATTAAAATATGTAACAGACCGTGATTTGTTTGATTACTGGACAAAAGAATTTCCAGCTTCACAAAAATCAAATGATGCGGGTGAAGTGATTACGTGGTTTGCTTCTAAGTGGAGCCCATTTAAGCAGAATACAATGATGAAGCGGGTACTGGGTCAGATCAAGTCAGGATTTAATATCCGTGAGATTATGGACCAGCAGAAGATTTTACTAGTGAACCTTTCTAAGGGTAAGCTTGGCGAATTAAACTCGAAGCTGCTAGGTATGATCTTTGTGATGAAATTCCAGACGGCGGCAATGTCGCGCGTAGATACGCCGGAACATGATCGTAAAGATTTTTGTTTATTTGTCGATGAGTTTCAGAACTTTTCAACAGAATCTTTTGAATCGATTCTTTCAGAGGCGAGGAAATTCCGACTTAATTTGATTGTTGCGAACCAGTTTATGACACAGCTGACCGATAAGATTCGTGAAGGTGTGCTTGGTAACGTAGGTACAATTGTGGCTGGCCGTGTTGGTGTGACAGACGCGGAAATGCTGGAAAAAGTGTTTACGCCTGTATTTAAAGCGGAAGATCTTCATAAGCAACCAAATCATCATGCAATTACAACTGTTTTGATGAATGGTATGCCGTCGGCGCCGTTTACAATGAATTTGCCAGCACCAATGGGGAAGGAGGATCGCAAGGTATTCGAATCTTTGCGTGAGTACTCGGCAAAGAAGTATGGTCGCCCTGGCGCAGAGGTAGATAAAGAAATTGACGAGCGATTAAATATTAAGAACGAAGAGGAAAAGTCTGTAAAAGAGGCACCTAAGAATGAGGGGGGTGGTTTTATGTCGATGATTGGTGAAAAAAATAGTGGACAGGGAATAGATTTGGGGGTGGCGAAGGTGCCAGCAACTCAGGCGATACCAGGTTCACCAGAGGCGGCTAGAATAATTCAGCAGGCGAATGAGGCACCTGCTAAAGAGTTGTCACTTGAAGAAATTGATGCAGAGCTGGCGAAGTTGAGTCAAGAATCTAAGGATAATGATCTTGATTGGCTAGCAAGTGCAGAGTCGAAAAAACCACCAGTAAAACAAAAAGAGATCACAAAGAATACGAAGATTGAGCCTAAAGGGTCCGATTTTGGCCAGATGAGCTCTGGGGACGTAATAAATCTGAGATAAGTTAGTATTCGGGGGTTAAATATGTCGGAATTTTATAGGATAATTTTTTGATAAAAAATGTGTTCAGGCTTTTTAGGGAAGCTGGAGGCAATAAAACTTTAATGTACATGATTGATATCAGGATGAGAAGCAAAATGCCCTTAGAGGCTCTTAGAATGCGTTAAACGGGGTGTTTATCTTGACAGCTTGGGGAGGAAAGAGTAAACTGGAGACAGATATCGAGTGAGGTGAACGATTTAGTTTAATCTTGAGTTTGACTTTTAATCAAGAGAGGATCGAATTTTACAGCGAGTCTTTGGTATCAGCATAAAAAACTTAATGAGGTATTTGTTTGATGGCTGAAAAACAAAAAATTGAGGAATATGATAGTTCCGAAATCCAGGTCCTAGAAGGGCTAGAGCCGGTTCGTGTACGTCCAGGTATGTATATTGGGTCGACCGGATACGATGGTTTACATCACTTAGTAAAAGAAATTGCAGACAACTCAATTGATGAGGCGATCGCAGGTTTTGCGACTAAGGTATTGATTACATTGCAGAGTGATGGTGGTGTGAGGGTTGAGGATAACGGACGTGGTATTCCAGTAGATATTCATCCAAAAACACATAAGTCAACACTTGAGACAGTATTAACTGTTCTGCATGCTGGTGGTAAATTTGGTGGCGGTGGATACAAGGTTTCATCAGGTTTGCACGGTGTTGGTTCATCAGTAGTGAACGCTCTTTCAACCAAGATGATTGCGGAAGTTTACCGAGATAAAAAAGTTCATCATATTGAATTTGAAACAGGTAAGCCAATTATGCAGCTTGATACCTCAAAGAAAACTGATAAACAAGGTACCTGTATTACTTTTTACCCTGATCCAACAATCTTTAAAGAGACAACTACTTTTGATTATGATTGGGTGGCGCATTATGCAAGACATCAGGCATACTTAACTAAGGGAATTTTAATTTCTGTATTTGATGAGAGAACTGGAGAAAGAGAAACTTTCTATTTTGAAGGTGGTATTAAGAGCTACGTAAAGCGTCTGAATGAAAGTAAGGAAGTTCTAGCTGACGACATTTTTTATGTTGATAAACAGATTGAGGAAGCAGAGGTGGAGATTGCAGTGCAATATAATGATACCTATGCGGAAACTATGAAGCCATTCGCTAACAACGTGTTGACCCCTGAAGGCGGAACACATGTGGTTGGTTTTAGAACGGCTCTAAATCGTACAATTAATGACTATGCAAGACGTAATAACCTGCTAAAAGAAAAAGAGGATAACCTTACTGGAGATGATATTAAGGAAGGTTTAACCGCCGTTATTTCAGTAAAGATTCCGAATCCAGAATTTGAAGGGCAGACGAAAAATAAGTTAGGTAACCCAGAAGTACGTGGTTATGTAGATAAGGTAATGTCAGAATATTTTGGCTATTATCTTGAAGAGAACCCGGCAATTGCGAAGAAAATTGTGGGGAAGGCGACTTTGGCTGCACGAGCACGTAAGGCAGCAAGAGCGGCGCGCGATAATGTGATTCGTAAGGGTGCGTTTGAAGGTTTAAACCTGCCTTCAAAGCTAGCTGATTGTTCGTCAAGAGATCGTACGGAATGTGAATTATTCATCGTCGAGGGTAACTCGGCGGCTGGTTCAGCAAAAGAAGGACGTAATTCAAAGATTCAAGCAATTTTGCCACTACGTGGTAAGGTGTTGAATACCGAACGTGCTAGATTGGATAAAATGTATGCGAACGCAGAATTAGTTTCTTTGATTAAGGCGCTTGGGGTAGGGATTGGTGATCAGTTTGATCTATCGGGTCTACGTTACTACAAGATTGTATTTATGACCGATGCCGATGTTGATGGTGCGCACATTTCAACATTGCTTCTTACTTTCTTCTTCCGCTATATGCCAGAAGTAGTAAAGGGTGGACATGTTTATCTTGCGAAACCACCACTATTTGGCTTAATTAAGGGTACGGGTTCAAATAGGAAGATCGATTATATCTATGATGAAGAAGCGTTGGAAGCAAAGATTGCCGCGAGAATTGAAGAGCGAAGGAAAGAGGGCTTAAAGATTAACCCTGAGGATGAGAGATTTAAGCAGGCTGGATATACTGCACAGCAGCGCTTTAAGGGTCTTGGTGAAATGAATGCTCAACAGCTTTGGGATACGACAATGAATCCAGATAATCGTGTTTTGGTAAGAGTGAATATTGAAGATGCGGAAAAGGCAGATGCAATCTTTACGAAACTGATGGGGCAGGAGGTGGAACTTCGTAAAAACTTTATTCAGTCACGAGCTTCAACTGTTAAAATTGATGATTTGGACTTCTAGTCTAGAAAGGAACGATGATGAAAGAGAATAAAAACAATCCAGAGAATCTAGACAATGAAAAAGTGAGTAAGGTTGGCGGTGTGCCAGATGCGACTGATGATAAAGGTGTAGATGAAACTATGGGCAAAACCCCAGATTTGAAAGAGAAGAGACTTGAGGCTGACGAGAATGAAGTAGGTGAGACTGAAGAAACGGAAGCTAATGAAACAGAGGAAGATGTTCATGTTGGTGGCTTAACGGCAAGGCGAGCTGAGGACGGCGTAGAGGAATTGACGGTTGAGAATGTGATGGAAGACTCCTTCCTGCGTTACTCAATGTCAGTAATTATTGACCGTGCACTGCCAGATGTGAGAGATGGTTTGAAGCCAGTACATCGTCGTATTCTTTATGCGATGTATAAAAATGGCTGGAAGGCTCCACATGCTACAGTAAAATCTGCACGTATCGTTGGTGAGGTAATGGGTAAGTACCACCCACACGGTGATTCGTCAATTTATGATGCAATGGTAAACTTGGCGCAGCCATGGAAGATGCGTTATACCTTGGTTGAGGGGCAGGGTAACTTTGGTTCGATGGATGGTGATGATCCAGCGGCCTCCCGTTATACAGAGGCACGTATGGATAAGGTGGGAGCGGAGCTATTGTCTGATATTGAAAAAGAGACGGTTGATTTTCGCGATAACTTCGACGGTACAGAGAAGGAACCAGTCGTGTTACCTGCTGCGGTGCCAAATATTCTATTAAATGGCCAGATGGGTATTGCGGTCGGTATGGCAACAAATATTCCGCCACATAACCTTGGGGAAGTTGTAGATGCGACCGTGTCGTTAATCGACAATCCTGATGCAACGCTTGACGATTTGCTGAAGCATGTAAAAGGACCTGATTTTCCAACTGGTGCTGAGGTTTATGGTGGTGCGCCGATGAAGCAGGCCTATGCAACGGGTAAAGGTTCAGTGACAATTAGAGCAATTGCAGATATTGAAGAACGTAAAAATGGTCGCTTTAATATTGTGATCACTGAAGTGCCATATGGTATGAGTAAGGAATCTTTTATCGAGAAAGTTCGTCAATTAGTATTGGATAAAAAATTGACTCATATTGCTGACGCTAGGGATGAATCGGCGCGAGGTAAGATTCGAGTAGTAGTAGAACTAAAAAAAGATGCTTATCCAAAGAAGATTTTGAATCAGTTATATAAGATGACTGATTTGCAGACGACTTTCCATTATAATGTTTTGGCGTTAGTTAATGGTATCCAGCCTCGTATTATGGGATTGAAGGAAATTTTGGCGGAATTTATTAAGCATCGCCAGAAAGTGATTCGTCGCCGTACGGAGTATGATCTAAGGAAAGCAAAAGAACGTGCACATATTCTCGAAGGTTTGAAGATTGCTCTTGATAACATTGACGAAGTGATTAAGACAATTCGTGAATCTTATGATGACGCGGATAAACGCTTGATGGAGCGTTTTGGCCTGTCTGAAATTCAGGCTGCAGCTATTTTGGCAATGCAACTTCGCCGCTTACAAGGACTTGAACGAGATAAAATTGAAGCTGAACTCCAAGAATTAATGGCAATGATTGCAAAATATGAAGAAATTCTTGCTGATGAAGCAAAGGTACTTGCCGTAGTCAAAGATGAGCTGTTGGCCATGAAGGACAAATATGGTGATAAGCGTCGCAGTAAGATGTTTAATCATGAGCTTGGCAAGTTCTCAGAAGAAGAACTGATTCCTGAAGAGGAAAGTGTCGTTTTATTAACAGCAGAGAACTATATTAAACGTGTGTCACAGACCGATTTTCATCGTCAGAATAGGGGTGGAAAAGGTAAGCGAGGTATGACTACGAAGGAAGAAGATGTGATTTCGCAGATTATTACGGCTAATTCACATGATTTCTTGTATTTCTTTACTTCACAGGGGCGAATCTTCAAGATGAAAGCCTATGAAGTGCCACAGGCTTCGTTGACTGCGAAGGGGACTGCAGCAGTGAACCTACTTAATATGCATCCAGATGAGAAAATTACGGAGATTATTAAGCATAGTGATGGAATCGATCCTGAGACGGGTTATCTCTTTATGGCAACTAAAAAAGGTACGATCAAAAAGACTGAAACAAAGAATTATATGAATGTACGTTCAAATGGTTTGATTACGATTAAGTTGGATCCAGGAGATGAATTGAAGTGGGTGAAGGCAACAACAGGGAAGAATGATATTATTATTTCAACTTCAGCCGGTCAAGCAATCCGCTTTAATGAGGAAGACGTAAGGGCGATGGGCCGTTCAGCAATGGGGGTGCGTGGTATTAGGTTGAGGCCAAAAGATGAAGTAGTGGGAATGGACGTAGTAACGGATCCAAAGCAGACTCTAATTGCAGTGTCAGCTAACGGTTACGGAAAAGCAACACTGGTTTCTAACTTCCCAACGCATAAGCGTGGTGGTGTCGGAATTAAGGTGGCTTCCGTAACGGAGAAGACTGGCCCAATTGTGGCGGTACATACCTTAGATCCAGAAGCTTCAGAAGTAATTATGATGTCTAGTTTGGGTCAGGCAATTCGTGTAGCTGTTAAAGATATTCCGGTATTAGGCCGCGCAACTCAAGGAGTTAGAATTATGCGACTTGCAGATGACGATACGGTTGCATCGCTTGGGATTGTCTTACCAGAAGATAAAGAAGAGGATTCTGAGGAAGAAGAGTAGAAATATTAATCTCTAAATATTTTAAAAATACCCCGGAAACGGGGTATTTTTTTATGTAATTCATTGGAAGTATTAACGTGAAAAAGTGTAGATATCTTGCTTATGCATTAAAATATCTTGCTTATGACAAAGTAAAAAAATGAAGATTTTACCCCTGTAAAATAAAAAAATAAAACGGTAATGTTTGTGTATTTTGAGGACTCCGTGTTAAGGTGTGGGCAAAAGAAATCTAAGTGAGGTAAAGAAAATGAATGAACACATCAGAAATACCAAAAAAGGCGCCACGGCGACAGCTGGTGTAATAAGGAGAAATTATATTGGTGCGGGGCTATTAACGGTGGCGGCAAGCGCGGTAATGGCAATGAATTTTAGTGTACCGACAATGGCGACGAATAAAATATTGTCAATGAGTGCAAATGTGCCAAATCAAGAACATCCAAATGTGCCAGAAGGAAATTGGGAGATTGAACCTCTAAAATCATTACCACCAAAATACGACGGACATATTCACTTGCCAGTACCCTTTGTAGACGGGAAACTTGCGGTAAGTCTTGATCGAATTGATAGAACAAATAGCCAGATTGAGTTTTCAATTAGTAAGAAATGGCTAGGCCAGCATAAGATTAAGAGAATTGGATTTGCATCAGTCAGATGGTATGGTTTTGCAATTGATAATGCTGGTTTATATGAGGCGAATAAATTTGATGACGAATGGACGACAAAATTATTAGCTAGTAAATTCGATTATGAAGAGATTAAAGATCGTCATGATACAGGCGAACGTTACTTTTGGATTAAGCCAACATTCGATCTATTTTATGAATGGTCAAATGATATTGTGTTTATGGTGCAATTAGATGATGGTCAATATTACAATGGCCGTGTTCTCTTTAAAGATGACTGCATGGGGGAATGGTACCCTGGAAAAGACTGCAGAGTTAAAAGTTTTGATACAGCAAAGACATCGTGGAACGCGAGATATGCAGTACATGATGCTCCAAAGAAATATCAAGAAGGGATGAAGTTGAAAGTAGAGGATGGTTATCTGAATAGTGATGTGGTCATTGAAAAGAAGGAAAATGAAACGCATCCAGAAGAGCCAAAAAAGCCTGATAATTCAAAGACCCCGAATGGAAAGAAGGAGCCTGAGGAATCAAAGAAGCCTGAAAAACAAGATGAAACTACAAAGAAGGAAAATTCAGGAGATTCAAAAGAATCTGAGAAAACGGATAAAAAGACAGAAGGGGAGCCTAAAAATAAGGCTGGTGAATTAGCTGAGAAGAAAGGTGAGGAAGGGGGAGCTAAGAATAAGGAAGAAATAAAAAAAGAAGATAAAGTAAATGAGCATCATGATGTGGTAGTAGAAAAACCACAAACTAATCTTGGGGAAGTAAAAAATACAAATTATATAAAAGATAGAAAGAGAAATAATGTGTCGGTGTTAGCTACAGAGAAGACTACTGAAGATGGAAATAGTTCTGATACAGAAAATGATACGAAAACTGAGATAGAGGTAGAAAACGAGGTGGGTACTATATCTCAGGATGATAAGGATCAGAATAAAGAATTAGGCAATAAGAATGATAACAGCCTTAATGAGGTGCCAAAGTTAGGCGAAATTAAAAAGGAAAATACTGGTATCTCGCTATGGTGGGCTTGGTTTGTCGGAGGCACAGTCTTAGGTGCCACACTTCATAAGATCTTCTTCTCAATTCGTTCGAAAAAGAAATCTATTTCAAACTAGAACGATAGCCGGCGATAGCTCTCTCTTCATAGCAAAAATCTCTCAACATATCGTCGGTGAATTGAGAAGAAGTGCACCTTAAAAGATTCTATATCCTGCTATAGGTATTACACCTATAATCTTTATAGAGAATTATAGCCGTCAGCGATGATGGCTATAATTTTGGTTCAGAAGAAATATGTGATAAAATAGGCTTATGGAAAGCCTTTATGTTTTTTTGGCATTTATCTTAGGTTGGTTTGTTGCTCAGATTTTGAAGTTAATTTTCTTTATTATTAAGAAACGGGGCAGAACAACATTTCAGGACGTTATATATTATATGGTGAAATCTGGGGGTATGCCGTCTGGACATACAGCAAGTTTTACAGCAGTAACGATGACGATAGGTTATGTTAGTGGTTTTACTTCGACAATTTTTGCGCTTGCAGTATGTAATACCTTGATTATTATATATGATGCAATTAATGTAAGACATTCGGTTGGAGAACATGGTGAAGTGTTGAATAAAATAATTGCGGACAAGAATAAAACAGAAGGAAGTAAAATTAAGAAACTTCGTGTGGTTGAGGGACATACGGCGGCAGAGGCTGCGGTGGGATTTATATTGGGAATTTCAATTGCAACGATGATTAAAATCTTCTGTTTATAGGCTAAAATGAGGGCTTTAAAGGTAAAAAGAAGGAAAAGTTAAAAAAATATAAAAAAAGTCCGAGAAATGTATTGACAGTTTGGTTTAAGTAATCTATTATTAGAGCATACAAATGCTGCGAGATAGATAAGATATCTCTGTGCTTTTGGAAAATGAAATTTAACAATTCAGTTGTGCAATTTGAAATGGTAAATATGTGTGATTTTTATAATCATACGAAATCCATTTCTTTCATCGTCAGTTTATTTTTTATTTGAGTTTTCAAATTTAATATTCAAGGTCTTTTGACCTTTAATGGAGAGTTTGATCCTGGCTCAGGATGAATGCTGGCGGCATGCCTA
>ERZ773003.1549-NODE-1549-length-13097-cov-28.060804_pt1 | contig 13097 bp, 14 predicted proteins | sample MGYA00580668_ERZ773003 | MGnify/ENA primary metagenome ERZ773003 (study PRJEB29015, sample SAMEA2738002) | human oral metagenome | biome: human oral; feature: human-associated habitat; material: dental | place: China | collected 2126 ... | reverse complement strand
ATAAGTCCCAGCCTCAGTCGGATGCCAGCCAATCGTAGCGTAAATCTGCTCATAACTATCTGCCAACTCTAAAGCGCGCTCAATGGTCAGTCGGTCAAAACCGACAACATTCATATTGCTGACATCCATTTTTGCAGCTAGCTGGAGCTCCTCTACCTCTCGCCCAGCAAATTCTTCCACATTTAAATGCGTGTGTGTATCAAAAATTTTCAAACTATATTTCCTCCTCATTCCTGAAAGTTCCCTGAGCCTTGAAAATCAAGGATTTTATTTTTCGATATTTCCTCATATTTCCTTTATTTACTAGTAGCTTGGGTTAGTATTTGGTTAGTTCTATGGTTAGTGTTTTACAGGCGGATTTGATTGAGTTTTCCCCTCATTTCGTCCTGCACATTCTGAGTAATATGATTGTAGACCGTCAAAGTAATAGAGGGGTCCCTATGCCCTACACGCTCCATAATAGCTCTGATAGGCACACCCAATTCTGCCAGTAAGCTAATGTGAGAATGTCTAAGCATGTGAATATTATAAGCTCGTCCCTCACCTAAAACTGTATCACAAATATCTTTGATAAACTTATACAATAAAGGCTGTCTCATAATATTCCCCTGGTCAGTCACAAAGATAAAATCTTCATCAAGACAATTTAGCCGGAAATAGTCAATAATTGCTAAACATCGTTCACTAAGAGCTATCGTCCTGACCGAACCTACTGTCTTTGTTGTCTGCAAGACTCTTTCATCATACCTATGTGCAACGTAGTCGATGGTATGGTCAATCTTCAGAAGATGGTTTTCAAAGTCCACATCCTGATAGCGAACCCCAATAAATTCAGCAAAACGAAGGCCTGTTAGAAAGATAAACTCCATTGCTAAAGCGTATCGTTTGTCTTTATTGTGACTCTCACAGTAAGACAGAACCAAACCCAGTTCTTCTTTACTGATAAAGTGTTCCTTAGCCTTCTTAAGCTTCTCATAATCCACTTTTTGCTTGGGAATCACTACACTTTTTACAGGCGACTCTGAGATATAGCCAATCTTTTCAGCATAACCGAAAATACCATTCAAATAAATCTTACGATTTTTCCGTGTTGAGTTTTGAATATCTAAACTCATGAGATAGGTTTGAATTAATTGCGTAGTGTAATCGGATAACCTCAAATCTCCCACTGCATCCATGAAAAACTTCAAGCATTTCATCTCACTTCTAAAACTAGAGGGTTTAATCTCACTAGCTCGAATGACCTCCCACTCTGCCAACAGCTGACTAAAAGGCATATCCTTGATTTTTTGCTTTCTCAATTCCTCTTTTGTAGGAGCGGTGAGAATCTTATCAATCTTCCTTGCTAAACGGCGTTTAGCCTCTGCTTGTGAAACTCGAGATTTTGATTTCAGAGTCACAGTGACCTGTTTCCACTTCTGTTCTCGCTCATCATAAAACTTCTCATAATAGCGATATTTGCCATTATCTAACTCTTTATAAAACATTTTTTCTCCTTTTACTTATCTTATAAGCAAAGGAAAGCTATGTAGCATAGCTTAATTATAACACAACTACATAGCTTCCTCATACTTCTTCTGTTTATATTGCAAAAACTGCTCGTATCCTTCAATGTTTATATACACTCTCTTATGAGATGGCTTTAAAATATAGCATTGGAATCGTTCTATCCGTCTCATTTCAGTTAAATCATTATTCAATGTCTTTAAGGGAACATCAAATAGCTCTGAAATATTCTTTTTAGTTTTATATAAATTTTCCATAGCACTCTCTTGTTTGATATAATGGAGATGATAAAAGACAATTTCTTTTATCACTTACTTGGCTTGTCAGTTGCTCCGCTAAAAGTGTCTGACAGGCTTTTTTCTTGCTCTAATTCCCACTTATTGTTTAGACTAACTTGGGCTAGCAAAAATTCTACTAATTCACCTTTATTCATGAAATTGTTTTTTTGAAAATCATGGTTTAGTGTAACTATAGTCTCACGATTGGGAATCTTTCTCTTAACATTGCTAGACTTTCTAGGGCTCGCTTGGAAAAACTGGATATTATCTCCTTCCTGATAATTTTGTAGGGTAATAAGCGAGTTAAATCGCCTTATAAATTGAGATAAATCTTCTCGCTCATTGTCCTTACATTTATAGAAAAATTCTAATGGATGTTTGGTACTTGTAACAATGATAATCCTCGCCGAAGGTAAGATATTTTTGTACCGAGCAGAGCCAAAACTGATATTATAATTATCAAGCAACTTTAGCCAATCACTAGCCGTTAAACTTTCTCCTCTAACATCATCAAGTAAAAGGATTTCTTCACCGTTTAGGTCATCCATGATATTTGTCCCAGCAGTCGTAGCTAAATCCCATTTTTGACCATTTCTCAATGCCAAAGCCTGAATTTGTGATACCAACTCTTTAGCAAATCTGGTCTTGCCTAACCCTGATTTCCCATGAATAAATAGAACTGTTTTTTTGAACTCACCATTCTCTATCGCTTTCTTTGTCCTATTCCCTTTTATTTCACCGAGTACCGCAAAGGCCTCGTTTATCCTAGTTTTAAATGTCGTGTAAATCATGTGATACTTTTCATCTAATAGGATTTCTGATTTTCCAATTTTTTCTTGAATAATATCTAAAATAAGATTATCAATTTCATCTTCTGAAAGTTTAATATCTTTCTTTACTCTTCCTTTTTTCCAGCTACCAAATCTTTCCTTAAACACCTCCATATAGTTTTTTCCAACAACACTAACGACATCTTGAGGGGCATATGGATATTTGTTACTTTCCTTACTGTGGATTAAATAAGAGAGTAAATTGTCGTAACCATACCTTCCACGCTTAGCTTTTTCAATATATTGTGGTTCAATTCCAATTACATCTGCCAACTTAGAGATAGGCATTCCTTCTGAAAGTTTAAATAATAAGTGCCCGTGATTCTCTATTGGTTTTGTATAAAACTGTTGTGTCTCAACATCATACAGTTCCTCCTCATCTTTATCATGAACGATTCCATATGCTTCAGACACCGTGGTTATCTCACTAATACGTTTGACCATCTCATTAAGGAGGGGTGCAATATCTCCCTCTTGAGCTTCTGTAATAAAGCTAATATCCCAATCCTTCCAATATTGCTCAGAAAAATATTGAACAACCATAAAGCACTGGATTTTGGATTCTTTTGTCATTAATTTAACTCCTTTTTCTAATTATTCCTTTAATTATTCAGGTTAGACTAGTTGACAAGCCCGGTCTAACCATGTGCGTTGAAAAATTAAAATTAAAACTACAAGTATTGTTTTTGTTTTGAAAGATTAAAACTTCAAAAACTGAAATCAATACAGTCTCTTACAAAAATATGTTTCAAATTATTACTGGCTCTATACAAAATTGGTCGTGCTCTAATCTCTATATAAAACTTCATCAGCTTACCTTTTCTCACTATCTTTTTGAACTATCATTACATATTTTATGATAGCTATATCTCATATCTGTACTTCATCACAGCAGCCATAGATATTTTCACTCCGTCTGCATTGTCTCACTGCATTCTGACGTGACATCTGCTCACTTGTCTTCTCTGACTGCGTCTCACGAATGTCACTACTGTTCAAAGAACAGCTCATTTGCTCAACAATTTGACTTCGTAAAAATATCAGATCTGCTGTAGAAAGATAAAATACATCAACATCAAATAGACATCATGCAAAATATGAATTATTGCTACGTCAAAATCTCTAACTTCAAAACGTTAAATCTGATTATATTTCTTATAAAAATGATAGAGCTTACTAACAAACCAATTTTGATTGAGCCAGTTTTCAAATTTTTCAATCTGATTTTTAGTATGCTCGAACTGTTCAAGTGTTTTTTCAGCTTCTCTTTGAAGTTCGTCATAAGCTCTTTCAAAATCAATAACAATATCTTGTACATCAAATAATTGATTATTTGAATGCTCAAACTCTTTCTCTTTTTTATCAATCTCGCTTTTTAACTCTTCAATTTCATCTAAAAGTTGAGTTTTAGTTTCAGTTAAAGGTTTCAGCAGATTTGATAATTGTTTCTCTATTGACGATACACGTACTGAACCAGTTTTATCATCTGATTCAACCACCATACCTAAATATATAGGTGATTTATTGGCAGAATAATCATATCCGATAATGGAATATTCAACATCCTTTGTCAGTTTTATTCCGAATTTCGCTTTTCTCTGTTCATCAAACGTAAATCCGACAATCTTACCCTGCACTTCTTCTTCCAAAACATCATCAGTAAAAAATATTTGAGCCATTACTTACCTCCCTCTAAAACAATAAAATCGTCACATTTAAAGTAGACATCGTCTTTGATTCTCACTGCTGATAAACGCTCAAACTTTATTGCTGTGATGTTTTCGGGCAGACTTTCATATTGCTTTGAAGTTTTTACTTCAAATGGCGGTAACCCATTCCCCGGCTGGTAGAACCAATATTTAAATCCATCTATTTCCCATCTTTCTGTTTCTTTATTTTGTTTAAAAGATTCTTGAGGAAAAGACGGAAGCCAGACTACTGACCCACTCTTTTTGATAAGCGTATTAGCAAGTTCCTCAGTATATTTATTTTGTTGCATTCTTTTAGGTAATTTCATGTGCTATCCTCTCTCTTTAGGCATACTTTTTTTAAACTGGAAATCTCATATAATAGAACTATGTAGTATTCATTGACGTATACTCTCCTTTCAACGATATATATCAATGATAACCTATAAATAATTTTTCGCTTCAGGAGCAAAAACATGAATAATATCTTTGATTTCTATGATACAGTCCGTAAAAATAAGAATTATATGCTTGTTTATAATACTTATTTTGAAATTATTCTTCAAAATTTTAGTTATTCTTCTCAAAATGAATTTGAAAAATCAGTAGTTACTCCTACTGAATATCAACAAATAATAGATGAGTTCGAAAAATTTTTTCAAAAAACTTTTTCAGTTGAAGAGTTGTTACCCATAATTAACCAAAAAATCTATTATCCGATACAACAAAAAGATTTATACAAAAAAGTAAAAAACGCTAAAACATTTGAACCATTTATTAAGAAAGTCATCTTCTTACAACAAGAATATGACATTACAGAAAATAAAAGTACACAATTAAAGACTGTAGGACGTCCTAAAGATTCTTATAATATCTGCTTTGTTGCTTGTCTAATTGATTTTATAAAACAAGAGTATCAGACGACTAAAAGAGTCAACAAACATATAAAAATTAATAACCTTGCACAGCTAAAAACAGAACTTAATAGCATAGATACTTCTACAGAATATAAATTAACTATAAAAAAATTGCTCGATAATATTGAAGAGAGGTACTTTCTATACATGGAAGACAGTTATAAAATAGCCTACAAAAATATAGAGAAGATAATTGATTTCAAGTTTTTGATTCTTGAAAATCAGAATTATCTCATCAAGCAGACAAACATTGATACTAATAAAATCAGCATTTTAATGCAAGACTATTTCGAATATTTTATAGAACACACCTTCCCATTTTATTTTTCTATAAATAAAAAAGATAACACTAGTATTTTTACTAAAAACAAATTTGTTCTAGAAAATATCGATAAATTTCGAATAAATTTTTCAATTAACGCAATGACTGCCAATTTAGACTATTGTAGGTACGATTTAATCAACTACAAGTTCAAAACAAATAGTATCTTTTATTTTATATCCGCTAGAGAACGGATTGAGAAACAAATCAATGAAGATATTAATAATGGATTTTATAACGTAGATAATCATATTCAACTATTAAAAGATTTTAGTAGAAGGTACATTGAAAATACAATTGCCCAGGCTAAAAAAATTCAAATTGACGTCGAATGGCAATTTCACTTATCAGCCAAAAATCCTATTCGCCAATTAATGATAGAAGGAATGGAAGCTTCAAATAATACTATACAAACACAACAATTAAGAGAATTTCTTATTGATTACAAATGGCTATAAAATAGAGTAAAGATATATTAAAAGGACACATCGGTCGATGTGTCCTTTGGCTTCCCAATAATGTGAAAAAACGCTAGTTTTTCACATTATTGGGAAAGAAACGATTATTCTATTTTCTTTTCTACTGGAGCGGTGGATAGCTATTCTTTCTGTAAGGTTACTGAACCAAATCCACCACCCCGAACTGTTAGTGAATTTCCCAAAACAGAGTAATATAATTGTGAATCTTCTCTATCGGCAAAATTAAATGTCTTACTTTCCCTATCAATGGTAAATTCTATATTATTTAAAGCAAGATTTAATGCAGCGTTATTATCACCAGCCTTAATTTTCACACGCCCTTTATTCCCATTAATTGTAATCATCATACTTGCTCCGTCTTCTTTGTATGTATAAGTCCCATCTAAATCGCCTTTAGATGAGCAGGCAACTAAAAAAATCGCCATCAGCATTGCTACCACAAATACTGCTATTTTCTTGAAATTATTCATTCTCTACAGACACCTTTATTTTATTCTTTATTATCTGAATGTCCTACTTGATAAAAGCTAACATTTTTTGGTTTTTTAGCATACGTATCTACCGTTAATTCCATATTATTTTCTGGTTGCTTAGTCACAAAAGATAGAGAAGCACTACCTACAAATCCCATGAAATTAGTATTACCTACCTTTTTCGTAGCAAGCGGTATTTGATTTGTAGTTAACTTAAATCTGTCTTCCTTTATCATAAAGTCATCATAAACTTTATTTTCATAAATTAGATTATAAGTTTTAAACTGTAAAACTTCATACTCTGTCTTCTCAAAATCTTCATCAGTGTATGATTCTAACAAATATTCGTCACCTTTTTTATTGACAAGTCTCTCCTCTAACTGACTTAATTTTTTTAATGCTTGAGTATTATTAGAACCATCTGTTAAAGTCTGCATCTCTAAGTTAATTTTAGCTTTTAAAATTGTATAATGTATCTTTGCACTCTCTATTTTTTTCGCTAGATTAATAATCTCTGAATCTGAGGATTTTATGACTTCAGCAAATGTCAAAGCATTCATTGATGGCGCTTGAATAACACCATCTTGATTTCCATCTTCTGTATCGTATTTCTTTATAACATCTGTTAGGTTTTTCGTCGTAATTTTAGTGATAGTATCAGTCTCATTGAAATCATCTAATAAACCTTGCGCGATATTCCCCGAAGAATAAAGATTCCTTCCTAAATAATCTTTTTCATAGTCAGTAGCAGATATTGATGAGAAATTAGTCTCTGTAGACGTATTGTAGTAAGTTGTTTTTCTATCTTGGACTAAAAACAATTCTTTAACTTTTCCGCCTTGTGAAACACTATCCACTGCATACCAGATTTGTGGATTTTTATCACTTTGGTTCAGATATTCTCCTATACCTACTCCTTTCTTTTCTACCACCTTCTTTTCAGTTTTTGTAGCAGTTTTACTTTCTGACTTTTCTTTACTAATTGAACATGCTCCTAACAGTAGAGACACTGAGAGTAGAGCTAAACTTGCGGTTATTATTTTCTTTTCCATAAAAACTCCTTTTTCAAAATCTTTTTTATAATTATACTCAATAAATTGAGTATAGTCAATAGATTGGTTGTGATATTGTCTTTATATAATAAAATTATTATATACGAGAGCAACTATGGCAATTTCTTACAAACCTTTTTATCAAACATTACTACGAAAAGATGTGAGCGAGTATTATCTCATCAAAATAGAAAAAATATCTGCCAACACACTTTACAGAATGAAACAGGGGGAACCTATCACGACAAAAACCATTGATAGATTATGTGAAATATTGGAGTGCAATGTTGAAGATATCATTGAATACATTAATAGTGAAGAATAAAAAGAGGAAATCAATAAAACACTGATTTCCTCTTTTTGTGTGCTATAAACTAATTTATTCAACCAAAAAGTCTAGGCAAGCACTAATTTCTTTTGCAATGCTTTCCTGTGTTCCTAAAGCATCTATCTCTCTATATATCATTCCTATTTTACGATAAAAATCAATTAATAGTGCCTGTGACTTTATTGCTTCAATTGATAAACTGACCTCTTTTTTCCTATATTCACACCATATAGTAAAGATAAATCTAGATTTTTTTAAAGCTTCCTTTATACTCTCATCTTGACTATTATACGCAATATACATTAAGAGAAAATTATAATTCAGAAAAGTTACCACACTAGAAAAGAATGGAAAAACATTAAAATAAGAAGATGTTTGAAAGATGTCTATTGCTTGACTAAAATATCCGAATAGAACAAATTGAAGTAATTGTATGTCATTCATATTTGATGGGAGGATGTCTGAGAACTCCCTTCGATATTGTTTTATACGCTCCTTTATTGACAGCGCGGGATTATCATCTTCAAAAAACATTACCTGAGATATATGTTCAGTTATGACAATAGAACTCACATCATCATACTCATCTAATCGTGCAAAATCAATCTCTTCCACAAAAAAATTTTTTATAAATGGCATAACATCAATTTTATTTTCATTTATACAGGAATTAAGAAATCTTAATGGTACTATGTAAAAATTCGGTATTTCCTTTTCCAATAAAATTAGTAAATCATCAATTGATTCGATAACTTTATTTTTTAATTTTCTTAGATAGGTATCAAAGTGCAATACTGTATCTTTTCTTTCAATTACCTCTAAGTAAGATAAGAGTGGGTCATCATATATTTGATATTTCCCTATCACAAAGAAAATATTATGGTCCGCACTCTCAACGTTAAATCTAGATGTAGCAGTATAAAAGTAAGTATCAGATTTATTAAAAACGTATTGACTAGCTATTTCTATAAGTCTTCTTTTTTTAAACCAAAAATTTCTTATTTTATCTAAATGGTAGCCTATATCTTCAACATCCAAATCTGCTCTTATGCTCTTTAATAATTTAAAATATTCCGTTTGAGTTTTATTTAGTTTATCTAACATATGCCTCCCCCGTTAGTTTCCTCGTTAGGTATTGGGAATATTTCTTTAAGCACTGATAAATGTTTTTTTAAGACCATCTCTATATCACTACTAACATCTGGTAATTCTTGAACATCATCTATATCAGGAATTCCATGAAATTGATGACCTGGTGAATCACATTTCAAAATGGAGCTCTCTCTAATGGCTCCCCATAATCCATGCTCAAATTGAGAATCATAATCATATTGATAGCTATATAAATCTTTTTCTCCTACTTTTTCAAATTTCCTTTTTATATTACCAGCTCCAAAATATCTTGTATCCATATCAATAAATTCTTTATCTATAAACTCGGAAACTAATAAATTCAAATACTGAAAATTAACATGAGAAGGGGCTAATTCAGGTGAATTTTCTATATATCGTTCTGAAATTAGCTTATACCCACCAATCCCATAGTATTGGTACTCTTCCCAAATGTTTTCATGAGAATCTTCTTCAGCAATTAAATATTTTGTCATGACATAGTTTTCAATACACGACCTTACTATTGAACGTCCTGATATTGTATATTGCAATTCATGATTAATTAACTCTAGTAACCGTTTATAAGAATAAGTTAAAATACTAGTTAAAACGTACAGTTTGTCATTAAAGTGCTCTATATTTTGCAATAAGTCTCTATAATATTGTAATACTAAATATACCTCCCTTTTTATTTCTTGTAAATCCACATTATTTTCTTTGTTAATAGTCACTGAGAACACCTCACAATCTGTTAATTGACTTATATTATCCCAAAATAAACTACTAAAACTATAATCTATATCTTCGGTTAAAGATATAGCTATTTCCATAGCACGTATTTGTGAGCCTATCAAACCTATCTCAGAAGTTCCTTCTTCTAAATACGGATATACTTTTAAAGCATCCATCATCTGAGACTCTGAATCAATAAAATGTAACTTACCTTGTAACATCTTATAGTACAATATAAAGTATCTTATATCTGTTGATAGTTGACTATACTGGTCTGTTATCTCATCTAATAATTTAGTTAGTTTATTTAATCGAGTTTCAAAAATATCGTTTCTACTATAAAAACTATTAGTCAATACCTTTTCATCATCTGGTAAGACTATAGTTAAGGGAGAAAATTCTGATAAATCAAAATACAACTTCATTATATCTATAATCTTTATTTTGTCCACATCATTCAAATTCAATAATGCGCTTATTGTAGGAAAAGACATGTTGTTTTCTGTATCAACTACTTCTGATAACTTAGTTAAAAACATCATAATTTTTTCCATATTATCTGTCCTACTTCCAGAATATAATACCAAACCAATCCACATATATTCTGGCCCTTTTGAATGCAGCCAATCAGATTCTTTATTTAACGGAGTCATCATTTGACTAAACTTGGATTTAAAAACTCCCTTTATTAAATCGTGCTCACTTAATTTACTAAACATGTTACTCCTCTTTATATTACAGTTAGGTATAGGATATCATGATTTAAAATTTTTGCAAATAAAAAAGAAAGAAACAATAAAATATCGGTTTCCTCCTTTCACTGCTACTTTTGCTTTCCTTTGGTTAGTTTCTTGGTTAATTTGTACTTAGTGATTTCTATAATCCTTTGAAATGAACTTCTCTATCCTTTAGTGTGTGTATCAAAAATTTTCATGCTTTACTTCCTTGTATTTCCTGTTCTTCATTATACCAAAAAAGTCAGATAAAGGGGCAAGAGCTTAACTTTCTCTCCATCTATTCCAGCGGGTATTTGTTATTTTTTTAGCGCCTATCAAAAATACTTTTACTGTTTTTTGATAAATTTTTATTATTTTTCGATATTTTGTTATTGATTATCGATATATCTTGTGATATAGTAAATAAAAATAGAAATTATTTGGAGGAATCCATGTCAAAGACAAGACAAAAAACAGCTGAAGATATAAGCATTGTGCTTACAAAAATCAGCCTCAGCATTTTATTTATTGCTTCCATTGTCCTGATAGCCATCGGACCTTGGGTAGTCAGCCTAGTCATCGAATTTCCCTCACCTTTCTTTCAGGGAGAAAGTCGCTATTGGATATTGTTGCTCCTAGGCTATGTCTTGGGCTGCCTAGCTCTGACCTGTATCGTACATCTCTACCGGCTCCTCAGCCGCATCGGGAAAAATCAGGTCTTTATCAGACAGAATGTACAGTATATGCGCTATCTAGGCTGGGAAGTCGGAATGGTCGCCCTCATTTCTTTCTTTATGGGCTTGACAGTCTATATGCCCATGCTCCTCGTAGCCGTTTCTTGCTGCATTTTAACCTTGATTATTCGGGTTATCCGCAATGCTTTTGGCAAGGCCATTGAGCTGCAAGAAGAAGTAGACTACACGATTTAGGAGGGACTATGATTCAGATAAATTTAGACCTTGTCATGGCTCAAAAACGGATTAGTGCTGGACGCTTAGCAGAATTGATTGACCTCACCCCTGCCAACTTGTCCATCTTGAAAAATAATCGAGCCAAGGCAATACGTTTTTCAACACTTAATGCCCTTTGTCGGGAATTGGACTGCCAGCCCGGCGATATTCTTGAATATATCACAGATGAAACCGAGGAGGAATAAACATGGAAACACCATCACAAGGACAGATGACGAGACAACCCTACCTTCCTTTTGAAAAAGACGAAGAGCGAAAAAGCATCTTCACAACTTTAAACATAAAGGAACTGAAGAATTTTAGAATCAGCTCTCTCATTCTCTATTTCTTAGCCTATTTTTATGCAGTTGCCATTGACGGCAACAAGACCATTTACTTTTTTCCTATTGCGATTGGTTTGATTAGCCTGACCGAGTGGTTAATAAGAAAAATGCCGAAAAGCTTGCCTCAAATCGAAAAGGATGTCTCTACTGGACTCGAGTCCAAGCTTTTCCTGATTCTCAGTCTGACTCAAGCACTGGCTCTCAGTATCTGGGGTTTTCACCCGCAATTAGAGATTTTTCAAGCTTTGACTCTCCACATCTCCTTTTCTTTTTATATCCTATCGCGGACGGGTTGGCTCAATCAAGGTCGCTTGGGAATCATGGTTTGGTACGATAGCATTCAGGCCTTTCTAATTCTACCTTTTAAAAACTTTTTCGCTGGTCTTCAAGTCTTTGCTCGGACTGGCAAGACTTCAGATGCGACTGCTGAAGACGGCGATTCTTCTAAAAAAGCAGTCCAAAGCACGATGATCGCAAGTAGCCTTCTTATTGCTGGTATGCTTGTCTTCTTCGTTTGGTCACAACTTAGCCAAGTCTCTGATCGATTCGCTCTTTTCTTTAGTGATACAGCTGATGCCTTGCATCTTTTCTTTGACTTGATCTTTTCAAATCTTGATACAGACGCCATCGCCCTTCGCCTCTTTTTAGCTCTACCTATTGGCCTCTATCTCTACAGTCTGATTGTTGGCAGCTTACTGAAGCAAAAAGATAGCAAAGTTACCTATCAAAGCTTCCAAAATAAAATTCAGCCACTGCGGATATTTCCTGCTTTTACAGCCTATATCATCATCGGTAGTCTCTGCCTGACCTACGCTCTCTTTTTCCTCGTTGGTTTAGGAGAATTAAGTGAACTCCTTAGTGCTGGCACTAGCCTCCAAACCATTTCTCCACAAAACGCCTCAACCGTAGCTGTTGCTGGTTTCTGGCAACTTGTTCGAGTATCACTTCTAAATTTCGCTGTGCTAGCCGCCTTTTATTTGCTGGCCCAAAAACCTCTCTGGGACCAGAAAGGTACTCGTCTAGCCAGCACTGTCCTCTTTATTTTCGCCTTTTTATTGGCCTTGCTTGCCGGCTGGAAACTCTTTGGCATCTACATCTATCTCTACGGTCCAACACCATTGCGCCTGATCTCCGCTTGGTTTATCCTCGTTCTACTGGTCTGGTGTATTCTGACCCTGATTCGCTTCTACAAGCCCATCCAAGCGATCCGAATCGGTATCTTCTACGCCCTTATTAGTTTCACGCTGCTCTGCTATCTCTATCCTCTGCTCTTAGCTGCTTGATAGAGAGCGTCCTTACATGCCAATATAATTATCAAAAAGAGGCTGGGACAAAAGTCCTAGCCTCTCAATTGTCTTTGGATTGTCGA
>ERZ773003.1540-NODE-1540-length-13137-cov-5.836340_pt1 | contig 13137 bp, 10 predicted proteins | sample MGYA00580668_ERZ773003 | MGnify/ENA primary metagenome ERZ773003 (study PRJEB29015, sample SAMEA2738002) | human oral metagenome | biome: human oral; feature: human-associated habitat; material: dental | place: China | collected 2126 ... | reverse complement strand
CGACCATCGGCAGCGCGAAGTAGACGAAGAGAAGCTGCAGCATCAGCGGCGTGCCGCGCATGAGCCAGATGTAGAACTCCATCAGAAGGCGCAAGGGCCCGAGCTTCGATATGCGGCAGAGCGCGACGAGAAGCCCCAAAGGCAGTGACAAGAGGAGCGTCACGCAGAAGATTTCCAGCGTGATTTGTGCGCCCTCCATCATCAAGAGCGCCGTCCCCATGATTTGTTCCATAGATTTCTCTCCTTATTTTCGGAAGCGTCGCTTTTTGCGCCGCTCCGACGATTGCCCTTCTATCTTATCACAAATTTTCCCTTTCGCCCATATTTTTAGGAGAAAATAGATATGCAGCATGGGAAAACGCACGAAGCGTCAGCCGTCCGCATGGGCTGTCGCAAGTATGTCCATGCGCACATTCCATGGCCAAGACATATCATCTGCGGACATATCCCAAGCCGTCGGCACAACAATCGTCCCACCTCTTCTTCTCTGATGGATAAAATATTTTTACAAAAGCAACATTTTCTTTTGACCTATATGCGCATAATATGTATAATATGAATAGGAGGAGTGACCACGATGAGATTCAAGGAACTTGAACGGATCATCAAAAAGGACGGTTGGTATTTCGACAGCTCCAACGGCTCGCACATGCACTACAAGCATCCAGAGAAGAAGGGAAAGATCACGATACCGAATCACCCTGGCGACCTCGACCCAAAAACCGTTAAATCTGTCTTGCGGATGGCAGGCTTACAATAACAGCCCGTCTCCGAAAGGAGGCTTCTATATGAACCTGGTATATCCCGCCGTATTTTATCCCTGCGAAGTGAATCCCGGCTTTACCGTCGTCGTCCCCGACCTGCCCGGCTGCATAAGCGAGGGCGGTTCTCTCTCCGAGGCCATTGCCATGGGCGAGGATGCCGCCTCGGGATGGATTCTCGGCGAGCTTGAGGATGGCAACGAAGTGCCGCCCGCAAGCAATATCGCGGACATTCATCCCGATCCCGAGATTGGTGAAGGCTTCGTCAGCCTACTCTCGCTCGACATGGATGCCTACGCCGCCAAGTACGGTAGCAAATCCGTCCGCAAAAATCCCACGATTCCCGCATGGCTCAACACCTTCGCCGAAGCCGAGCAGCTCAACATCTCCAAAGTCCTGCAAGACGCGCTCACTGACCTGTACGAGAAGAGAGGATGTCGCACATAAATCAAACGCTCGGCGTCATATCGCTCAACTCATGCAACAACCCCGTTTCTATTCCTAACAAAAGAAGCCGCCCCGCAGGACGGCTTCTTTTGTTAGGAAGTGCAGCAAGCAGCATCTTCCAACACTATCACATATAATCGAGAGGCGTCTTCTTCTTCGCCTGCTTGAGCATGCCGAGCTTCGCGGCAATCCATTCCACGATGACGTAGAACACGGGGATCAGGAACACGCCGAGAATCGTCGCGAAAAGCATGCCGCCGACGACGGCGACGCCCATGCCGTTTCTCGCAGAAGCGCCCGCACCCGTGGCAACGGCCAGCGGCAGGCAGCCGATGATGAACGCGAAGCTCGTCATGAGGATCGGGCGCAGGCGCAGACCCGCCGCCTCGATCGCCGCCTTGACCGGCTCCATGCCTCGGTCGACGCGCACCTTCGCGAATTCGACGATGAGGATCGCGTTCTTCGCCGCCAGACCGATGATCATGATGATGCCGATCTGCATGTAGATGCTGTCCTGCAGCCCCGAATTCATGTGGTGGAACAGGATCATGCCGCCCATGCCGAGCACGTACTCGGAAAGGAGTGCGCCCAGAATGCCCGTAGGCACTGTCAAAAGCACGGCAAACGGCACGCTCCAGCTCTCGTAGAGAGCCGCGAGGCACAAGAACACGAAGACGAGGCACAGGGCGAGCACGCGAAGCGTCGAGCTTCCCGCCGTCTTCTCCTCGCGGCTCTGCCCCGACCACTCGACGTTGAAGCCCGCAGGAGCCACTTCAGAGACGACTTCTTCCGCCGCACGCATTGCGTCGCCCGAGCTGTAGCCCGAGGCTGCGTTGCCTTGGATCTGAACGGCACGCGCCGAATTGAAGCGCGAGATAATCGGTGCGCCCGTGCCGCGCTTCGGCTTCAGGAGCGTATCAAGCGGCACCATCGTGCCCGCGCTCGACTTGACGAAGATGAAGCGCGTCGCCTCAACCTCCGAGCGATACGGCATATCCGCCTGCATCATGACCTTGTAAGTTCGGCCGAACTGGTTGAAGTCATTGACCTGATAGCCGCCGAAATTGACCTGCAGCGCCGTGAACACGTCGCTCATCTGCACGCCGAGCTGCTTGACCTTCTCGCGGTCGATCTCGAAGTCGTAAATCGGCGAGTCAATGCTGTACGTCGTCCGCACACCCTGCAGCTCGGGTCGCTGGTTCATCGCCTGCACGATCTGCTTCGTGATCGTATCAAGCTCTTCATCCGTATGCCCCGACATATCCTGCAGCTGCATCGTCCAGCCGCCGACCATGCCGAGTCCCGGCAGCGCCGGCATGTTGAACGCGATCACCTGCGCCTCGGGCGCGACCTTCGCACCGATGCCAAAGGTCTTGCCGATGAGCATGTTGATGTTCGTCTCCACCGTCGTGCGCTCACTCCACGGATCGAGTCCGACGAAGAACGTGCCCGCGTTCGATTTCGCGCCGAAGGACAGGATATCGAAACCGTTGATGGCCATGACCATATCGACGCCGGGCAGCTCCTTGAGAGAGGCCTGCACTTTATCTATGCTCTCCTGCGTGACGTTGGTCGACGTGCCGGGCGGCAGACTTACGGAAACGATGTAAAAGCCTTGATCTTCATCCGGTACGAAGGTCGACGGCATGTTCTTGTAGACGATCGCCGTAAGGGCGCAGACGAGCACCATGAAGAGAATGGCGAAACGCGACTTGCGAATCATCTTGGCGACAATGCCCAAGTAGCCGCTCTTCGTCTTGTCAAACCATCTATTGAAGCCAGCGAAGAAGCGGTCGAGAATGCCCTTCTTGTCTGCCTTGTCCTTCGCGTGCGGCTTCAAGATCAAAGCGCAAAGAGCCGGCGTCAAGGACAGGGCGACAAAGGCCGAAATTGCCATGGAAATGGCGATGGTCAGGGCGAACTGCTTGTAGAGCACGCCCATCATGCCGCCGAGGAAAGCAACGGGGACGAAGACGGCGGCGAGCACGAAGGCGATCGCCACGACAGGTCCCTGCACCTCGTCCATCGCGCGCTCCGTGGCATCGACGACACTCAGACCCTCGCTCATATGATGCTCGACGTTTTCGATGACGACGATGGCGTCGTCGACGACGAGACCGATGGCGAGAACCATCGCGAAGAGCGTCAATGTGTTGATGCTGAAGTCAAGCGCGATGAACGCGATGAACGTGCCGATCAAGGATACGGGCACAGCCAGGAGCGGTATGAGCGTCGCGCGCCAGCTCTGCAAAAAGACGAAGATGACGAGCACGACGAGGAGAAGCGCCTCGACGAAGGTGTGCACGACCTCCGTGATGGATTCACGGATATAGTTCGTGCTGTCCACGATCGTATCGCAGCGCATCTCGGGCGGGAAGTTCGGCCGCGCCTCGTCGATGACCTGTTTGACGGCAGCGACCGTCTGCATGGCATTGGCGTCGCTCGTGAGCTGGACGCCCATGGCAAGCGCCGGATGTCCATTCGCCTTCGCGATGATGTTGTTCGTCTTCGCGCCCGTCTCCACGCGCGCGACATCCTTGAGGCGCACGAAGCTGCCGTCGCCCGAAGCGCGCACGATGATATTGCCGAACTGCTCGGGCGTCACGAGACGACCGTTGACCTTGCCGGTCGCCTGCTTTTCCTGCATCTCGGGCACGGGCATCGCACCGATCGTACCCGCCGGCGCCTGCACGTTCTGCTCCTTGATCGCGGCTGCAACATCGGAGACCGTGAGTCCGAGTTCTGCGAGCTTGTCGGGATTGAGCCAGACGCGCATCGAATAGTCCGAGCCGAAGATCTGGACGTCGCCGACGCCATGCACACGCTTGATCTTATCGAGGAGATAGATCGTCGCGTAATTCTTGAGGAACGTACTGTCGTAGAGGTCGCTATCCGAATACATGGAGACCATCATCGCCATGTCGTTCGAGGCCTTCTTCGTCGTGACGCCAACCGTCTTGACGTCGTCGGGCAGGCTCGCCGTCGCCACGGCAACATTGTTCTGCACCTTGACCGAATCCATGTCGCCGTCCGATCCGGTCTCGAACGTGACCGTAAGACTATAGCGCCCCGTGTCGTCCGAGTTGGAGCTCATGTAGTCCATGCCCTGCGTGCCGTTGACCTGATCCTCAATGATCTGCGCGACCGTCTGATTGACGACGCTCGCGCTCGCGCCCGTATACATCGTGCCGACGGTGACCGTCGGCGGCGAGATCTGCGGGTACTGCGCGATCGGCAGCTGAAGCCCCGCGATAACGCCGCAGATAACGATCAGAAGCGCGATGACGATGGCAAAAATCGGCCGATGGATAAAAAACTTTGCCAAGCTTATGCCCTCCTATGCCTATTTGCCCAACGTGCTCACACTGGAATCAAATGCCTTCATATCGTTTTCGAGTGAGAAGCCCATGTCCTCTGCCGTGACCTCCGTCGGAGAAAGCTCGACGCCCTCCTGCAGATTCGTCAGACCTTCGACGACGACGAGATCATTCGCCGAGACACCGTCCTTGACGATGTAGAAGCTGCCCACCTTGTCGCCAAGCGTCACGGTGCGCGCCTTCGACTTGCCGTCCTCCATGACCATCACGAAGGACTTGTCGAGAAGCTGCTGCACAGCGCGCTCCGGCACGAGGATGGCGTTCGGCACCGTCTGACCCGAGATCTTCACGCGTGCGAACATGCCAGGCAGCAAAAGGCCGCCAGGATTGTCGAAGAGCGCCTTGATCTTCAAAGTTCCTGTATTATCCTTTAAGGCGCGATCCGTCTCGACGATGCGTCCGTCGATCGGATATGCCGTGCCGTCCGCAAGCGTCAGCGACACGCGTGTCGAAGGGGCTCCCTCGCCGCGCATGGCGGCACCCATGAACTTCAAGTAATCCGTCTCGCTGATGCTGAACGTCGCGTAGACGGGATCGTTCGTGCCGACCGTCACGAGCGTCGTATTGCCCGCCGTGACGAACGTGCCGACGGCAACATCGTCGACGGCGAGCTGCCCCGTCATCGGCGCGTAGATCGTCGTGTCGGCAAGATCCTGCTGCGCGCGGCGAAGAAGCGCTGCGTTCGCCTCAGCCGCCGACTCGTAGGCGCTGACGTTCGCACGCTGCGTCGCCACCGTCTGCTCCGGAATCGCTGCTGCCTCGTAGAGAGCCTCGTAGCGTGAGAGATCGACGCGTGCGTTGCTCAAGGTCGCCTCCGTCTGCGCGAGCGCTGCCTGTGCCTGCCAGACAGCGGACTCGTACTGACGCGAATCGATGCGATAGAGCGGCTGCCCCGCTGTGACGAAGTCGCCGCCCTTCACATACTTCTCGACAACGGCGCCCGAAACCTTCGACTGCACCTTGACCTCGTCCTTGCCTGCAATCTGCCCCGCATACTCGCTCGTGATCGGCGCATCCTGCTGCATGGCCTTCATGACCTTAACCTGTGCCGGTCCCTTCTGCATACCCTGCTGTCCACCGCAGCCGCTCAAGAATACGGCGAAAGAGAGAACGGATGCCACCAAAAGCATGGAAAAACCGACCGTTTTCTTCTGTAGGAAAAACAAGATTCCTCTGCCCCCTTCTTCCCCTCGCCTGCTTTCCGAGACTGCGGGGCGCTTCAAAATTTTCACCTTTCGGAAGGGCAAAACCACCCTTATAGCTTTCAATAGTATATGAATAAAATGGAAAAGTCAAGAAAAAGAAAGGCAGGGCAAGCCGTAAAACGACTACACCCTACCCTGAGAAGCGTGAAGAAATTCCGTGCCAATCGGACGGACTTTCTTCTTTCGCACCGCCCCGAAAAATCCTTATTTCTCCTCGACTTTCCGCTCTTCCATCATCTTCTGAAGACGCCGCATATCTTCCATCGTTGGCATGCCCTGGATGCCGACTTCCTTAGCGAACTCCTTGAGCACCTTCAAGGATGGCATACCGCCCTTCGCCATTTTCTGCATGCGCTGCATCATCTCGATGGACGGCACGCCGTTCATACCGACGCCGTGCATCTTTTCCTTCGCTTCGCCATGCTTCTTGTCCTGCGCCGCGATGCGCTCAACGCTCATCTCGTTCTCGCCCGTCAGCAGGTACTGTATGCACTCGACCGTCGTCTGCGCGATATTGACCTCCCAGAACTTGCCCGCGACCGTCAGCTCGTACTGCACGCCGTTGAAGTCGACGAGTCCGCGCTCTGCCCAAAGCTCATAGAGCCAGCGCAGGTCTTCGAGACGCTCGTCCATCGCTGTGAGGCGTGAGACGTCCATCCAGCCCTGTTCCAACATGTTGACGGCGCAGTTGGAAAACGGCTGGATCTCCGATTGCCTGACGAGACCCATGATGGGCTTCTGATTGCTCGCCACGAGCATGGCGTAAGGCTGCAGCACGCGATGCAGCATGACAGCGTAGCCTTCGAGGAAGCCGCCTGCGCTGCTGCCGAAGGGGAACATCGGCACACCCTTCTTCGCAAGCGCGTTGTAGAGACTACGCTCGCGATTGCTGCTCGCCCAGTGGCACATGCTGAGCTGACGCCAACCGCGCTTCTTCATGTAGTCGTGCGCGAAAGCGTACATCTTCGCTTGTTCCTTCGTCGTCGCCGCAGGATCGAGCTTGCCTTCGGCGATGCGCTTGTTGAGGTCGCTTCCTTCAAAGACGTTGAGCTGATAGAAGTCCGCGCCGTCGATGCCCGAGGCAATGAGGTCGTCGAGATCCTGCTGCCAGACCTCCATCGACTGACCAGGCAGACCGAATATGAGGTCGAGCACGACCGAGCACTGCTCGTAAGACTTCAGAAGCTTGAGCCGTTCGAGGACTTCCTCCCTCGTTTCAATCCTGCCTTGCGACTGGCGCACCTTCGTATCGAACGACTGCACGCCGAGCGAGATGCGGTTGACGCCGTTCGCGAGCCACGCCTCGATCTTCTCTGGCACGAGGTCATGGATGCGGCCTTCGAGCGTCAGCTCATAATCGTTTGCCAAGGGCAGGACGCGACGCAGCGTGCTGAGGACGCGCGCAGCATTTTCCGCCGAAAGCGATGTCGGCGTGCCGCCACCGATGAAGACGGCGTGTATGAGGCCGCCCTTGAGGCGCGGCGCGTCCTCGGACGCTTCGATCTCCTCGATCAGAGCCTCGACGTAGTCATCCTCCGCCGACTGATGCGCGGCATTTTGGAAAAAGCCGCAGTAGAGGCACTTCGTCTTGCAGAAGGGGATGTGGATGTATGCCGCCTGCACCTCGCCCTTCTTCGCGGGCGTGTTCATGATGCGCAGCCACGTCTCCTGCGCCTCAGCGGGCGGCACGACCTCGCCGCGCACGCCTGCATGAACGACGCGCTTTCTCGGAAACGCTTCCGTCAGCGGGTCGTTCGCCGCCCTGCCGAACTGCAGCTCGCGCTGTTCCTCAGTATCGGCAGCGAACATATCTTTCAATTTATAAGCCATTACGCTTCACCTCATGAAATCTTCTCCATCGTCTCCTCGGCGAACTTCTTCGCTGCCGCCAAATCGGCCTCATCGGGATGCTTCGCCGCCTCGGCATGAAGCGCATCGCGTTCAGGCGACTGCCCATGGGCATGCCCTTTCGGATACATCTTGTACATCATCTCGATGACCTTGGGATCGACGGCGCCCTGGCAGATGAACTTGCCAACAGGCGTCTTGCCCTTGGGCAGAAGCTCTGCCGCTTTGTCCAAGCTCTCAGCTGCATGAGGCGACTTCGGATTTGCACCGAGCGTCGCGAAGAGCGCCACATGCTTGTTCCTCAGCTTCGGCAAAAGATCCGCCGTCGCCTTATCCGCCGTACCGCGGTCAACCCAGAAGCCGACAAATACGCAGTCATAGTCGGCAAGATCGGCTGGCACGTCCTTGACGGAGACCGCCTCGGTTCCTACGGGCAGACCGCTCGCAATCGCCTCGCCGACCTTCTTCGTGTTTCCCGTAAGGGACGAATATACAACAATCGTACGCATAGAAAATTCTCCTTTTTCTGAATGTAATTCATGAATATACTTAGTTCGATATTCATATTATAACATATAATCCCGCAAAGGGAAGCGGCGAGAAGAAAAATTTCTCTACCCTTTCCTCCCGCCACCCCCTGCTTTCTGCACTGCTTCCTTTGCTCTCGATGCTTCAAAGTCAGTTCAGGTAGAAGTTCACAGGCGTCGAGACCGTGACGGTCTGCCCCGTCGGATTCGGGAAACTGCCGACCGCACGCGCCGCCTCAAGTGCGGCATCGTCGAGGATGTCGCTGCCCGATGAACTGCCGAGTGAGACGCTGACGATGCTGCCGCTCGTGTCGATCGTGCATACAACCGACGCCGATCCCTCCAAACGACGCTTGATCGCCATGTAGGGGTACTGCTTGTTCGCATCTATCGCCGCGCGGAATCCCGCCGCATCGAAAGGCGACGTGCCCGTACCCGAAACATTGCCATCGCCCGAACCTTGACCAGCACCCGATCCTTCACCGTAGCCATGTCCGTCGCCCGTACCCGAGCCTGAGCCTGAACCGGAACCGCTGCCCGAGCCTGTACCACTGCCCGTGCCTGTACCGCTGCCCGTGCCCTCGCCCGAGCCGCCGGCAGTCGTCGCAGGAGCGGAACTGCTGCTTGAAGAGGACGATGCACTCGGCGCAGAATCAGGAACCGATACGGCATCGGGAGTCTTCACAGCAGTAGGCTCCGGTACGACCGGCTGTGTCTGCGTCTGCGCCTGCTGCACCGTCTCCACCCGCTTTGCCACTTCTTCTGGCTTCAGCGGCTCAGGAAAGGCAGCCGCGCCGCCGCCCCCGCCTTCATGCCCGCTGCCCTGGCTGAAGTTCGAAGTCGCGAGATCGACGACATACGTCTGCTGTTCTTTCTCCGCGACAATCTCCGCCAGCCCGATGGCAAAGAGCACGGCGATGACAACGTGAAGCAAGGCGGAAGCAAGGTACGCTTTTTTCCATGAAAGGTTTTGCTCCATATCTTCTTCCTTCCCTCATTCACTTTTGTTCAGCGGCAATCGACAAGCGCGTCACCCCGGAAGTCTTGAGCATGTCCATGACGGCGACGACCTGACCGTGCGCCGTACGCTTGTCCGCCTGCAGAACGACCGCCGCATTGGCGTTTTCCTGCATGTGCTGCTTCATGATCGTCGCCGATTCGGTGATGCTCACAGGCTTATTGTCGATCGTGATGTGACCTTCCTCGTCGAGCGTCATGATGATCGGCAGCTGTGCGGGCGCGGATGCGCTCTGCGCCTGAGGCAGCTGCACGGCAAGTGCCTTCTGCGCTACCGTCTGCAGACTGTTCATCATGAAGAACACGAGCAGGAAGAAGATGATATCAATCATCGGGATGATCATAAAGACCGGCTTTTTTCCCGTGCGATGCTTACTGAAGTTCATGCCTCATCCCAACTTTCTTTTTTCGCCCCGAGGACCGTCGAGCAAAGGCGCTCCGTGTCCGTGACAAGCGTATCGAGCTGATGATCGAAGTACGTATAGAAGCAGAAGGCGATAATCGCCACGCAGAGACCGCTCGCCGTCGCGACGAGCGCCTCGCCGACGCCGCCCGTGATCGCCGCCGCGCCGCCACCGTTATCAAGCACGCTGAAGGTCTGGATCATGCCCGTGACCGTGCCGAGGAGACCGAGGAGCGGTGCGATCGTGACGATGGCACTGAGGTAGTCGAGGTAGCGATGGAAGCTGATCGACTCCATCGACATGCGATCTTCGAAGGCACTCTTCATCGCTGCTTCCGACTGATCATGCGCCATGCCCTGTTCGATGATGCGGCTCAAAGCCGAGGGGAACTCCGAGCAAAGCTGGCGCACGACATCCCAATCCTTCGCCGCAGCCGCATGATAGACGCCGTGGAAGAATGTCTTCGATCCCTTGCGATTATTGCGGAAATAATAGAACCTCTCGACCGCAATCGCCAATGTGATCAGCGAGAGAATGAGCAGCGGATACATGACGAAACCGCCGCTGTTAAAAAGATGAATAAAGTTTTCCATTTGTCAACCACTCCTTAAAAATTAAAAATATTTCGGCCGCTGCATGAAGTCAAGCTCCGCTGTAAATCATGCAGCGCCCCTTGCCAACTTAAGACATCAGAAAGTCATTCTCATGCCGAGACGGTAGACGCGCCCGCCCAGACCAAGATAGGGATCGTACGTGTTGAAGACATTCGTGATACCCGCATAGACCGTCGCGTTCTTCGTGACGTCCTTTTCGATCATCAGATTCCAAACACCGTAGTTTTTCTCGCGGGCAAGCTTCTCGCGCGTGAAGTCGTGCTGAATCCCGCCCTTCACATGGGTATTTGCCTCAGTTTCCGTGGGGAAAAGATGATACACTTCACCCGTATTGGGATCCTTAAATGTATAATGAGGCGTCTCCGTGATTGTATTGCCATTTGCATCCAGCAGCCGTCCCGTAATGATGCGGTCACGAATATCAAGGTAGTTTCGCGTATAGTCGCCCCAGAAAGTAGCACGCCAACCGTTCTTGCGGTCGTTGTAGTTCAGAGCGAGGTTGAACATGTGGCGGCCACGCCCTTCAAGGCGCTTTCCCGACTGACGATCATAAGCGTCGAGATAGGTATAGCCCGCCTTGATACTGAAATTGCTCGAAAACTCGTGTGTCACCTCCGCTTCAACGCCTTGCGTACGTGCTTTGGAGATATTCTTGTAGGTATAAACATCGTCGGTAGCCGGAACGCGTGACACCATAGAAACATTATCATCATCGTCGATAATATTGTCCTTGATATACTGCCAATTGGGAGCGTTTTCAATCATGGATACAAGAGTGTCATAGTCGTAAGAGCCAGTATATACGTTTGGATAAAGTGTCAGCGGATCATAATATGTGCGGCCATAGAGGTTCTTGCTCTGCTTCTCTCCCGTATACATGATCTGCATATAGTCTTTGTAATCGTTGCGGAAAAGTGTGAGTTTTGCACTCGTCTTCTTGCCGAAATCCTTTTCGACGGAAACATCCATATTGACCGCCTTTTCCGGCTTGAGTTCCGGATTTCCCTCGAAAAGCCAGCCATTGCGAATCGGCGGCGTCGCATTGAGCGAAGGCTCGTACATCTCCCAGTCGTGGTAAAGCTCGGCGATGCCTCCTGTCGCGAAGCTCGTGCCGATGTTTGCCTTGATGCGCAGGTCGGGGCGAACCTTGTACGTCGCACCGATGGATGGAGAGAGATTCACGCCGAAATGACTGTGATTCGTGTAGCGCAGCGAAGGTACGATGAGGAGGTTCTTCCCTACCTGCCAACTATCCATGACGTAAGCGCTGTAATAATTCAAGGAAGTTTCATAAACATCGCCAGTATAGGATCGCTTGTTCGGATTGGAAGGATCCATAGGATTCGGGAAAGTGTATATGCGCGTCTCTTGGCGTGCTGTCTGCCCAGGTACATAGATGCGCGTGCCCTCACCGCTTTCATCATGGTATTCCGCACCGACGGTCATATAATGCTTGTCATGCGGCATCAATCCGACCGACGCCTCCAAGACATTGTCCTTGCGATTGAAATTATCAAAATAGAAATGACGATAAGGTACTCCTTTGCCGAAAACATGATAATTTACGTCAGAGTCATGTTCGGTTTGATAGAAGCGCACGCGATAGTCTGCAAGGCTTGTCTGCTTCTTCCAGTCAATGCTGAAATTGTTGCGCCACGCATCTTCTGATGCTATCATGGCTATCCCTTTTCCACCCCTAAAGGCTCCAAGGGTCGTATCCTTCTGCAGATCCTCCGTCTGACGATCCGCGGCGAGTGTGAGTGTCTCCCCCTTGCCAATCGTAAACTCCACGCGCCCGCTCATCGGTGTTCGTTCGCCGTAGTACTGCATCGACGTTCCATCATTGTCGTAGAGGAACGGCGCCGTCTTGTTCCTGCCGAGGGAGAAGTCCATATAAATGCCCTTGCCGATTTCTCCCGTTGCAAAATTTACGCTGTGATTGTACTGGCTGCCGCCCTCACCGATCCACGAGCCTTCCGTCGTCAGGGTGCCGCCCATTTTATGCGGCATCTTCGTGACGATGTTGATGACGCCGCCGATGGCGTCGGCGCCATAGCGTGCCGTGCCCGAGCCGCGGATAACCTCGATGTGATCGATATTGTCGACACCGATGCGGTTTGCCTCGTCCGTCGCACCGTAATACTTGCTGAGGCCGCCTGCAAGGCGCCTGCCGTCGACAAGAATCAGCGTGTGGCGAGCCTCCGCGCCGCGAATCGCGATCGTCTTGCGCCCCATGTTGTCCGTGCCCATCTGAATGTCCTGCTCGGCAGCCAGCGCGTCGGAGAGCGTGCGCGCCCCCTTGCGGTCGAGATCCTCTCGCGTGATGATGGTCTTCGTCTCCGGTTCCTCCTTGAGAAGTTCCTTCTCATAGTTCGCCTCGACGTCAACTGTTTTCGTCGTCACGTGTTCAGAAGAAGATCCATTATCCCCTTCCGCTGCACAAAGCGCTGAAGATCCCCAAAGCATCCATATCGCTGCACCAAGTGCCGCATACCTGCGCTTTCTCAGCCTGTTCCTCATTCTCATTCCATTGCCTCCATTCGCAAAAGTGAACGGCGTACATCCTTGAACGCCATTCATTATTATAAATATCATTAATGATATGCTCTGTATTTTAGCATCGGAGATAAGGATTGTCAATATCTTTTTTGGCTTTTTTCGAGAATATTTTTCGTTTTCCTTATGGAAAATAAACCGATTCTTCATAAAGCAAGTAAGCAGACATCAATGAATATGCATTATTTCAAATTATGTCGCAATAATTGAAAATATATCCTATCTCGTCTTTTCCTTATTTCTATGCTGCCTATTTCTATCTTATATAAATAATATTTATGTATCTGTCTAAAATCTCCTCGGATACAGGAGGATTTCACGGCACAAATCATGACCACCCGTCAAACGGGTGGTTTGCTCGCCCCTATAAGGGGCAGTTAC
>ERZ773003.1537-NODE-1537-length-13158-cov-9.853087_pt1 | contig 13158 bp, 11 predicted proteins | sample MGYA00580668_ERZ773003 | MGnify/ENA primary metagenome ERZ773003 (study PRJEB29015, sample SAMEA2738002) | human oral metagenome | biome: human oral; feature: human-associated habitat; material: dental | place: China | collected 2126 ... | reverse complement strand
GCGTCAGGTAGGTCAGGCCGACGTCCACGAGGAAGGCCAGGCGCGCCTCGATCTCCAGCTGCGAGGAGTCGGTCTCGAGCTCGGCGAACTGGGCGTCCAGGGAGGACGCGGCCAGCTCGATCTTGCCCTGGGCGAGGGCCTCCTGGCGGCGCACACGGTCCTCGAAGCGCCCGAGTTCGCTCGTGGGATCCAGGATGTTGATGGAACCGAGCGCGTCGGTGACCTGGGCCTGCGCCTTCGCGGTCTTCTCGCGGGCAATCAGCTGGTCGCGGCGCGACTTGAGCTCGGAGAGCTTGTCCTTCATCTGCGACAGGCCGCGCTTGAGGCGCTCGGCGACGTCGCGCTGCGCCTGGAGGGAGGGCTCCTCGGCCTTGATCTCGTTCTCAAACTGGATCTGCTTGCCGAGCGCGACCTTGGCCAGGTCATCCCACTTGGTGGCGCCAGCCTCGTCACCGGCTGCCCGCAGGGAGTCGGCCTTCGCGGAGGCCGCGGCAGCCTTCTGACCCCAGTCGGCGGCGGCCTTGACGTCCTCCTCGTAGTCCTTCTCCGCCATGCGCAGGTTACCCAGGGTCTGTGCGATGGCGTTCTCGGCTTCGATGATCGAGTTGGTGTAGTCGCGAACCAGCTGGTCGATCATCTTCTGCGGGTCCTCGGCCTTGTCGAGAAGGGCGTTGATGTTCGCCTTCGCGAGCTGGGCGATGCGACCCATGATCGTCTGCTTTTCAGCCATGTTGTTCTCCTTTGGTGGTGGTGCGCGTGGTGCGCGGGTTGTGCGCGAGGCGGTTGTCTCGCAGGCCGGTGGGTGGGTTAGAAACTCCCGGAGGAGGAGGACCAGCCCGAGGATCCTCCCCAGTCGGAGCCCGAGGAGGAGGACCAGCCCGAGGACCCTCCCCAGTCGGAGCCGGAGCCGGAGAAGAAGGACCAGCCCGAGCCGGAGCTTCGGCTTCCGCTGTGGAACGGGTCGAAGTCACTGTCCCAGCTCCGATTGCGGTGGTGGGAGCCGGAGTTGGAGAAGAGGGTTGACCACAGGAGGAAGTCACCGAGGGAGGATCCCGTGAACGATCCGTTCCCGGAGCCTCTCATCCCCCAGGAGGTGCCCGTCCCCCAGGATGCGCCGGCTGCGGGCTGGATGGGAGTGGCCATGACGCGGTCGGCGAAGGCGCGGGCGTTGGACGCGTGGGTGATCGCCGCCGTCGGGTCAGTCTCGATCGCCTCGCGGGCGGCGCGCAGGGCCTGCTCCGCATCGTTGAGGGTGGAACGCACCTGCAGGTCGATGGCGCCCCTGCGCCCCTGCACGTAGCGCTCGGCCTGCGCGACAGCGGATTCGGCGAGGGAGAGCTGCGCCTGGGCGCTCGAGCGGGCCCTGTTGTAGGTCTCCTCCTCGCTGCGCAGGGGAGCAAGGGCGGCGTCGAGGGTCGCCTCGGCGGCGCGCAGGTGTTCCAAGGCCGCGAGGGGATCGCCATTGTTGGCGAGAGCGGCCTGGGCCTCGGTGATGGCCGCGCGAGCGTCGGCGACCATCGGATCGAAGGTGGCGGGATCGGTGTCCAGTCGCTCAACGTCGGAAATGTCGGAGGAGATGGAGCCGATTGCGGCGCCGAGGCGGTCACGTATGGCGTCCAGATCGGACTTGGCGGAGAAGATCGCATCGGTCTGGTGATTCGCCATGGCCAGCGCTCGCTGCGCCGTGTCCAGCGCGCTCAGCGCTCGAGCTCGGTCCGTCTCGGCCGCGGCGTCGGCTGCGTCCAGGGCGGTGCGAGCCGAGGTGAGCAGCGCCGCGGCCTGCTCGGGATTGTCCTGGAGGGAGGCGAGCATCTGAGCGGGGTAGATGCCGGCGATGCTCTCCAGCTCAGCCTTGGCTCGCTCCAGGTCGCTCAGTTCCTCGGCGAGGCGTTCGCGCGCCTCCGCGATGTGGGTGGGCAGCGTCGCCTGCTCTGCGCGCCTGGACGCGATGGCGGCCTGAGCGGCGCTCAGCGGATTCATGTGCGCCGCGAGATCACGCATCATGCTCTTGGCGAGCTGTGCTTGCGCGGCGGGCGTGGGGGCATCGGTCATCTGTGGCTGCGCGTCGAAGGCGCGTCCGACGGCGGCCTTTGCGGCCTCCAACAGGCTCTCGAACTCGTCGGTTCCCGCCCTGCCGAACTGGGCCTGCGCGAAGTGTAGCTCGTCGGCGGCCGTGCGCACCTGTTCGTCGGCTGCGAGAAGCTGACGATTTGCTTCCTTGACGAGGTTCGCCGTGGCCTCCGCGTCGATCGTGGCGGAGCGCTTGGCCGCCTTCTTGTTGCGGTGCGACGTGATGCCCATGGCAATGGCGATCAAGAGGAAGCCGCCGACAACAATCCCCAGGAGGATGATGAAGGGCAGGAAACTCGCCTGGGAGGACGACGTCGACGAGCCGCCGGAGGAGCCTGACGGCGCCGAGGCCCGAGCGCCCGATACGACCGTGTTGGCGAAGGCAGTTGCCGCCTGCGCCGCGTCGGGCGAGGTCAGCGGGTTGGACGTGAGCTTTTTCTCGGCGGCGCGCCTGGCAGCATCCAAGGAGGAGGACTGACCGCCGTTCGCGCACGTCACATCAACGCGCTGGGAGTACGCGATGACGTAGAGGATCTCACCGGAGTCGAGGGAGGAACTCGTTGCGGTCTGCTGGCACCACTGGTCGGCATTTGCACCGGACAAGTCGGAGACAAACACGAAGTGAATGCTCTTGCCGCGGGCGGCGGCATCGCTGGCCGCCGTCTCGATGGCGGCGCGGTCGGAGTCCTCCAGCCAACCGTCCGGATCCGTCACCGTTGCGCTCGCGTTCAGCGGGGCAGCGGCGAAAGCCGGCAAGCCAAGCGCAAGCAGCATCACTGACACGACAGTGACGAGACTGAAGCGGCGGAATCGTGACACGGGGTCCTCCTGCAGTGTGGCGAACAGGTAAACATACACCATCTTTCGCGTGCGCGCCCCCGATAGGGGTCGGCTCGCTCGAATCGGTGGTTTCCGTGAGGTCAGTCTACGTGATAGTCGGTGTGCCTTGGGGCACGTGGTGCTGTTCGCTACAGGCATCCGTGCGTTGGCGACGCGGCGCAAGAGAGCGCCCTATGATAGGGGCAAGCCCTTGGGGCTCTCAGACGATCAACAGAAGGAGGGGACCATGCCCACCGGCAAGGTGAGGTTCTTCGACGCTGACCGCGGTTTTGGCTTTATCGCGGGGGATGACGGCGCGGATGTCTTCCTCCACTCGTCCGCGCTGCCGGCCGACCACCCCAATCCCCGCGTGGGATCGCGCGTGGAGTACTCGGTGGCCGACGGGCGCAAGGGGCCGCAGGCGCTGAGCGTGCGGTTCCTGAAGGAAACAGCTTCCGTTGCCCGCGCGAAGCGCCGCAAACCGCAGGCGATGGTGCCGGTTGTGGAGGATCTCATCAAGCTCCTCGACTCATCCAGTGCGTCCCTGCGCCGCGGCTCCTACCCGGACAATGCGACCAAGATTGCGAAGGTCCTGCGGGCCGTCGCAGAGGAATTTGATGCCTAAAACACAAGCCCGGAGTCGGGCGATCAAGAAGGACGCCGTCCTCGAGGCCGCCGTTGACGTGGCCAGGGCGGGAGCGGAGGCTGTCGCCCACCCGCGTCCCGTCGGCGAGCACGTCGGTTTCGAGATGGTCTCGGACCGCCTCGCCACGCACTACTTTGCGTCCACCGACGCGGGCTACGTTGGCTGGTGCTGGTCGGTGACCATCGCGCGTGTTCCGCGCGGCCGCGTGGCGACCGTCTGCGAGGTCGACATGACGCCTCGCGACGGCGCGCTGCTTGCTCCCGAGTGGGTGCCGTGGGAGGACCGCCTGCGCCCGTCGGATATTTCCCGCGAGGACACCCTTCCGTACGTGGCCGACGACGTGCGCCTGGAGCACAGCTACGAAGACACCAGCTCCGATCCCGACCTGCCGATTGTGCGCGAGCCGGGCGTGGGGCGCCCGCGAGTCCTCTCCCCGGAGGGGCGCAGCCAGGCCGCCACGCGTTGGTATCAATCCGAGCGCGGCCCGAAGTCGGGGCGTCGCCCCCGCAACACGTGCTCAACGTGCGGCTTCCTCATGAAGATGAGCGGCGACATGCGCACCATGTTCGGCGTGTGCGCGAACGAGTGGGCCACCGATGACGGTGCCGTGGTGTCGCTCGACCACACCTGCGGCTCGCATTCGGAAACCGACGTGCCGAAGAACTCCACGGCGTGGCCCGTGCGCCCCTCGCGCGTGAACGAGGGAGCGCTGGAGGCCGAACCGATGCCTCGGCCAGCCTTGGACGGGGACCGTGACGACGCTGGGGAGGAAGGCGCCGACTAGCGCCGGAGCCGACCGGCGGATGGGCGAGGATTCACCGCCGACTCCCGCATGCTTTCTCAACAAGTGGAAAGTCGGTGAGTGTGTTTGCGCCAGCGACTCCGACCAGGCACGATTGAGCGGTGAGCACACAAGAAAAGACCGCCGCGTCCCACGGCGGCTTCGCACAGTCAATCGATTCGTTCTTCCAGATTTCCGCGCGCGGCTCGACCGTCGGCCACGAGATTCGCGGAGGCATCGTGACCTTCTTCGCGATGGCTTACATCCTGGTTGTCAACCCGGCGATCCTCGGCAACGCGGTCCCCGCTGACGGCTCCATCACCACCCAGGGAATCGCCGCCGGCACCGCCCTCGTCGCAGGCGTCATGACGATCCTCATGGGTGTCGTCGCCAACTACCCCCTGGCGCTCGCCGCCGGCCTGGGCCTGAACGCGGTCGTCGCCTTCACGCTCGTCCTCAGCTCCGGACTGAGCTACGGCGAGGCCATGGGAGTCATCGCCTGGGAAGGCATCCTCATCTTCCTCCTGGTCCTCACGGGATTCCGCGAGGCCGTGTTCCGCGCGGTGCCGCCCGCGCTCAAGACCGCGATCACCGTGGGTCTGGGCCTCTTCGTTGCCCTCATCGGACTGGTCAACGCAGGCATCGTCCGCACGGGTGCGACGCCCGTCCAGTTCGGCATCTCCGGTTCCCTCGACGGCTGGCCGGCCCTTGTGTTCGTGTTCGGGCTCTTCCTGATGTTTGTCCTCTACGTGCGCGGCGTGAAGGGCGCCGTGCTGATCTCCATCGTCTCGGCGACCGTGCTGGCGGTCATCGTCCAGGCGTTCGCCCACGTGGATCGGATCTCCGAGACCAACCCGACCGGATGGGGACAGACAGTCCCCGAACTCAAGGGTTCCCCGATTGCCGTCCCGGTCTTCGATACGCTCGGCAAGGTTGACCTCTTCGGAGGCTTCGGTAAGCTCGGCGTCGTCTCGGTCATCCTTCTCGTGTTCTCGCTGATGCTCGCCGACTTCTTCGACACCATGGGCACGATGGTGGCCGTCGGATCCGAGGGCAAGCTCCTGGATGACGATGGCAATCCGCCCAGGACCCGCCAGATCCTGATCATCGACTCGCTCGCGGCCGTGGCGGGAGGCGTCGGCGGCGTCTCCTCCAACACCTCCTACGTGGAGTCAGCCTCGGGTGTTGCAGAGGGGGCCCGCACCGGCCTGGCATCGGTGGTCACCGGCGTCCTCTTCCTCCTGTCGACCTTCCTGGCCCCCCTCGTCGAGCTGGTTCCGACCGAGGCCGCCTCCACGGCCCTCGTCTTCGTCGGATTCCTCATGATGACCCAGGTGACCGACATCGACTGGAGTGCCCCGCAGATCGCGATCCCGGCGTTCATGACGATCGCCCTCATGCCCTTCGGGTACTCCGTGTCCGTCGGCATCGGCGTCGGCTTCGTCGTCTACGCGCTGATCCAGCTGGTCACGGGCAAGGCGCGCAAGGTTCACCCGCTCATGTGGCTTGTGTCCGCCCTCTTCGTCATCTACTTCCTGCTGGGACCCATCCAGCGTCTCCTCGGCGTCGGCTGATTCGTCACCCTTCGTCTTACGACCGCCCCGCCGCAGCCTCATCGCGGCGGGGCGGTCGTATCCTGGTTCGATACCGCCGAGGCGCGGACGTCCGGCTCGCCGGGCCGCGCGGGGTAGGTCGAGCGGAATAGGAGGAAAGGCGTGTCAAAGACCTTCGCATCACTGCGCTACGTCAACTACCGCTACTGGTTCGCGGCGACCCTCGTCGCCTCGACCGGCACGTGGCTGCAGCGCGTCGCGCAAGACTGGTACGTGCTCACCGTCCTCACCGACCACGACTCCACCCAGGTTGGCGTGGTCACGGCCCTGCAGTTCCTGCCGATCATCCTCCTCTCCGCCTCCGCCGGCGTTCTCGCCGATCGCGTCCCGGGCAAGCGCCTCCTGCAGGCGACGCAGGCGGGGATCGGCCTGGTGTCCCTGATCATCGGCATCGTCGTCGTGACCGGAACGGGAGAGCTGTGGCACCAGTATGCCCTGGCCTTCGTCTCGGGAACGATCTCCGCGTTCGACACCCCGGCACGACAGGCGTTCGTGGGGGAGCTGGTTCCCCGAGACAAGATGGCAAACGCCGTCGCACTCAACGCCACCGCCTTCCACGCCGCTCGCCTCATCGGCCCCGCCTCGGCCGGACTCTTCATCGAATGGTGGGGCGTGGGACCCGTCTTCCTCATAGACGCGGGCATGTTCGCCGCCCCCGTCATCGCCCTCGCCCTCATGCGCGCCGACCGTTTCTATCCGCGCACCCTGGTCCCGCGCGCCCGCGGTCAGCTGCGCGAGTCGCTCGCCTACGTGAGGGGACGCACCGACATCCGCATCATCCTGGTCCTCATCTTCGTCGTGAGCGCACTGGGCATGAACTTCCAGATGACGAGCGCCCTCATGGCCACCACGGTGTTTGGGAAAGACGCCGGATCCTTCGGCATCCTCTCCTCGTTCATGGCCGTCGGCTCGATCATGGGGGCAACCGGGGCCGCACGGCGCACTCCCCGGCTGCGCACGATCGTCCTCGGCGCCGCCTTCTACGGCGCGGCCGAAATCGCCCTGGGCCTGTCGCCCTCGTACTGGTTCTTTGCGCTCATGTCGATTCCTACCGGGTTTGGGATGCTCACGATGAACACGAGCGCCAACGCCCTGATCCAGACGCGCACGGACCCGGACAAGCGCGGGCGGGTCATGGCCCTGTACTCCCTGGTCTTCCTGGGGGCAACGCCGATCGGCTCGCCGCTCATCGGATGGGTGGGGCGCGCCATGGGTGCCCGATGGGCGCTCCTTGTCGGAGGCATCGCATCCTTCGGCGTTGCTGCGGTGTGCGCCCTGTGGGCGGCGCGTCACTGGAGGGCGCGCCTCTTGCGTCGCCCCTCATTTCCGTGGCTTGGCCTTGATGTTGACTCCTCGGTGGACGCCCCGCCCCGCTCGGTGGGGCGAGACGAGGCAGAAGGGTCCTCGTCACGCTGACCGGGCAGCGGGCGCGCGGCCTCGCGACACGAGGAGGCACGCTCGCCCCGGTTCCTTCGTCAGCGCCAGGCCGGGAGGCTCACAGGACGCGCTCCAGGCAGTAGTCGATGCACTCCAGGAGGGCCTCAACATCGCTGGCTTCCACGCTCGGCCACGTCCCGATGCGCAGCTGGTTGGCGCCGACACCTCGATAGGCGCCGATGTCGAGGATCCCGCTGCCGCGCAGGTGGTTCGCGAGCGCGCTCGCGGACACATCCGCGTCGATCTCTATCGTTGCCGTCACCGGCGAGCGCCACGCCGGGTTGGCGACGAAGGGGTGGGCGGCCATGTGAGAGTCTGCCCACCGGTAGATGAGGGAGGAGGAATGCGCGCAGCGTGCGTGTACCTGCGCCATGCCGCCCAGCGCGTTGAGCCAGCACACCTGCTGCTCGGCCATGACGATCGTGGCGATCGCCGGGGTGTTGAGGGTCTGGTCCTTCCGGGAGTTGTCGATAGCCGCGCCGAGGGAGAGGAACTGCGGGATCCATCGGCCGTCGGGGGATGCCTCGATGGAGCGGGCGCGTTCGATGGCCTCGGGGGAGAGGATGGCCACCCAGAGACCGCCGTCGGAACCGATGGCCTTCTGCAGTGAGAAGTAGTAGGCATCGACCTGCCTGAGATCGACCGGTGAGGCTCCCGCGATCGACGTGGCGTCCACGAGGGTCAGCGATCCCGGAGAGGGCACCCGATAGACGGGGGAGGCGACCCCCGTCGAGGTCTCGTTGTGCGGGTAGGCGTAGGTGTCGACGCCGTCGGCGGGTGGGCGTGGGGATAGCGTGGCGAGCGAGCCGGGGGGTGCCTCGTCGAGAAGGGGAGAGCGCAGGTGAGGGGCGCGCGAGACCTCGTCGGCAAACTTGGCGCCGAAGGCTCCCCATGATCCGAGCGATGCCTGTGAGCGGATAAGGGTGGCGCACGCGACGGCCCAAAATGCCGACGCCCCTCCGTTGCCCAAGACGATCTCGTAGTCCTCGGGAACGTCGAGGAGGGCGCGCAGGCCTTCCGTGAGGGATGAGACGACGTGACGTACGGGGGCGCCGCGATGAGAGGTGCCCATGAGGCCCGCGGAGAGCGCCTCAAGCTGCGCCTGGCGCACCTTGGAGGGGCCGCAGCCGAAGCGTCCGTCGGCGGGCAGGAGAGCCGGGGGAATGTCGGGGAAAGCCACCATGATTCCAGCCTAGCGCCCCGGGACGGCCTATTTCCATCACGCTCATTGATCGAATTGCCTTGTGAGAACAGAGGAGGGCGAGTCTACTTTTTCGCGTCATCGTGTCACTGCGTGTTACTTCAAGAAAGGTCGTCCTATCCTGAGGGGGCGATATGTCGTATGAAGGAGGACGTTGTGGCAGACCTGATCGACACCACCGAGATGTACCTCAAGACCATTCTCGAGCTTGAGGAGGACGGGGTGACGCCTCTGCGCGCGCGCATCGTCGACCGCCTCGGGCATTCGGGGCCGACGGTTTCCCAGACGGTCGCGCGCATGGAGCGTGACGGGCTCCTGCATGTGATGGGTGATCGGCGCCTGGAGCTGACCGACGAGGGGCGCTCGCGGGCGACCGAGGTCCTGCGCAAGCATCGCCTGGCCGAACGCCTGCTCCTCGATGTTGTGGGCTTGGAATGGGCGCAGGTGCACGACGAGGCGTGCCGCTGGGAGCATGTGATGAGCGATACCGTTGAGGCTCGCCTCATTGAGCTCCTGAAGGATCCCAGCGTGGACCCCTACGGCAATCCGATGCCGGGCGTGGGGGGCAGCGTCGCGCACTCCGCCGAGCTTGCTGTGCGCTCCCTTGAGGCGGGGGCGCTCACCATCGAACGCATCGGCGAGCCGATTCAAGCCGACGCGGAATTGCTGGCGGCCTTTGACGAGCTTGGGTTGCGTCCCGGCGCCCGCGTCGGGCTCTCGGCTCACGGCAACGTGGTGAGGGTCGCCGCCCTGGATGAGGCCGGTGAGGTGAGCGGCTATCTGACGATCCCGATGGCGTTGGCGGCTCACCTCTTCGTCTCCGGACAGTAGGGGGAGCGCCGAACCGATTGGCGAGTCGAGGCCGGGGCCCGAGGGGGTCTCGGCCTTCGTCATGCGGCGGGCTTATGTCTCGGATTTTGGACCGGTATCGGGCGAGGTGCGGGCCGTGGTTGGCGTGAAAATGTGGGGAAAAGGTTACGGAAACGTCACGGTGAATGTGAGTGATGTTATCAGAACGTGACACTGACCGGGCGTGCGGGTATAGTTGGCAACGGTCATCAGACCGCCCGCCCATTCGGTGCCCGAAGTGAGACGACGAGTGGTGCGGAAATACCGTCTCACGCGGGGAACCCACATGCGGCTCCTCGGAGCCTCGGGGTGAAGCTCGCATCGCGAGCCGGGCCTCCCGCCCGAACCCGACAGCTAACCTCGCAGGGAAACTGGGAGAACATGAGTGAAGACTACTAAGCCTGCTCCGCGTCACCGCATGGCACGTCGCCCGCTGACCGATTCCGTGGTCGAGGGTGTGAACGTTTCCGGCGCCGCTCGTCCGATCGCTTTCGCGTCGGCCGCCGGTGTTGCGCTGACCGCGATTGCCGCCGGCGTTGCGAACGCCGCCCCGGCGACCCCCCAGTCTGAGCCGCAGAGCGCTGACCTCAACACGACGACCGTTGCCGTCGATGACGTGACCACCGTTGAGGTCCCGGACATTGAGTGGACCGCTGAAGAGGACGTCACCGCTTCTGCGACCGCTGAGGCCCCCGCGTCGGCCCCCGCCGCCGCGACCCCCGCCGCCGATCAGTCCGACTCGGCTGCTTCTCGCTCGGAGACCCGTTCCGACGCGACCTCCGATACCTCCGCCCGTCAGGCCAGCCTGAACGCGGCCGGCGGCGACATCGTCTCCGTAGCCCTCGGCCTGACCGGTATCCCCTACGTCTACGGTGGCGAGACCCTTGGTGGTCTTGACTGCTCCGACCTGGTCAAGTACGCGTACGCGGCTGCTGGCATCAACCTGCCGCACTCCTCGTCGGCTCAGGCCGCCGGTGGCACCATCGTGTCCAACCCGCAGCCCGGCGACATCGTGTCCTACCCCGGTCACGTCGCCATCTACATTGGCGGCGGCCAGATGGTTGAGGCCACGGTTCCCGGCCGCCTGTCGCAGATTTCTCCGGTGCGCCCGGGCGCGACCTACGTGCGCTACTGAGCAACGACTCGACATTCGACTGTCGCCGCGGTCCCTTGGGCTGCGGCGGCAGTCGTTTTCTGTGCCGGTTGGGCTTTCGTCGGTCGTTAAAATACGGCACAATATAGGTGACTGCCACCACGAGGAGGACATCATGAGTTCTACCGAAGTCATTCTGGTCGGTGTCGATGGCTCGACGGAGAGCCTGGCCGCCGTCACCTGGGCCGCTGATCGCGGCGCGCGCACCGGGGCGCGCATTCACTGCCTGTGCACCTACGCGCTGGCCTCCTACTCCGCCGCCGCGCTGGACGGCGGATACGCGGTACTCGATGACGAGGCCCTGAAGGCGGGAGCCGAGCAGGTCGTCGAGGAGGCGCAGGCGCTGGCCCGCAAGCGGGGAGCGACCCACGTGTCCGGCTCCACCGAGCCCGGAGATCCGGCCGGAGTCCTCATCGACTTTTCCGCCGAGGTCGATCTCATCGTCGTCGGGTCGCGAGGCGGTGGAGGTTTCGCCGATCGACTCCTGGGGACCGTCTCCTCCGCCCTGCCGGCACACTCGAAGTGCCCGGTCGTGGTGGTCCCCCGCCACACGTCGGGCAAGAAGTTCACCCCCATTGAGCGCATCGTCGTCGGCGTGGACGGTACCGATCAGCCCTCCAGCGCCTTGAGGCGGTCCATCGCAGAGGCTCGCCTGTGGGGAGCCAGGCTCACCGCGGTCTCCGCCGTTCCGATTGCCGTCGGCCCCTCCGTGATGACGTGGACCCCAACGGGTGTGGATCATTCCGCCCTGCTCGCTCAGGTGCGCGAGGGGATGGACGCGGCCATCAAGGCAGCGCTTGACGGCGAGGACATGCACGTGTCGAGGCACGCCCTTGACGGGTCCGCTGCGTCCCTCCTCATCGAGTTCTCAACGGCCGTCGACCTGGTCGTCGTGGGCACGCGCGGGCGTGGTGGCCTGGCGGGCGTCCTCCTCGGCTCGACCTCTCAGACCGTCCTGGGGCATTCCACGTGCCCCGTCATGGTTGTTCCATCCGCCCACCTCGGGGAGGCGGAAGCGTCGGTGCACACCCCCTGGGAGCGTCGCTGATCGCACCCGGTGAGGCGGCCGGAACCTCACCCGAGGTTCCGGCCGTTGACGCGTCCGGCGCCTGGCGCCGCCCGAGGTTGCTCCGTGCTCGACGTAACGCCCACAGGCGACGGTGAGGGGGCGCTCGCGCGCTCACTTTGCTACAGTGGGCGCGGACAGCTTGTCACGCCCTCGTAGCTCAGGGGATAGAGCACCGCTCTCCTAAAGCGGGTGTCGGACGTTCGAATCGTCTCGGGGGCACAGTAGAAGGACGCCATGCGCAACGCCCTTGGGTCTCTCGTGACCGTCGTGGCCGCCCTGTGTTGGGGCGCCTCCGGCGTCTCCGCCGACTACCTCATGGAGCATCACGGCATCGAGCTGACCCTCATCAGTTTCTTCCGTATGTTCGTCTCGGGCATCCTCGCCCTCGTTTACGTTCTCGCGCGCTCGTGCGGGGTATCCGCTCGTCATCGAGAATTGGTGTCCTCATCTCGCAACTGGCGAGACCTTGTGATCTACGCGATATTTGGGCTCGCGGCCTGTCAGATCACCTACATGGGGGTGATTCGCGCCTCGAACGCGGGCACCGGCACCGTTCTTGAGTACCTGGGCCTCATCCTCATCGTCGTCTGGGTGTCTCACCCACAGGCGATGGCCGCGTGCCTCCGAGGTGATCGCCATCGTCCTCGCCGTGACCGGCACCTTCCTGCTGTGCACGAACGGGTCGCTGGACTCCCTCGTTATCACGCCCACCGCGCTCGCCTGGGGAGCCGTCGCTGCGCTCACGCTCGCGACATACACACTGCTGCCCGCTCGGCTTATTGCGGCCTATGGCGTGGACGTCGTCGTGGCATACGGCCTCCTGATCGCCGGTGCGTGCGTCGGCCTGGTCGGTCGAGTGTGGCGTTTCCACATCACCTGGACGCCCGACGTCGTGCTCGCTATGTTCAGCACCGTCGTCCTCGGTACCGCCGTCGCCTCCACCGCCTTCCTGTGGGGCGTGGACCGCATTGGGCCCGTCAAGGCCTCGCTCATCGGGAGCCTCGAGCCCATCGCCGCGACCGCCTTTTCCGCCCTCGTCATGGGAAGCTCCTACACGGGCATCGACATCGCCGGTATGGCCCTCATCGTCGGCGCCGTTGTGACCATTTCCGTTGTCGACCTCCTCCGGGCGCGCCGCGTCACACAATAGGGCGGTGCTGCCGTAGGGTTAAAACGTGGTTCCTAGTATCTTTTCGCGCCGTTCCGCTCCTGAGCCCGAGGCCCCCGAGGCTTCGTCCACCTCGACGCACCCGACCACCCTCGTCGGCTCTGCGCGCGAGAAGTGGCGCTCACGTCTCGACCAGGACATCGCCGCAGACTCCACGTCTCTGCCGACGCTGTCCCTGTCCGGCGCGCACCCCGGAGGTCTCGCCCAGCTCTACACGGAACACCCGGTACGCCTGAGCCTCCTCATCCGCGAACCCATCGCCCTGGGCCGCGCCCTCGAGCGCGCCCGGTCCATCATCGCACGCTCCGAGCAGCGTGCCTCCGCGCACGGCACAGGCCCCATCCACCTGGGA
>ERZ773003.1532-NODE-1532-length-13192-cov-4.094694_pt1 | contig 13192 bp, 8 predicted proteins | sample MGYA00580668_ERZ773003 | MGnify/ENA primary metagenome ERZ773003 (study PRJEB29015, sample SAMEA2738002) | human oral metagenome | biome: human oral; feature: human-associated habitat; material: dental | place: China | collected 2126 ... | reverse complement strand
AGCCGTTTCTACTATCTCGTAGAACAGCATTCCTACTGCGCTTGCGCGCCTTCCGCACGCAGATTTGGTGCCTCGCGCGCTCGGAATCTGCGGTGCTCCAGCTCATCCGCCCCGAGAGTCATCACGGAATGTATATTTGCAAACTGTGCCGGTGACTCATTCCGGGAAGAGGGCACTCATAACTTTACCGCATGCTTTACATACAAATTTATATCCGTTGCTAAAAATGCTACGTATATAAATCCCTGAAAATATGCTTGATAAAGAGCTCCGGTGTGCTGCATATGCATCCGATGATTGATGTGCAGAGTTTCCCTAACTTAAGATGTATATAGGGTGTCAGATCATATAAATTTTGTGTTCCCGTTCATCAATTAGTAGGAGACCCCATGCAGACCCTTATTATTAACGCCCACCCGGATCCCCAGAATAAAACTGCGTATTGCACCAACCGCCTCGTTGATTGCCTGACCAAGAAACTGCCGGATGCAACCGTGCTGAACCTCTACAATGAGGATATTCCCGAACTTACTGCCGAAACCCTGCCGCTTTACGGGTCGGTATATGATGACAAATCGTCCCTGAGTAAGCGGGAACAGCAGATTCTTGCGCGCCGTGCTGAACTCATTGAACAGTTTAAAGCGGCTGATCGGCTGATTATCGCTATGCCCATGCACAATTTCACGGTGACTTCGCGCCTGAAAGACTACGTGGATAACATTATTATGGGCGGGCAGACTTTCCAGTTTAGCGAGAATGGTCCGCAGGGTCTTATGGGCGGGCATAAGGCGCTGCTCGTGCAGTCAAGCGGCTCCGTATACAGCACCGGTCCGCTGGCACCGTTGGAGCAGTCGTACCCCTTCCTGCAGACCGCATTTGGGATGCTCGGGTTCGATTCGACCGATATTGTGCGTGCCGAAGGCACCATGGATCCAAATATTGGCCCAGACGTCGCTGTTGAGCGTGCCTGCGCCGAGCTTGAACAAAAACTGCCCGAGTTCCTTGCCTAAGAACCCAAGAACCGCTGGGTATAAGGAACATTAAGAAGCCCGATGGTACTGAGGCGGTGTGCTAAGCTAGGTGCATATCTACGAAATGATTGCCTATTTATAGGCAAGAGGGGCCGGTAGCGTCAACTACCAACCCCTCTCTATGAGTAGTAAACTACCTCAGACGCCTAAGGAATACTGAGATAGCTTCTACGACGTCAGAAACGGCTTGAGCCGATCCATCAGTCAGAATGTAACTGATGATGATCGCTTGAGCCGTTTCTACTAGTTCGTAGAGAGACATGTCTACTCACCGCCTCTCTGCCCCGAGAGTCATCACGGAATGAACTATCTACGAAATGTGCCGGTGACTCATTCCGGGAAGAGGGCACTCATAACTTTACCGCATACTTTACGCAGAAAATGTGCCCCTTTGAAAGTGTTAGCGTGTAAAAAGGCTCTTTATGTGAATAAAACGTTGAAAAACTCTCTTTATTCACATAAAGAGCCTTTTTGCGTGGGAGGTTAGAGGGGGAAGCAGGGGAGAGGATCGGGAGGAAAAGCAACGAGATGAAGGGCTTACTTCTCAACAGGAAACGGGTACAATAGAGTCCCCTGCCCGCATCCGGCATGTAGCGCTGACCGATATTACCTGAGCCATGCCGCCCCAGAGACGGGCGCACTCCACAGACCGAGAAACGCATCTTCATGACACATAAACCTAAACATTCCCTGCCCGAAAATACCGGCGCAGCAGACAAACCCAACGCAGCAGCAAAACTTGGCACAGTAGCGCCGTCCGAGGCGAACCCGCCCGTCACCGGTGCAGTTCCGGCGGTGACAGGAACCGTGCCCTCCACCACTGGCGCCATCCCGGCTGTGCCCGCACCTGATGCAGGCCCCGGGATACCCAATATGGACGATCCCAAAAACATCTACCTGCTCAAAGACGCACCCGTTTTCACAGCGCTTCTTGCCCTGGGTATCCCCATGGCAGCGGGTCTGGCGATCACCAGCATTTACAACGTCATTAACTCCTACTTTGTGGGGCACTACGGCACCGTCGAAGAGCTCGCCGCCACCGGATACGGCGTACCTGTTTTCGGTATCATCATGGCGATTGCGGGTGTGTTCGGCCTGGGCTCATCAACCCTGGCGTCGCGTCTGCTGGGCGAAGGCAATAAGGAACGTATTCGCAACGTAACTTCATTCGCCCTGTACTCCGCGCTTGTCTGCGGCGTGGTGGTCGCTATTGCCGGGTTCCTGTTCGCAGACCCGGTTACCAGCCTGATGGGCGCCTCCGGGTCATCCTTTGAACCGACCAAAACCTTCGTGCACCTGCTCTTTGTGGGTGCGCCGTTTTCGGTCGGCATGTTTACCCTGGAACAGCTGGTGCGTTCTGAAGGCTACGCCAAACAGTCTATGTACGGCATTATCTGGGGCGTCGTCATCAACTCAATTTTCGATGTTTTGTTGATTGCGGTCCTCGGCTGGGGTATCGCCGGTGCCGGTTGGGCGATGCTCGCCGCAAACGCCGCATCCATGGTGTACTACCTGCAATTCCTTATCCGCAAGAGCCCCAACTTCTCCTGGAAACCCAGCGATTTCGTGATCGCTGGTGACATTATTAAACCCGTGTTCGCCGTGGGTGCCGCCGAACTGATTCAGAGTGCAAACCTGACCGTTTCCGCGCTGGTGCTCAACAATATTGCGGCAGGATACGGTGACGACTCCGTGGCCGCCTTTGGGCTGGCGATGCGCCTGAACATGGTACCCGAAATGCTGTGTATGGGTATTTGCATGGGCGGTATTCCGCTCTTCGCCTACGCCTACGGTGCCCGCAACCGAGACCGAGTACGTTCGGCGCTGAAAACCGCCGCAATGGTATCGGTGGCAACCTCCATTATCTTCACCACCCCCGTTTTGATATTCCGTCGCCAGCTGCTTGAACTCGTGGGCGACTCCTCGCTGGTCGCCACCGGCGAGAAAGTACTGGTCGCGCTCATGCTCGCCGCCGTGTTTAATGCCGTGAGCATTGTGTTCGTCTCGTGGTTCCAGGCCGCCGGTAAAGGCTTGCCCGCCACGCTCATGACCCTGGGTATTGCCCTGCTTTTCTTCCCCGCAGTCATCTTCGGCAATATGTGGTTCGGATTCGACGGCCTCACCTGGGCGTTCCCCTTCACCCAGATCTCGGCGTGCGTGCTGGGCGTGATCCTCTTCTTCGCAACCGGCGGTACTAAGGTTAAGGATGCGCCCGCATCGGGCACCCCCGAGCACGGCGTGACCGAGATTAAGGTTGAGTCTGAGTAGCGGGTCTGCACTTTCTTCATTCGTACCCGTGAAAACGCTCTGGCCTGAGTGTATGCCCGAAGCGTTATATTGCAGTGACCCCTGGAAACAGAGTTTCACCGCTGTATAACGCTTTTGGTATATATCGGGCAAAGCAGCTCGAATAATATGCTCAAAACCGCATATAAGGTTCTGCCGTGTAGCGCAGTATCAGAAGTTATTCCGTCATGGAACGACCTGCATATGCCCCATACAGGCACAGCCGTGTATGATAAGCGAGGCGGCAGCCCCGCATTCAGGGGAGCCAACCGACTATATGCGTTTATCGGCATATAAGGAAAAACTTGCGGTGTTGGTGCCATGTGAGGTTATTGCATGGCACATACATATGCCGCAGGATTATTCCAGACTGGGTATATACCCTTGTCAGGCTTATATGCCTATACTCCATGCGCTCGCACGCCGCCTACGTTCAGCGACCATTACCCTATAAGGAGGTACACCGTGCCCCAGGCCGAGCATCTCGGTGTACCCGAAACACAGGTTGCTGGGGGTACCGCATCGACGGCAAGTGCAGACGAGCTTTCCCGCGAAGTTCTTCATCAAAACAACCTGAGTGAAGACTCCCGAAACATTTACTTCCTCAAAGATGCCCCGGTGATGCGCGCCCTGCTTGCCCTGGGTATCCCCATGGCAACCGGGCTGGCGATCACCGCCATCTACAACGTGGTGAATTCCTATTTCGTGGGGCACTTTGGCACGGTTGAAGACCTCGCCGCGCTTATCTTCGGGTTCCCGGTGGTAGGCGTCATTACCGCGCTGGCGGGACTTTTCGGGGTGGGCGCATCCACCCTCACGGCACGATTGCTGGGCGAAGGCAACACCGCCCGCATTCCCGCAGTCACCTCTTTCGCCGTCTATGCTTCCCTAATCTTCGGCGTAGGGCTGGCGGTAGCGGGGATCTTTTTCGTCGATCCGCTCACCCGGCTGATGGGTGCTGGCGGTGCCACCTATGAACCGACTCGCTGGTTCGTGACCGTGCTGTTCCTTGGTGCCCCGCCCTGGATGTGTATGTTTACCCTGGAACAGCTGGTGCGCGCCGAAGGGTACGCCAAACAATCCATGTACGGCCTGCTATGGGGAGTACTCGCCAACCTCGTGCTGGATGTGCTGCTCATCGGCGTTTTACGCATGGGCGCGGCGGGCTCTGGCTGGGCTCTCATGGGGACAAACGTCGCCTGCATTATTTATTACATGCTGTTTTTGACCGCGAAGAGCAAGAATTTTTCGTGGTCGCTCAAGGATTTCACACTCTCTGCCGACGTGCTTAAACCCGTGCTCTCTGTAGGGTCCTCGCAAATGGTATCGAGTCTTTTCCTCGTTGTCTCGGCCCTGGTGCTCAATAACCTGGCGGTTAAATACGGCGATGCGGCGGTCGCCTCCTTCGGCGTTTCGATCCGTCTGATTATGGTTCCACAAACCCTGTGTACAGGTATCTGCATGGGCAGTATTCCACTTTTTGCATATACCTATGGTGCAGGGAATCGGGAGCGTCTGCGCGCCGCACTCAAGGTCGCGGTGCTGCTCTCGGTCGGAACCTCGGCGGTGTTCTCGATTCCGGTCTGGGCGTTCCGCGACTGGGCGCTGTATCTTGCGGGCGGACCCAGCATCATCACGACGGGGGATCAGGTGCTCACCGCCCTGCTTTTCTCAACCGTTTTCTATGCGTTAGTGATGTTGCTTGTCGCCTGGTTCCAAGCCTGCGGTAAAGGCGTGGCGGCGGTAGTTTTGACCGCGAGCGTGGGCGTTTTCTTTTTCATCACGGTCTTCGCGGGCGATACACTTTTCGGATTTACCGGGCTCACCTGGGCTTTCCCCGTCACGCAGATAGGGTCGTGCGCGCTCGGGGTGGCTCTGTTTTGGGCGAGCGGGCGCACGCGTATCCGGCGGTGTGAAAAAGCGTAAGCACAGAATAAGCCGCCGGGCAACGAGCCTCACCCAAAGATTACGCTATTTCCACCACGTATCGGCGATGCCTACCGGAACCGTGCGTTTATGCCGACTGCGCAGGTAGATGTTCTCCAACTTTTCGGCGACGGCGGGGTCAATCTCTTTACCCTCCAGGTAGTCGTCGATCTGCGGGTAGGTGATGCCGAGTTCGTCCTCGTCGGTGCGCCCCGGAATACCGTCAAGCAGGTCGGCTGTCGGCGGCTTAGCCCACAGCCGCTCGGATGCGCCCAGAACCCTCAGAAGCAGCTGATTCTGCCGTTTGTTCAGTCCGGAGAGCGGCAGTATATCCGCCCCTCCGTCGCCGAACTTCGTGAAGAAACCGGTCACGGATTCCGCCGCGTGGTCGGTGCCGACGACCAGCAGGGACGGGTCGCCAGCGAGCGCATACTGGGCGATCATGCGGGCACGCGCCTTAATATTTCCCTTGTTGAAGTCGCTGATGGGCGTACCCACGGCAGCCGTGTAGGCGGTGTCGAAGCCATCGACCGCATCCGCAATATTGAAGGTGACGGCACGGTCGGGGGCGATGAATTCGAGGGCCTTTTGTGCGTCTTCTTCGTCGACTTGGGTTTTATAGGGCAGGCGCACCGCCATGAACTGAGCTTGGTATCCTTCAGCGTTGAGTTTTTCGCTGGCGAGTTGGCAGAGCCTGCCTGCCAGTGTGGAATCTATGCCGCCGCTAATGCCGAGCACGAATCCGCGGGTGCTGGTTGCTTTCGCGTAGTCGCAGAGGAATTGTACGCGCCGCTGTATTTCCTCACGCGCCTGTTCTTCGGTCATATTGGGACGAACACCCATCTGGGCCACGATTTTTTCCTGAAGTTCACGCATACTTCTAGTGTACGCGGGCGTCGTCTTGCTGAGGGAGCGAAAGATAATGCAGCTAATCTAAAAGGTTCATCGAACCTTTTGCTCTAAAGACCTAATTTACCGTTGTTTTTAATTCAGAAATACTGCAAAGTGTCGCGGTGTATAAAACAGGCGGAACTATTTGCATTTTTGCTAGCCTAGGGTAGGTTCACCGAATATTCTGTGAACCTCACACATCGCACCGATAGACCTCGAATGAAAGTACACTATCATGAGCCAACAGAACTTTGACCCCAATCAATATGGCCAACAGCCCGCACAGGGTATGCCTCAGCCGGTGTCGGGACAGGCGCCGGATGCGCAGGGCAAGGCAACGTTCGCGCATATATCCATTCTGCTTACTTGGGTCGCCACGCTTATTATGTGGTCGATCTATAAGGATAAGCCCGGATACGAGGTTGTTAAACGTGCCGCAGCGCGTGCCTTCAACGTCTCGATTACTATTTCGATTGCAACGATTGTGGGTCTGATTATTCCCATTATTTTGGTAGTAGTTGCTGTAGCTGGGAAAAGCAGTGGACTCGCGGCTGTCGCTGTCATTCTCATGGTGGTTGTGGCAATCATTGTTGGTATATGGGGGATTGCTGCTTTCGTATGCCACATTATTGGCGCGGTGAAGGCCAACGCGGGAGAGACGGATTATAAGTACCCGCTGCCCGCCTTGAAGATCTTGAAAGATTAGTAAGACCTAGAGCATAGGCTTTCAGAGTCGATAACAATACCCCTGCAGTGAGACGCTCCTTCGATAAACCTGGAGCTTTCTACTGTGGGGGTATTGCTTCATCATTTGGGATAACCTATCGGGTGAAACCGGTGTGCGGGATACCCGCCAAAACTTCACACACATAGGCACGGACAAGGCTTTATATCAGTATCGGAATATAAGAATATGCTCTCGGAACCCTTACTCTTGAGGGAGCCGAGAGCATATTCGTGATCGGTTATATACCGTGTGGACTATATACCGGAATCGGTATACAGCCAGGTCAGCGTGCTAACGCATAGTTGGCAGGTTCTGCATGCTATTTCGGCAAAGACGTATCTGCCTTCGGAGAGCCCGTGGGCTCTGACGGACCTGGTAGTGAGCTATCCTTTGGAGATTCTGTAGGCTCTGAGGGACCCGGTAGCGAGCTATCCTTCGGAGACTCTGTAGGCTCTGAGGGAGCCGGTAGACTGCTCTGCTGCTGCTCGCTCAGCGGAACCACCTGGGCGCGTTCACCGGCAGCTCCATTCTGACCGCTCAAATCTCCGGTACCGTTGTGCAGGTGCAGGAAGAGCGCCGAAGGCTTCTCTCCCTCAACGCGGTGCACCTTCACCTCGCCGCCGTTACGGTCGGCAAAGAGCCCCGGAACACCCGCGCTCTCACCCTCGAACCACACCTTCGGCGCGAACGGATTGAAAGAGATCTTCTCAGTGGCATCAACATATTCGCCGCCAGCCTTCGCATTGCTCCACGTGTTCGTCGAAACCGCATAGTCAATGCTTGAAGCCGTGTCAGCTGTCAAACCCAGATCCTTGAGCGGCACACCCAGCACCATCACGTTAGTATCCATGATGTTCGTGTCGGTATCGCCCCAAGCGCCATTAAGCGGGTACCGATTGGTTATTTCCCAGGTATCCCCATTCGCCTTCCACACCTTCACGAGTGGGTAATCCAGACCCTTTTCGGGCCCCACCTCAAGGTTGTAGTCGGGCTTACCGTCACGGTTGGTATCGAGCGTCACCTGAAGCTGACGTCCCGGGTGCATGGAATCCCAAATACCCCAGGTTGAAATACCGAAGTAGATCTTACCGTCGTTCGGATTCTGCCCGGCTGCCTTGAGCGCCGGAGCGTCCGAAGCGGCACCTACATACTGCAGATCCATGCTCTGACTTGAGGGAAGATCCAAATTCTCGGTGGGGATGCGCGGGCTCGCAGCCCCCAGCTCGAAGGCTCCCATCATGGACCGGTAGCCGCCCTGGTTCACATCCTGCCCGGCGAGTTTGACGGTGGTTTCGGTGGCTTTACCATTCTCAAACTGAATCTCAGAGCCTTGAACCTTCATCGTAGAGATAGGCTTCGGCGCCGCATGAACGGGCAGGCGTATAAGCTCCTCCCAATAGTCCTGGTTCGCGTCCTTAAGGAGTATGCGGCCGGAGACGCTCGCAATATACTGACGTTTGCCCGAGATAATAGGCTGGTACTGCCCATCAGTATAGGCCATGGCAGTTTGCTCTTTCTCCAGGGTGGGATCCATGGTCTTTTCCAGGAAGGGGGTGTAAGTCGAGAAGGTGATAGGAACTTTGACGGTCTCACCCGGTTCTACGGTCACCAGGGGCGGTACTTCGGGACCTGAACCAGGGATTTCGGGACCATTCTGGTACGAAAGTTCGTAGGTGTGAGCCACCGAATCCATATTCCGCACGACAATATTGCGGGTTACGGTATGGTCTTCGCCATCGAGAGGATATTCGAGAACGCCGAATGATAGGGAAACCCGTTCGGGAGTTTCCTCATTGTAGACCAGAACCTTCGCGTTGACCGCCTTCTTGGCGTTCACGAAGCCAGACCCCACACGATCAACAGCATATTTATATCCTGAATTGTTGGTGACATTGGTGTCTGCGCTGTTCATGATCGCAGCCTTCACCATAGCCGGGGTATAGTCTGGATGCGCCTGCATCACCTGCGCGGCAATGCCGGAGACATGCGGTGCCGCCATTGAGGTTCCGGTGTTGTAAACCCCTTCGGTGCCCTGGCCGACTGACGCCGAAAAAATATCAACTCCCGGCGCAGCAACATCGGGTTTGATGAATCCTTCGGTGCCGTGCTGTCCGCGAGAACTCATAGAATTGAGGCCGAATTCGAGCCTGGTAGGAATATGTGTTGCCTTCTTATAAGCCTCATTCGCTTCAACCTTGAAAGTTCCGGCCTCCACGTAGGGTTTTATGTCTGCGGCGAAGGCGGTGTTAATGCGGAACCCGGGGATCGTGGCGTTACCGCCAAACCCTTGCTGGGCAGGATAGTCCTTGAGGACGAGCAGCACGCCCGTGCCGCCCGCCTGGGCAACATGATCGAAACGTTCGGCGGAGGAACAGTTGACCTTGTAGGTGTAGTCTACTTCCCAGTCGAGCATCACCCATTTACCCTTGATCTTTTCAGCCTCTTCCGGGGTGAAGGGTTTACAGCCGTCATGGTTGCGTTCGGGCGCGAGGGTGACATAGCCGGTGCGTTTATCGGCAGGTGCCTTATCGAGGGGGAAATTGAGCGAATAGTCACCATCAATAAACTTAAAGTCCCTAAAGATGCCGTCAATAAAATCAAGGGGAATTCCGTTTTCGGGGCTGACAATTTTGAGCTGATCAGACACGCTCATAGTGCCATTGGCGTTCGCAACCGAAATGCTGGATGCGGCGTTGGCGGGGCTGCCCGAATCCGAGTAGGTATCGCCCACGCCGTTGAACTCATTAGCGTTACCCGCCGCCGTGACGGTGAGAATACCTTGCTGCGCGAGGGAATCCACCATAGCGGAGTCAGGGTCATCAGCCGGAGAAAATTCGCTGCCGAGGGACAGGTTGATGATATTGGCGCGATCCGAGAAGTCGCCGTCCTCATTGGGGTCTAGAGCGCGGTCGAGCCCCTGCATCACCACGTTTGAGCTGCCCTGGCATCCGAACACGCGGATGCTCAGCAGCTGCGCCTCGGGGGCGGAACCGGGACCAATCTTCATGTTCTTGAGATCGTTTTCGGTGAGTTTGGAGTAGTCGCCGCGGAAGGTACTGCCGTCGGCATTCACCCCGTACCCCGCCGCGGTACCCGCCACGTGGGTGCCGTGCCCGCCGGTTCCATACCCTTCAGGACGGCAGTCGAGTGGATTGTTATCGGGCTTAGGGGTCGAACCCGCGTCGAGAGCGTTGTAGTCATCCCCCACAAGGTCGATACCGCCAACCACTTTGGACCGGTCGATAAGCCCTGAGTCAGCATCGGGCAGGTCCGTCAGGGTTTTGGCCTTTTCGTAAGCCTCTTTCGTGCCGGGTCCGCCAAAGTCGGTGTGGGTGTAGTCGATTCCGGAATCGACCACCGCGATCTTGACGCCCTTACCGGTGTACCCGGTGCTTTCGGCCCAAGCCTGCACGGCCTTAGAATCTATATCGCTATAAGCATTCATGCTCTTTTTCGCCACAATGGGGGTGATGCGCTCGACATCATCCCGCGCGGCAAGAGAACGGATTTTCTCGGCATCGCCGTGCAGGGCTGCACCGCGCATCGTATTGTGCACGGTATAACGTATTTCTGCACCGGAATCCTGAGCCGCTTGGCGAGCCTGATTCTCGACCTGCTCCTTGATAGAGGTGGCCTCACCCTGCTTCTTAACGGGTTCCTGTTTATTGTGCAGAACCTCGTCGGGCTGGGTCTGCTCGTAGGCACCCTGACCCTTGAACTTAACGAAGACGAGTACATCTCCCTCCGCCTTTTTCATGGTGGGGGAGAGCGCATCTGAATTCTGCTGTGTGGGGGTTGCGACGTACTGCCCGTTTTCGTTGGTACCGCCCGGGTTTATGTCTGCGCTGGCAGGTGTGCCAAGCGCTAACAGAATACTTGTCGCGGCGGCAAGACCGCCTAAGGCGCCTCGTCTGCGATGATTCGGAGGCATATCATACTCCTTGATCCTTTGAAGGTAACAATGTACAGATGATGCGGAGTGAATATGTGTTAACCCTCGTAAGAAGCGGGGATACGCCCGAAAAGGTAGGATTTTCCCACCTTCTCGGGCGAAAATCCGCTGCTCGCGGGGTGGATTAGGGGGAGGGGCTAACCCTCAGCCTTGAGCACGCCCTGGTTGTAGCGGTACAGGAACGCCGCCATCGCATCGCGGTGGATAGGCTCCAACGGGCGGTAGGTTTGATCCGGCCACCCGGTCGTCACCTTCTGCGCGGCAAGCCACTCGATCTCGCGGTAGAACATGCTATTCGGGGCAACATCCTTAAACGTGGGCTTATCCGGTGCCGTGAAGGCCGGGCTGCCCGCATACCGGTAGAAGAACGCCGCCATAGCATCGCGGTTAACCGCATCCTGCGGGCGGAAGGTACCATCCGCATACCCCGTCGTCAGCCGCTGCGCCGCAAACCACTCAATTTCCTTGTAGAACTGGTCGCCGGGAGCCACATCCTTGAACGTGGGCGTGCTCGGCGCGGTGAACTGCGGCGAACCCGCTAAGCGGTAGAAGTACGCCGCCATGGCGGCACGGCTCGTATTCTCGGCGGGACGGAACGAACCATCCGGGTAGCCGGTCGTGATACGCCGCTGCGCCAGCCAAGCGATTTCGGTGTAGAACATATCGCCCTCCTTCACATCCGTGAAGCGCGGGGCAGAAGGGGTCTCCGTGCTCTGCTCGCTCACCGGAAGCACCTGGGCGCGCTCGCCGCTCGCACCCTGGGAACCCGAGAGGTCCCCGGTGCCGTTGTGCAGGTGCAGGAAGAGAGCCTTAGCCGAACCCGCATCCGAGGCACGGTGCAGCGTCAGCTCGGTGGTGGGGGCATCCGCGAAAAGCCCGGGGATGCTCGACTCGGTACCGCTGAACCACACCTTCGGGGCGAAGGGGCTGTAGGTAATCCAGTCGGTCTGGCTGACGTTCTCCCACTCGTACTGGGTGATGGACTCAACGCTGTAGCGAATCTGCGGGGCGTTCTCAGCCGTCAACCCCAGATCCTTCAGGGGCACACTCATGATGAGTGTGTTTGTGTCCATCATGTTCGTATCGGTATCGCCCCAGGCGCCGTTGAGCGGATAGTAGGCGAGCTGCTCCAAAGACCCGTTCTTGTAGCCCATCAGGCGCACAATCGGGAAGTCCAACCCTGCGGAACGGTCGGTTTTGAGCACATAATCGGCGCGGTTATTGCCGTCCGTATCAATATTGACCGTGAAGGTGTTTTCCTCAGAGATCACATCCCAGTTCCTCCACGTGCTGATGCCGAAGGAAAGCGTGCCTTCGTTCGGGTCTTTGCCCGCACCCTTGAGCGCGGGCGCGTTCGAGGACGCACCCACATGCTGCAGGTTCGCCTTCATATCGCTGCTGACCCACAGGTTGCTCGGGTTAACACGATTCACCGATGCGCCCCACTCGAAGGCCCCCAGCAGGGAGCGGTATCCGCCCTGGTTCAGCTCGGTACCCTCTAATGTGACTCGCGTCTGGGAGGAGCCAGCGGGAACCTGCACGTTATTGCCCACAACCTTCATGGTCGAAACCGGTTTGGGCGCCGCATACAGGGGAACGCGCAGGGTTTGGTCGCCTTCGGTCAGCTTAATACGCCCGGATTCGGAGGCGATAAACTGCCGTGCCTGCTCGGGAACCATGGTCTTACCCGTGTTCAGGTCGATGGAGGACTGGGTCTTTTCCATCGCCGGGTCCATAGTTTTCTCCAAGCGTGCCGGGTCGATCGTGACCTTCACCTGGAAATTCTTCTTCTCACCCGGCTGAACCGTAATGCTGGAAGGCATCGAGAATTCAACACCGGGCATATCGGTGCTTCCCGCATAGGAAATCGAGTAGGTGTGCACTTTGGAATCGAAATTCTCGACCGTCATCTCGCGGGTGAGCGACTGCTGACCGGCATCTGCCGCGTATTCCAGCACGCCGAAAGTCTGCGAGACCTGCTCGGGACGGTCTGCGTTGTACAGAAGCACGCGGGTATCAACAGCGGCCTTCGCATCAATGCGCCCCGAACCCACGCGATCCACCGCGTAGGTATGCCCGGCGGCATCGTGCAGGTCATGATCTGCGCTGTTCATCATTGCCGCCTTGATCTGAATCGGCGAATAATCCTGATGCGCCTGCAACACCTGCGCCGCCACACCGGAGGCAAAGGGTGCAGACATCGACGTACCCGTGTACTGAATCGAGCCCGTTCCGGTACCCACGGCGGCAGAGGAAATATTATTCCCCGGTGCAGCGAGATCGGGCTTCGTGTACCCGTACGATCCGTGGAACCCGCGTGCGCTCGAAGTTGTCAGCTCATCGAATTTACCGCTCTGAACACGCAGACCACCCTTGAGG
>ERZ773003.1531-NODE-1531-length-13193-cov-6.362917_pt1 | contig 13193 bp, 14 predicted proteins | sample MGYA00580668_ERZ773003 | MGnify/ENA primary metagenome ERZ773003 (study PRJEB29015, sample SAMEA2738002) | human oral metagenome | biome: human oral; feature: human-associated habitat; material: dental | place: China | collected 2126 ... | reverse complement strand
TCATCGTCAATCGTGAGACGGGAGAAATGCAGGATAAACACTTCCACTCTATTATCGACATGCTGGAACCTGGTGATGCCCTTGTCATGAACGACACCCGTGTTCTCCCAGCCCGCCTCTATGGTCAAAAGGAAGAAACAGGTGGCCACGTGGAACTTCTTCTTCTCAAAAATACTGCTGGTGACGAGTGGGAAGTTCTAGCTAAACCTGCCAAACGCCTCAAGGTAGGTACTCGCGTCAGCTTTGGAGATGGTCGTCTCAGCGCTGTCGTTACGGAAGAATTGACCCACGGGGGCCGCATTGTCCGCTTTGAATACCAAGGAATTTTCCTAGAAGTTTTGGAAAGTCTAGGTGAAATGCCACTGCCGCCCTATATCCACGAAAAACTGGATGATCGTGAACGCTATCAAACGGTCTACGCTAAAGAAAGTGGCTCTGCTGCTGCACCGACTGCTGGCCTCCACTTCACCAAAGAACTGCTAGCAGAAATCCAAGCCAAGGGTGTTCATTTGGTTTATTTGACCCTCCACGTTGGTTTAGGAACCTTTAGACCCGTTTCTGTTGACAATCTGGACGAACACGAAATGCACTCAGAGTTCTACCAACTTTCTGATGAAGCAGCTGCCACCCTTCGCTCAGTCAAGGAAAATGGTAGACGCGTTATCGCTGTTGGAACCACTTCTATCCGCACACTGGAAACCATCGGTTCCAAGTTTGATGGGCAAATCCAAGCAGATTCTGGCTGGACCAATATCTTTATCAAGCCTGGTTACGAGTGGAAGGTTGTTGATGCCTTCTCAACCAACTTCCATCTGCCAAAATCAACCCTCGTCATGCTAGTTTCTGCCTTTGCAGGCCGTGACTTAGTCCTAGATGCTTACCAGCACGCTATTCAAGAACGCTACCGTTTCTTTAGTTTTGGTGATGCCATGTTTATCTATTAAAAATAGCTCCGTCATTTCTTTAGGAAATTTTATTCCTAAGAGATGACAGGGCTATTTCTGTTTAAAGTGTAATTTCTGGGGACTCAGAAGTTAGATGAACCAGTTTGCCTTGAACACCAAAGTAGTCCTTTACCAAATCCTGTAATTCTTCCATGGCGGCCCGAGCACGTCTTGCCTGTTCAGCATTGATCGCTTCAATCACTAAGACAGCATCCTTTGTCTCTTCTGTCAACATGGTTCTCTGGGCTTCACGCCAGTTGAGACAGCGACAAACAGCTCCCTCATCATCATAATAGATGATTTCTTCAGGTAAAGCAGGCGCATCGCTTTCAGCTCCTAGTGGGAAGAAAGATTCACCTCCCTTGGCTTTTCCAAGACGAAGATGACCAGCAATTTTTTCCAAATCTTCACCACCACAGGGAACCGCATAGGATAATGAAACACTATTATAGATGTCTACTAAAGGATTTATGGGATTGAACTCTCTTCCCTGACTGACCCGCTTAAGTAGGGCTTCAATCGAAGAACGGGCACCTTTTTTCGTTTTGAACTTGCTGAAAGCCTGACGCCATTCTTGAATGACCTCATTTTGTGTGAAATTATCATCTGAGATAAACTCCTCAGCTCGCTTGGCTCCCTTGTCTAGCAAAGATTTGAAATAGGGATCCTTACTTTCATCAACTGTATTGTCTAATCCCTTTACTACTAGAACACTAATCTGTGCTTCTGGAAACAAACTCCAAAATTCATTTTCAACGATAACTTTCATCTTCCACCTCTTATTATAAATAATTTCTTTTCTGGCCTTTTTTGACCATATCCCAATCACTTGTAATATTTTTTCTAACCCGAATTAGTAGGCTCTCCAGTTCCCTGGCCTCTTTCTTAGAAAATCCCTTTAAGGCTGAGTTCTCCGAGTAGTGATGTTCAGCTAGGATAAAAGGATAGAGACTCTCACCTTTTTCTGTTACAAACCACTCCTTATTTTTTCGATTATCCACAGCTGCTCTTTGCTCTATCAATCCCTTTTCTTCTAGCTTTTTTACAGAACGGGCAACAGTTGAGCGATCAACCTTTAGCAAATCTGATAAAGCTTCTTGAATAATTCCTGGATTTTCCTTGATTCGAACCAAATAAAGATACTGACCACGAGCTAGGTCTATATCACGAAATTCGATATTGGCAATAGAGTCCAAGGCACGGGCTATAATTCCTATTTCGCGTAATAACGACATGTTTCCTCCTTTCGCATCTATAATGTTAGAATAGCATATTTTTATTGCAAATGCAACAAAAAGACACTTTGTAAATAAAGCGTCTTTTTATTATTCTCTATTCTTTAAAATGAATGTGTCACCACGAAACCTCGGATCCTTCAAACTCTGCACACTGGCATTGATAACTGCTCCGATAATCAGAATCTTTGCGATGAGAATAAACCAGAACATCATGACCACCACGATAATGGAACTGAAAAATCGGACATCGACTAGATGGTTGACATAGTTATTGAAATAGACAGAAAAGATATTTAATAGAAAGACAAGAGTCAGCAAAACAAAGATACTACCAGGAAAAACATAGCGAATACGAGGAACTCTGACATTTGGAAGGAAATAGTAGAGCATGACCAAGATGGCAAAGAGCAAGACATAAATCAAAGGGCCTGTAAAGTCCTGTAGATAATCAAAGAAAGGACTGTCTGATTGCCAGTAAGTTTTGAGGAGATTAAGCAACATGTGTCCAAACATACTCAAAAACAAGGCCAGAGCAAAAAGAATCTGCAAGCCCAAACTAACAAGTAAACTCATCAGTTGATGGGAGATAATTCCACGGCTCTTGGCCACTCCATAAGCCTTATTAAATGCTTTTTGGAGGAAATCCATCGATTTCGAAAAGGTCCAAAGAGCAGACAAGACTGCAAAACTTAATAAGCCTGTTGATGGTTGAGTCAGGACTTCTCGGGCAATCTTTGCGACCACATCATAGACTGTATCTGGTACAAATTCCTTGATAGTGAGCAAAAAATTTGAAATCGGGATCTGAAAATAGGGCAAAATGTTGACCACTATCATCAGCAAGGGGAAGATCGAAATCAACCAATAGTAGGCAACCGCAACACTGGTCAGTTCACTATCGGAAGCTTGATAATAATACAAAAAAGCTTTCAACAAGGGCTGTTCCATCAGCTCTTTCCACCACTTTTTCATGTTGCAATCCTCCTAATACACTTTGATTTTCTAAACTAATTTCTTCTGACTAATTCCATCATATCATAGGGTAGGGTATTTGCGGCTTCTTTTAGAGAATAATTCTCAAGATTGTTGACATTTTGCCGTAATTTCTTGGCATACTTGGTCGTAATCAATTTTTTCTCTTCGTATTCAAAGATTAACTTACGTTCTAGATAGTAACCTCTTAGCATTTCATCAATATTACTTGGCTTGATACGATTGATAACACGTTCGACAAAGGCACCACTACCGATAATAGCTGTTTCACGCAAGCGAGACTCCTGCATAAAACTGATCAGACTACTCTTGTAGATTCCTTTGAGGTTTTCCAAACTTTCGATAATCAACTCCGTATTCTCCAGATAGAGTTCGGATATTTGATCATAGTCAATAGCTCGAAGGCGACGTTGCTCCTTGTCATTCCAACTACGGAAGGTCTGTCCAAAAGTTAGCAATTCATGCAGGACAAAACGCAAGATACGGAGCGACACAAGGAAGTAATATGTTAGGCGGGAAGCCACCTTACGATTAATACTCTGTTCCATATTTTTCAAATAGCGTTGGTAAACTTGATAGCCACGCTCACCGATTTTCCCTTCCTCGTAAGCCTGCTCCAAACCATCGCTTTCGATACTCAAGATGAGGAGTTTTAAAGCCTCCCAGTCCTCTTGGGCACTCTTGTTTTCTTGACTAAGGATTAGGTTTTCAATTCGACCGTGATAATTATCAATAGCCGCATAAAGGGGAAGTTTGTTCTTATGCCCTTCCAGTTCTTTTTCTAACTCTCCTGTGACCTCATTTAAAATCGCAATGTGCATGAGGTAATCCTTGGTTTCTTCTTGCTCCTCGGAAAGGTGGGGAAGAACTAAGAGACCTGTTAGAAAGCTTAATAGCGTGACACCCGCTACTAGAAAAAGTAAGAGGGGATACTCCTGCTCTAGATTACTTGGTATGAGAAGAATGGTTGCAATAGAGACCGTTCCTTTTACACCAGAGAAGGTCAAAAGGAGCATATCCTTCATGTATTTACGGAGACTTTTCTTGAGACGTCGCGTTCTCCAAATATAGAAGCCATAAATCATGACAAAACGAATGGCAAAAAGTAAGAATGTCAGTAAAACAACTGATACCAATAAGAGTAGGGGGTTATAAAGGGGATTAGTCAGGATAGGTTCTGCTATCATTTCCAATTCCATTCCCAAAATGACAAAGACAGAACCATTGAGCATAAAGGTCACGGTATGCCAGACAGTATCTGTAACAGTATCTACCTGAGCTTCAAGGAGCGTGATTTTTTTGAAACGACTGGCCTTCAAAATCCCTGCAACTACGACTGCGATAATCCCTGAAACATGGATTTCTTCAGCGATAAAGAAGGTCATGAGAGGCAAACTCAGTTCAAGCAAGAGTTCACTCGCTATATCAGTCGCTCGCACACTCAGTAAAAATGTATGCAAGAAACGATTGATCATAGCCGTCACAAAACCGACTACAAAACCACCAAGGATTGAAAGTGCTAGGGAAGTCCCAGCTTGGCTGAGAGAAAAAGTTCCTGTTGTCCATGCAGCCAGGGCCACCTGAAAGGCAACCAGGCCAGATGCATCATTTAAAAGTCCTTCTCCTTTGAGAATATTGGATACCCGTTTTGGGAAACTAAAACGCTCAGACAGAGAAGCAAAGGCTACCAAATCCGTCGGGCCAAGCGCTGCCCCAACAGCCAAACAGGCAGCTAAGGGAAGACTGAGCCAAAGGAAATGAGCCAAGGCTCCCAAACTCAAGGTCGAGATGAAAATTACTGGAAAGATTAAGTAGACAATGATGCGCCAGTGTTTTAAAACAGATGTAATATCGGCTTCTTCTGCCTCTCGGAAAAGTAAGGGGCCAATAACCATGGCCAGAAACAGCTCTGTATTGAGATGAAAATCCGCATCAGGAACAAATAAGCCAATCCCAATCCCCAAAAGGATTTGTACAAGAGGAAGGGGCAAAAAAGGGAGAAGTTTATTGGTCGTAGTTGAAATGATTAAGACAAATAAAAATAGAATCAAGTAAATGAGTAATTCCACACAATTCCTCCTTAATCTTTTTTACAACAAGATTCAAAAATCTCCTTTTGCTCTTGGATTTTCTGATCAATCTTAGAACAGTCTTTGTGCTCAATTTTTTTCTGGCATCGTTCCATTTCAAGAGCCACTAATTTTTTCTTAATTTTAAGCATTTTCTTGCTCATATGTGCTTCGTCGAGCACTCCGACTGCTCGCTCGTGATGCGTTGACTCAACAAAATTTTGGCGCATAGCCTCTAATTTCTCACGTAGGTATTGTTTATCCATGTCTATATCTTTCTAATTTCTCAATCATAACTAAAAACGGTGGATTGTTAACTTGGTTGAGAGTCCGATAAATGGCAGCTGTATACTCTTGTTGGTTCAACTGGCTAACAAAATCCAATACAGCATCCCTCTCAGTATCTCCTCCTTCATGACCATAGTAAATCATGATAGCAATCCGTCCCCCTTTGACAAGCAAATGACACAGCTTTTCTAAAGCTTCGATAGTAGTCTGAGGTCTGGTGATGATGGATTTGTCAGCAGAAGGCAAATAACCAAGATTAAAAATCCCTGCCTTAGCTTCTGTCACAAACTGGTCAAGCGTCTCATGCCCTTGTAAAATCAACTGGACATTTTCTAAACCTGCCTCATTTAAACGGTCTTGGGTTTTAACCAAAGCTTGTTTCTGTATATCAAATGCGTAGACTTGCTTGGCTAGCTTGGCTAAAAAAAGCGTGTCGTGACCATTGCCCATGGTCGCATCCACAACGATATCCTCTTTTGTCACGACTTCAGCCAAAAATTCATGTGCCATCTCAAGTGGTCTTTTCATTTTCAAACTCCTGTTTTACAGCCTTGCATCCTTGAACACTGCCGCGGCGTCTCATTTCAGTTTCAATAGCATTTAGCACTTCCCATTTATTGAGGCTCCACATGGGACCAATCAGCATATCTCTAGGTGCATCTCCCGTGATTCGGTGGATGACGATATGCTTGGGAATGATTTCCAGTTGGTCACAAATGACCTTGACATACTCATCCTGACTCATCAGTTGCAAGCGTCCTTCGTGGTAATCTCGCTGCATCCGTGTATTGGTCATGAGGTGAAGCAAGTGCAGTTTAATTCCTTGAATATCATTATCTGTGACACAGCGACGAACATTTTCAACCATCATCTCATGAGTTTCCCCAGGCAGCCCGTTGATCAAATGGGAAACAATCTCAATCTTGGGATATTTCCTCAAGCGCTTGACCGTTTCCACGTACAATTCATAAGAATGGGCACGGTTAATCAGGTCAGAGGTTGCTTCATAAGTGGTCTGCAGGCCCAATTCTACCGTCACATGCATACGCTCCGACAACTCAGCCAAATATTCGATGGTTTCATCGGGTAAACAGTCTGGCCGTGTTCCGATATTGATCCCTACTACACCTGGCTCGTTGATAGCCTGCTCATATCGCTCCCGAATCACTTCCACCTTTTCATGGGTGTTGGTAAAGTTTTGGAAATAAACTAGATACTTTTTAACGTCTGGCCACTTGCGGTGCATAAAGTCAATTTCCTTATAAAATTGCTCACGGATAGGGGCATCCGGTGCCACGATGGCATCTCCAGAACCAGAAACCGTACAAAAGGTACAGCCCCCATGAGCCACAGTTCCATCGCGATTTGGACAGTCAAACCCCGCATCGATAGGAACTTTAAAAGTCTTTTCTCCAAAAAGTTTTCGATAATAATCATTCAAGGTATTATAAGATTTCATAACTTTCATTATAACAAAAAACACCTACAATCTCAAAAGCCTGACTTTCCTACAAATTCCCTTGTTTCTCATTTCCTTTAGCGTTTTTTTATGATACAATATGGGTATGATTTTAATGAAAATAGCAGCTACTTTATTGTTGGTATTAACCCTCGTGGTCTCCATCATTGTAACAAAACTTTTTAAACTGAAAAAACTAGGATTGAACTTTGCAGATCTAGCTTTTCCACTTTTGGTATTTGAGTATTACCTTATCACTGCCAAAGCCTTTACCCACAACTTTTTACCGCGACTTGGTGTTGCACTTTCTCTCCTAGCAATCCTCCTTGTAGTCTTTTTCCTACTCAAAAAACGAAGTTTTTATTATCCTAAATTTATCAAATTCTTCTGGAGAGCAGGTTTTCTCCTGACCTTAGTCCTCTATATCGCTATGATTGTCGAGTTAATCATGCTCACACCCCAATAAATCCCTAGAACAACTGATTCTAGGGATTTTAATTTATGGAAATTAAGTGTCAGCTAACCCAGACACTTAACAAAGAGCCAGCATTCCTTTTATTTATAAATCTATTTTATTAAGATCGTTTAAATTTTGCTCGTAGGCGGTCTGCTTGAGGTTTCCCAATAACCTTATCCAATAGGTGAGTGCCAAGACTCATTAAACCATAGAGTCCTCCCCCGAGACCTCCGATGAGGGCTACATAAAAGAAACTCCAGAAGCGTCCCGTTGGTTGGAAGAAAAATCCTAAAATCCACTGTAGGAAACCAACCAAGATAAACATGACAAGGGTCAAAATAGTAATCAAGATAGTTCGTTTCAAGATAATCTTACGACGTGCACCTGTTACCCTGCAAATATCTCGGTACATCAGAACATTTGGAATGATGAGACCGATAGTCGTTGAGATCAAGGGACCGTAGCTATGGAAAATGGCAATAGCTGGTAACTGCAAGACTAACTTAGCAATAGAACCATAGACAAAGTAAAGAACTGCCTTGCGGTTTCGGAACATGGCCTGAAGCATAGGAGACAAGACCATATACAAACCTAGGATAGTAGACTGTAAAACTGCAAAGACAAATAAGCCCATGGCCAAACTATCTGGCTTACCGTAAAAGACTGTATAAAGAGGTTCCCCTACCATGACGACTCCAACTGTTGCTGGTAAGAGAAACATAAAGAGCATGGTCATACTATCTTGAACTAGGCGAGCAGCGGCTCTCAAATCACCTTTGACATAATTTTCCGTCAAAAGTGGCAAGCCGACACTCCCAATCGAAACTCCAACAGAGATCAAAATCATGGTGATTTTATTAGGATTGGCGGAGAAATAAGAAAACATGACAACCAAGTCTTCATTGCTGTAGTTGGTAAACCAGGTCATGCTATTGATGAAGGTCATCTGGTCTAAAATCTGGAAGAGCTGGATGGCTGATCCTGTCAGGATAAAGGGAATGGCTTCCTTGATGGTATCAACCAAGAGTCGCTTGCTATTGATCTTATCCCGTGTTTCAAACACCTTTTGGAGCAGTCCCTCCTTGGAAAGAAAATAAATCAAGACTGCAAAACTAGCCACCATTCCCACAAAGGCAGCAAAGGTAGACTGAGTAACCGCTGATAAGTAATCACCAGAACCCATCTTCATGATAATAAAAGTAGCCAGCAACATCCAGATAACACGGATCACCTGCTCGGCGATTTGACTCATAGCATAGGGTTTCAGATTGTTCATCCCTTGGAAGAAGCCCCGGATGACACTCATAGATGGGAAAATCAAGACCGCCCAAGCCAAACTCTGCATGATGGGAATCAGGTCTTTCCCCACACCTGACAAATCTGCTAACCAGGGAGAAAAGAGATACAAGACCAAGGCAAAGACTAGTCCCAAGCCCGTCATAAAGCCTAGAAAACTCCGAATCAAGGCAAAGCTATGCTCTTCTTCTCGCATAGTATTATACTTAGCCACTTGTTTGGCAACTGCAACTGGGATACCCGCTGTCGAAATCAGCAAGAACCAAGCATAAATATTGTAACCCATGGTAAAGAGACCATTTGCCTTGGCGGCATAAGTCCCCATCCAGATATACCAGGGAATAATATAGATAGCCCCAAGGAGGCGACTAATAAAGTTACTAGCTGTTAGCCAAGCAGTCCCTCGCAACATCTGGGCTTGCTGGTGATTGTTTTCGTTAGACATAGCTTCCTCATTCAATTTTGATAACTAGGAAATTTTCCTCATCTTCCATTATAAACTTTTCCTTGTTACTTGTAAATTTACGACTTTCGGTTTACAATAGAAAGTATGATAAAGATTGAAACCGTATTAGATATTTTAAAAAAAGATGGTCTCTTCCGCGAGATTATCGACCAAGGGCACTACCACTACAACTACAGTGATGTCGTTTTTGATAGCATCAGTTACGATAGCCGAAAAGTAAAAGAAGGCACTCTTTTTTTTGCAAAAGGCGCTGCCTTTAAAAAAGAATTCCTTACCTCTGCTATTACACAAGGTCTCGGATGGTATGTAGCTGAGCAAGACTACGAAGTCGGTATTCCTGTTATTGTCGTGAGCGATATTAAGAAAGCCATGAGTTTGATTGCTATGGAGTTTTATGGTAATCCACAAGAGAAACTCAAAATTATCGCCTTCACTGGAACCAAGGGTAAGACAACAGCAGCCTATTTTGCCTATAACATCTTGGCTCAACACCATCGCCCAGCTATGCTGTCTACCATGAATACAACCTTAGATGGTAAGACCTTCTTTAAATCTGCCCTCACAACTCCTGAGAGCATTGATCTCTTTGATATGATGGCTCAGGCTGTTAAGAATGGTAGAACCCACCTCATCATGGAAGTTTCCAGTCAAGCTTATCTAGTTAAAAGAGTCTATGGCCTGACCTTTGATGTAGGTGTCTTCCTTAACATCACTCCTGACCATATCGGGCCTATTGAGCATCCTAGCTTTGAAGATTACTTCTACCACAAACGTCTCTTGATGAAAAATAGCCGAGCAGTTGTCATTAATAGCGACATGGACCACTTTTCTGTATTGAAAGAACAAGTGGAAGATCAAGAGCATGACTTCTATGGTAGCCAGTCAAGTAACCAAATCGAGAACTCCAAAGCCTTTAGCTTTTCAGCTACAGGTAAACTCGCTGGTGATTATGATATCCAACTCATCGGCCACTTTAACCAAGAAAATGCCGTTGCTGCAGGACTTGCCTGTCTTCGTCTAGGTGCCAGTCTTGAAGATATCAAAAAAGGGATCGCGGCAACCCGCGTCCCTGGACGTATGGAAGTTCTCACTCAGAAAAATGGAGCCAAGGTCTTCATCGACTACGCCCACAATGGCGATAGTCTGAAAAAACTGATTTCTGTTGTTGAAACCCATCAAACTGGAAAGATCGCTCTGGTTCTCGGTTCGACTGGAAACAAGGGTGAAAGTCGTCGCAAAGACTTTGGACTCCTTCTCAATCAACATCCTGAGATTCAAGTCTTTCTCACTGCGGATGATCCAAACTATGAAGATCCAATGGCCATTGCTGAAGAAATCAGCAGCTATATCAGTCATCCTGTTGAAAAGATTGCCGATCGTGAACAAGCCATCAAGGCAGCGATGGCCATCACAAATCAAGAACTCGATGCCGTGATTATTGCTGGTAAGGGAGCTGATTGTTACCAAATCGTCCAAGGAAAGAAAGAAGACTATCCTGGAGACGCAGCTATCGCAGAACGTTATCTATAAAAAAATCAAGGGAAACATTCCCTTGATTTTTTTAGTCTTCTTTTTTAAATGAATTTTTAAGACCTTCAACGGCACCTTCTACAGCACCTTTAGCATCTTCTACAACTTCTTTTGCTTTCGCAACTGTTTTTTCTACAGCACCTTCTGCTTCTGTCTTGCTATCACCAGTAACTTTACCAAATCCTTCTTTGATAGCACCAGTTGCTTGATCCAATTTATTTTCAAGTGACATAGCTCTGTCTCCTTTGCTTTTAATACGATAAACGTTATCGCTTACATTCAGTTTATGCTTATTCTTTAGTAAAGTCAAACAATCTGCTCAAAAGCAAGCAATTAAGGTAAATAGAAAGTCAACCGTTCCTTGTCGAAATCAACAGCCAACTCATACTTTCCAGCTTCATTTTGCACAATATAGCCTAGAACGACTAAACTGTCCACAAAGATATCACGACGTTTCTGCATGAGCTGGTCTTTTTTGAGAAACTTCAGTAAAAAGGTCGTCATATACTTGAGGGCGTACTCAGGATTGACATCTCCTAAAATATCATAGAGTTCCTGCTGTTTTTGTGTCAAAGGATATTGGTGCTTGACCTTGTAGAAATAGTTGGATAGGGTCATCTTTTCTCTTGCAAAGTCCGTAGATTCGACTAAAATGGCTGCATTGGTCTGATTGCGTAATTCTGTCTCAAAACTCTGCTCTAATAAAGCATGATAAACTGGACTATCTTCTCTGACAAAAATTTCTTGGTCAGGGGCTAGATTGTCTATCGATTCTAGAAAAGGGAGGTTGAGTGAATAGCGTTTATTTTCCCTTAGGATCAAACCTGCCTTAATATACTCTTCCATGAGCTTATCAACTGCTACATCTGGAAACTGAGCCTTGATTTCCCTGAGGATTACATCATCATGCTGGTCTAGATAGTCAACCAAATCTATAAAAAATGGTTGTCGAGTCAAACGGGAGGGATTAAAAATCTGAATCATGAAGATTCCTTTCTTTACATTCTAAAAGGGGGGATGCTGCCAACTGGCTGGGATTGGTCCCTGGTTGATTAAGAGGCACAGGAAGTTCGAGTTTCCTGTAATATTCCCTCCAGAAATCACTAATCTCCTGCTCCCCGTCCCCAAATTGCATAGGAATAGTCTCAAAAATAGGAAGAATTTCCGCGATATACTGGGAACAGTAAAAACCAGACCCATCTGGATAAAAAGAGGCATTATAGGGTGCACCTAAACGTTTTCTAGCTCTCTCCTTTACCAAGTCAGCTTCCATCTCTGGATAGTCATAGAGATCGTAGAGATGAGTCGATTCAAAAAAGTCTGCTGGTTCTTGACAGATGACGCCTGCTTGCCCACTAGCATGGTAGATCAAACCATCCAAAAAGATGGCTACATGACTATAGTTCCCAGTAGAAGCCTGGATGGCCTGCCCCATATCTGAAAGATCCTTCACAAAAATCAAATCGCCATTTTCTAACATCTTTCTCTCCTAGAAAAAAAGGAGCCGAAACCCCTTTAGCTATATGGAAAACACTGTTTTCTCGTGTCAATCTCCAGTCAAATAATTACCATTTAAATAATTCATTAACTATATTATAAGAATCACTCTAGCTGAAAATAATAAAGCAGACCCAAACTTCCAAAAGACAGAGCTAAGTATAGGATTCCTATTTGCAATCCATACAAATGCCAAAAACTACCACTAACTAAAATAAAAATCGATGTCTCAGCAACGAGGCGATGCCATTTTTTAAAAGCATGTGGAGATTTTGGTGCCATATATCGCGCCCAAAATAAGATTAATAGAACTGCTAGAAGAAAAAATAGGAATTTTTCCAGCCAAGAAATTTGTATCACAGACACGGAGAAAAGACCAAGGATTGCCACAACCTCAACCAAAAAGCGCAGTCCTTCAATCAATCGCATCATGCTATCACCGTCTATAAATAGTCAAATTAACAGTTCCAAATATTCATTAAGAATTACCCATTAAAGCTTTCAGTCAACTGAGGCACCACTTGTTTCTTACGTGAAACGGCACCTGGAAGGAAAGCGTGGTTGTTTTCAAGTTTGAAGTTAAAGGCTGCTTCGACCTTGTCCATGTTTGACCCAAGAGCAAGGATTTCTGAGTTTGAGTTGACGATGTCTGTAATCATCAAGACAAAGTCAGAGTAGCCATTTGCTGCATTAGCTGCTTGCATTGCTGCTTCGATTTCAGTTTGACGTTCCAAGACTTCAGCAATATCAACTGTATTAACTTGGGCAACACGGACCTTGTTTCCGTTGAGTTCAAAAGTCTTAGCATCGATGTCAATCAATTCTTCAGCAGATTTGCTAGCCAAGTTAGTACCAGCCTTGAGCATAGCAAGACCGTACTCTTCCAAGTTGACACCTGCTAATTCTGCCAATTCAGGAGCAATGACTTTATCAGATGGGTGAGTTGTTGGTGATTT
>ERZ773003.1527-NODE-1527-length-13214-cov-2.286724_pt1 | contig 13214 bp, 10 predicted proteins | sample MGYA00580668_ERZ773003 | MGnify/ENA primary metagenome ERZ773003 (study PRJEB29015, sample SAMEA2738002) | human oral metagenome | biome: human oral; feature: human-associated habitat; material: dental | place: China | collected 2126 ... | reverse complement strand
GGTTCTGGCGCGCTCAGAAGAGGGCACGAAAGATGGTCGCGGACTGTCGATGTTTATCTACGACAAGCGTCAAGGCGGCGTTACCGTACGACATATTGAAAACAAATTGGGCATACATGGCTCGCCAACGTGCGAACTTGTGTACAAAGATGCCAAAGCCGAACTATGCGGTCAAACGCGAATGGGCCTCATCAAGTACGTTATGGCGTTGATGAACGGCGCACGCTTGGGTATCGCCGCGCAGAGCGTTGGTGTGTCGCAGGCCGCCTATACCGAAGGTTTGAACTACGCTCGCGAACGTAAACAGTTCGATACGAACATCGTAGACTTCCCTGCCGTGTACGACATGCTCTCGCGCATGAAAGCGAAACTCGACGCGGGTCGCTCGCTGCTCTATATGACGGCGCGCTACGTTGACCTCTACAAGGCGCTGGACGACATTTCGCGCGAACGTAAACTCACGCCCGAGGAGCGTCAGGAGATGAAGAAATACAATCGTCTGGCCGATGCTTTTACGCCGGTGGCAAAGGGTATGAACTCAGAATATGTGAACCAAAATACCTACGATGCCATCTCGGTGCATGGCGGGTCGGGCTTCATCATGGAGTACAAGGCACAACGCCTCTATCGCGATGCCCGCATCTTCTCCATCTACGAAGGTACCACGCAGCTGCAAGTGGTGGCTGCTGCACGCTACATCACCAACGGCACCTATCTCGCCATCATGAAAGAGCTGCTCGGCGAAACCGTTAGCGAGGCTATGGAACCTTTGCAGGCGCGCATAGCCCACATGGTGGCGCTTTATGAAGAGGCGTTGACGAAGGTAAATGGTTGCGAGGGACAAGACGAGAAAGACTTTCTCGCGCGTCGCCTCTACGACATGACGGCCGAGATTATCATGTCACTGCTCATCATCGCTGATGCCTCGAAAGCGCCCGAACTGTTTGCCGACAGCGCCAACGTCTACGTGCGCATGGTCGAAGAGCATATCATTGGTAAGGCAGCTTACATCCAGGCGTTTCGTGTCGAAGACTTAGCCGCTTTCAAAGCAGAAAAAGTGGCCGACGAAGCAGAATAGGTCTGCTTACAAACCCTGATAAGTAAAGGCTGCAAGGCGAGGTTCGTCTTGCAGCCTTTTGTGTCTTCGGACAGCAAGGTTAGCGGGGGAATATTAACCCATGAATTAGAGGATTAATTTTGTATGTCGATTTCAACTTGTAAACGTGGTGATACACCACCGATAGGGCTGCCTTTGCCCATTCGCAATGCTGCAAGAGGTTTGAAAGGATATTTTCCTATCGAAAGATAGAAAAGTTGACGCTGCCATATTGGCGATGCTCCACGAAGCGCGGATGCTGTGAGAAGTCATGGTCTTTGCCATGCTCGAACACAAGGAGACCGTCAGGTCTCAACAGCGTGCTTTCTAAGATAAGGTCGGGGATTTGGGGCAATTCTCGCAGGGCGTAGGGCGGGTCGGCAAAGATAAAATCAAAGGACTGGCGACATGTTTTCAGAAATTTGAAGACATCTCCCCGGATGAGCAGCTGATTGTCGGCGCCCAATTTCGCAAAACACTGTCGAATGAAAGCGGCGTGATCGCGATCGGCTTCTACGCTCACCACCTGTTGACATCCGCGGCTGGCCAATTCCAAGGAGATGCTTCCCGTGCCGGCAAAGAGGTCGAGCGCCGTTTTGCCGTCGAAATCGGTGTAGCCTTGCAGCACGTTGAAGATGTTTTCTTTGGCGAAATCAGTCGTCGGACGCGCCTTGAACGTGCGTGGAATGTCGAAACGACGGCCTTTATAGCGGCCAGTGATAATTCTCATGATGTGGAAATCGTTTTATCGTCCGTTGATGTAAAGTGTCATCATGTCGAAGGGAATTCCCTTGATTTGCGTGATGGGCGAACGATTAAACTCGGCCGACGGATTGATGACAAACACATTTTTCAAATATTCCTTGAGTTCTTTCGTCAAATTCATCTGGTTATTGAGATTGCCCATGAGGTGCATTTCGTCATTTTGCGCATGGTAGCCCAAGGTCTTCCAAATGTGTAAAAGGAAGTAGATCGCATCGCTTTCGTTGGAGATTTCGAAGCTATTTGCAAAGCGAAATCTGTTTTGTGTGAAGCAAAACGCATCCATTTGTTTGCCTCGGAAATAGGCGAAGAGCTTTTTGCGCATACCAACGAAGCTGCGTTTATGCGCATGGCTCCACACGGGTTGCATGAGCGGCATGATACGAAGGTCGCGAAAATGGTCGGTGAGCACCAACTTCAAATCCTTGTTCATGGGGTAAATGGCTACAGCCTTCTGCGCCGGCAGCACGGTGTTGAACAGTTCGTCGTTCTCGTAACCTAAGAAAGTGTAATGAAAAAGTGGTGCCGCATCTTGCGCGTTGAATTCTTCTAACGGAATAAGCAGCACCGGACTGTCTAACAGCACCTGTGCCCGTTGAAAATCTCCTTGCAGCAAAGGGCTTTCCAAGAAGGCTTCGCGCAGATTGGCAGCCATCGACATGCCACTTTTCACCACGTAAGGTTCGTAGCTGATGCCGCCAACGGCTGTTTCGTTAGGGGTTGCAAAAGCCATGCTGTTGCGTGCAATGCGCAGTGTGACGGTGGCTATCTTGTGGATGGGAGCATTTTCGTTCATGCGTTGAAAGGATTAGGGGTGAATGGAAAGTTGGGTGTCGTTTTGAGCAATGTCGCCCAATTTAATGCCTGCATAGGCCCCGCTTGCATAAGCCTTCTCAGTGAGGTTGGCCACGGCATTGGCATCTAAATCGCCGAGATAGGTTTCATACGTTGCACCACATTCGACCAAAGGCGTCTGTTGTCCGCTTTTGCTGATTTGCACAGTGGCAGATAAATCGAATTTCGCACCATTGCCAAAGGGAATGAACTGCAAGCTATCGGCTAAAAAACCACCTTGCACGAGCTGCTGAAACGTACCGGCATACACATGGTGCACGTGGCGATAGGACAATTCTGCTTGACGAATCTTGAGCAGACGCACACGGATGATTTGCTCACGACGCTGCTGTTCCCGGGTGAAACGCATAGGCGCTTCGAGGCTGAAAAAGCAGAGCAGCAGCACCACAAGGGCGCAACCAGCCAGGAGCAAATTGTGATGGAGTTTGATTTTCATTCCGATAATTCTTTCTACCTTTGCATCAGTTGTATTATTTGTGGCACGGCCGATGCTTGCGGGTGCTGCAAAATTACAAAAAACTTTTTACGTTAGCGAATTTGAGCAAACAAGAATTTATTGATGCCATTGTGCATGAATTTGGTTTCACCCCCACGCACGATCAGCTGCATGCGTTAAAAACCTTCGCCAATTTTCTGGCCGACAGGTCGGGCAACTGCGTGATGATTTTGCGGGGCTCAGCCGGAACGGGCAAGACATCGTTGGCCAGTGCCATGGTGAAAACCTTTTTGCGCATGGGGCAGAAATTGTCGCTTTTGGCTCCGACGGGGCGCGCCGCCAAGGTGTTTTCGGTGAACAGTGGTCAGCCTGCAGGCACCATCCATCGCAAAATCTACCGCGAGCGGCAATATGTGGGGCTCGAAGGCGAGTTTAATTTGGCCGAGAACAAGCATAAGAACACCCTCTTTATGGTGGATGAGGCCTCGATGATAGGCACTCATTCGAGCGGCAGTTTCGGTTTTGGGTCGGGCGATTTGTTAGCCGACCTCATCGCCTATGTCTACCAAGGCGATCATTGCCGTTTGCTGCTGATTGGCGATGGTGCGCAGCTTCCACCCATTGGCGAAAACGAGGCTCCGGCACTGCAGTGCGATGTGCTCGAAGGAAAGGGGCTGAAAGTTTATGAATGCAGCCTGAAAGAGGTGCTGCGGCAGAGCCAGGACAGCGGCATCCTGTACAACGCCACGCAGATTCGGGCGCTCCTACCTTCAGACGATGATGCCGCTGTGCCGTTCACCTTAAACACCTTTCCACGCATTCATTTCCAAGGTTTTGCCGACGTGGTTCGCCTTTCCGGCGCCGATTTCATCGAAACCCTGTCCGAGAGTTATTACAAAGTGGGCGAGGAAGAGACGATGGTGGTCACCCGGAGTAACAAACGTGCCAACCTGTTTAACAAAGGCATTCGCGGACAGGTGCTCGAATGCGAAGAAGAACTCAGCTCGGGCGACCTTTTAATGGTGGTGAAAAACAAATATCTAACCGTGCCGGCAGGCGACAATGGCGAGTTCTCATTCATCGCCAACGGCGACCGTGCCAAGGTGTTGCGCGTGCGCAACGTGCACGAATGCCATGGTTTTTTGTTTGCCGACGTGTGGTTGCAGTTCCCCGATTACAACCAGTTGGAATTGCAACAGCGCGTCATCTTAGACACATTGACCGCCGAATCTCCGGCGCTGAGCCACGAACAGCAAGAGCGGCTCTACGAATCGGTGATGGCCGACTATGCTGACATTCCGCGAAAGCGCGACCGCATAGAAAAACTCAAGGCCGACCCTTATTTCAACGCGCTGCAAATAAAATATGCCTATGCGGTGACCTGTCACAAGGCGCAGGGCGGGCAATGGGCGCATGTCTATGTCGACCAGGGCTATGTGACCGAGGAAATGCTCACGCCCGACTATATCCATTGGCTCTACACCGCTTTCACACGCGCCACAGAGAAGTTGTTTTTGGTGAATTGGCCTAAGCAGCAGATGGCCGACGGCACCGATGATGACGATTGAGATAAAAACAAAATAACATGATAAAAGAAAGGAAAATAAACATGAAGAAAATGTTGAAAATGGCCGCATTGATGGCCGCATGCCTGTTGGCCATTCCCGCTGTGCAGGCGCAAACCACCGAGCAGGATGCCGATTTGCTGTATGCTACAGGCATGTTGAAGCCCGGAACCGCAGCACCCGATTTCACGTTGCCCACCCTGGCCGGAAAAAACTTTTCGTTGAGTCAACTGAAGGGGAAAGTTGTGGTGCTCGATTTTTGGGCCAGCTGGTGCCCCGACTGTCGCAGAGATGCGCCCAACGTGGTACGCTTGTATCGCGAATACAAGGGTAAAGGCGTGGTGTTTGTGGGTATCTCGTTCGACGTCGACCGCGCGGCGTGGCAAAATGCCGTGATAAAATATGGCATGCACTACACGCAAGTGAGTGAGCTAAAGAAGATGCGTGAGGCGCAAATCTCAAAAACCTATAGCGTGAGCTGGATTCCCTCGCTCTATGTCATTGGGCGGGATGGAAAGGTGGTGCTGGGCACGGTGCTGTCCGAAAAGGTGAAACAAACCTTGCAACAACTCGTGAAATAGCATCATCCCGCCTTCTTTCTAACGCTTGCAGTCCGCCTGCAAGCGTTGTTTTTTTAGTTTTGGCGTTTGCATAGGCTATGCAAGCGTTGTTTTTTTAGTTTTAGCGTTTGCATAGGCTATGCAAGTGTTATTTTTTTAGTTTTGTCGTTTGCATAGGCTATGCAAGTGTTACTTTTATTTTTGAGGATAGCAACGACTGAACCACAAAGCAGCTTGTGATCGGCAAATGGTGCTGATGTGGAGACGAAAACGAGGGATGCACGGCTTGTGCATCCCTCGTTCCTCGTTTGATGACGGTTATACGCCTGTTTGCAGCGTCCCTTTTACAAGTTGGCCAATGCAATCACCTTGTCAACAGCAGCATTCATGCCATCGATGTTTTTGCCGCCAGCCTGTGCATAGTGGGGTTGACCGCCACCGCCACCTTGAATGAGTTTGGCAGCTTCACGAATGATTTGGCCGGCATTCAGTTGGTGCTCTTTCACCATGTCATCCGAGAACATCACCGTGAGCAGGGGCTTGTTGTGGGCAGTGCTGCCGATGACGGCCACCAATTTCTGGGGCACGGCCTCACGCAGTTTAAACACAAGGTCTTTTGCCGCTGCCGGTTCTATGGGCAGCACGGCCGTAATGACGCTGATGCCGTTGACCTCTTTGATGCGCGAGAGCAACATCTCCTTTGTGCGTTCAACGGCCTGCGCCTGGAACCGCTCAAGCTCTTTGCGCAGCTCATCGTGCTCGCTGATGAATTTCTCTATTGAAGCCTTGAGGTCCTTGGTGTTGTTGAACATGGCTTTCAAATCGTTCATGGTGTCGGTTGCGGCATAGATGGCGTCTTCACAAGCCTTGCCTGTCAGGGCTTCAATGCGGCGGATGCCTGCAGCAACACTGCTTTCTGACATGATTTTAAAGAAGCCGATGCGCCCCGTACTTGTGGCATGGATGCCGCCGCAGAACTCGCAACTCGGGCCGAAACGCACAACGCGCACCTTGTCGCCATACTTCTCGCCAAAGATGGCTACGGCACCTAAGGCCTTCGCCTCTTCCAAAGGCGTGTCGCGATGCTCATCCAAGGGGAAATCTTCGCGTATCATTTGGTTAACCAACTGTTCTACTTGGCGCAACTCTTCGTCGCTCACCTTTTGGAAATGCGAGAAGTCAAAACGCAACGTTGTGGGGTCAACATAGGAGCCTTTTTGCTCCACGTGGTCGCCCAACACCTGTTTCAAAGCATAGTCGAGTAGGTGAGTGGCGGTGTGATTGGCGGCGCTGGCATTGCGTTTCTCCGTGTCAACGCAGGCCATGAACTCGGCTTGCAAATTTTTCGGTAGCGCCTTCACGATGTGGATGCTCTGGTTGTTTTCGCGCTTGGTGTCGAGCACTTCAATCGTCTCATCATCGTTCACCAGCACACCTTGATCGCCTACCTGGCCGCCCATTTCGCCATAGAATGGGGTGAAATCGAGCACCAACTCATAGAAAGTGTTCTTCTTTTGCGTCACTTTGCGGTAGCGCAAAATGTGGGTGGTGTGCTCGGTGTAATCATAACCCACAAATGCTTGTTCGCCTTCGCGCACCACTTCCCAGTCGCCATTTTCCACAGCTGCGGCGTTGCGTGCACGTGCTTTCTGCTTAGCCATTTCTTCATCGAAGCCCTTTTCGTCAACCGTGAATCCCTTTTCGCGACAGATGAGCTCGGTCAAGTCGAAGGGGAAACCGTAGGTATCAAACAAGCGGAAAGCCTGTGTGCCGGGCAATTCGGTCTTTCCTTGTGCCGTAAGCTCGTCCATATCGGCGTTGAGCAGGTTGATGCCTTTTTCCAATGTGCGCAGAAACGAGTCTTCCTCTTCTTTGATTACGCGGCTGATGAGCTCCTGCTGTGCGGGCAATTCGGGGTAGGCGGCACCCATTTCATGCACCAAGGTGGGCAGCAATTTATAGAGGAAGGCCTCTTTCTGATTTAAAAATGTGTAGGCATAGCGCACGGCACGGCGCAAGATGCGGCGAATGACGTAGCCTGCTTTGGCATTGCTGGGCAGTTGTCCGTCGGCAATGGAGAACGCTACGGCGCGCAGGTGATCGGCCACCACACGCATGGCAATGTCGATTTTCTCTTGTTCGGTGCTGCCTTCGCCTAACTTTCCTGTCGGCGTCGTGAAGCCATATTGTTGGTGGCTCAGCGCCTCGATTTGCTGAATGATGGGTTGGAAAATATCGGTGTCATAGTTGCTGTGCTTGTCTTGCAGCATGCGCACCAAGCGTTCGAAGCCCATTCCGGTATCGATGACATGCATGGGGAGCGGTTCTAAGCTGCCATCGGCCTTGCGATTGTATTGCATGAACACTACATTCCAAATCTCAATCACTTGGGGGTTGTCTTTGTTCACCAATTCGCGGCCGGGGATCTTGGCTTTCTCTTCGGGCGTTCTTGAGTCAACATGGATTTCGGTGCACGGGCCACAAGGTCCTGTTTCGCCCATCTCCCAGAAGTTATCGTGCTTGTTTCCGTTGATAATATGGTCGGGCTTCACGTGCTTTGCCCAATATTTTGCGGCCTCATCGTCGCGTGAGAGCCCTTCCTCTTTTGAACCTTCAAACACGGTTACGTAAAGGTCTTCGGGGTTTAAATGCAGCACGTCCACAAGATATTCCCAGGCATAATCGATGGCACCTTCTTTGAAATAGTCACCAAAACTCCAGTTGCCCAGCATCTCGAACATGGTGTGATGATAGGTGTCATGCCCCACTTCTTCCAAGTCGTTGTGCTTTCCACTCACGCGAAGACATTTCTGTGAGTCCACACGGCGCACGTCTTTTCCGGGGTCTTTGGTGCCCAAGATAATGTCTTTCCATTGGTTCATACCGGCATTGGTGAACATCAAAGTGGGATCATCTTTAATCACCATCGGTGCCGAAGGAACTATTTTGTGTCCTTTACCTTCAAAAAACTTCTTGTAGGACTCGCGGACTTCATTTGCTGTCATCATATTTTTTTATTTATTTTTTATTGTATTCCTATACTGAAAAGCAAGCGCAAAGTTACAAAAAAGTTTAGAGATGGTAGCTGGCCATCTGTAGAAAATTGCTATCTTTGCGCTGAAAACAATCCTTGTTTTACAGAAGATAACGGGTTATGGCACTGAATAAAAATAAAAATCTAAAGCGTTATTTCACCATCAAAGAAGTAGCTCAAAAGTTGGATGTGACTGAAAGCACCTTGCGTTATTGGGAAAAGGAATTCTCAATTTTGCGTCCAAAAATACAGGAGGGGACGAAAATCCGCCTATACACAGAACAGAATATGGAGCAGATTAAGCTCATTTATAACCTTGTTAAGGTGCGCGGGTTCAAAATAGCTGCTGCTAAAAAAATGTTGAGTGCCAATCGCTCGGGTGTTGAAAAAACAGCAGTAGTGCTCGAAAAACTCATGTCCGTGCGCGATGAATTGCAAGCCATGAAACGCCATTTAGACGGTATGGTGTAGCCGTTTAGTGTAACGATTTCTTTCAAACCAAAAACAGAACTGATAAAAAGCTATTTGTTTTCACGATAAAAGCAATGACTTTATGATGTAATTGCTATGATATAATGGTGCAAATACAGCGATATTGTGCCCTCATTGGGTGGCGTTTTGTCATGGATTGCAAAACACTTTAGCATAACCCCTGTAGGCCTATGGAGATAAGAAGAATGGGGAAGACTAAGGATATAAAAAAATTGATTGTCTCACGACAACCAATCTTCTTAACCTTAATAATCTAATACCATGAAAAACATGTTGCAAAGATAACGTATAGAGGGCGACTCGCCAAACATTTCTGTAAGAAAGGTATGCTGTTTAGCATTTTTTAAAGAATTAATATCGTCCCTATCAAATGCGATTTGCGGACGCACGACAGCTGTTTATCGAGCGAACGAAGCTACCACCTTGTTATCTTAGGCATGTGTTATATGCTGAATTCTATAAAAAGTCCGTCGAGACACTTTTATGAAAGGAGTTGAAGGGTGTAGAGGTAGATAACAGAAGCAGGAATTGCCAAGAGTGAAGAGTCGAACCGATCGAGCATTCCTCCATGCCCGGGAAGAATCTTTCCGCTATCTTTCACACCCAAAGTGCGTTTGAAAAGGCTCTCAACTAAGTCGCCCCAAGTGCCAAACACGACAACAACTAAGCCTAAGCCTATCCAGCCCAAAATAGAGAGTTGTGCGCTGTTTGCGGGTTGTTGTGCATGATAGCCGATGCAGGCCGCCACTATCACCACAAGAAGACCACCACCAATGCTTCCTTCCCAACTCTTTGCAGGGCTGATACGCGGAAACAGTTTGTGCTTGCCGAAGAGCGAACCGCTGCAATAAGCGCCGGTATCATTAAGCCAAAGAAAGATAAATATGCACAGTGGAAGCAATGCATGATATTGAAAACCTGCACCATTGCTGCTTTGCTCAAAGGCTAAAACATTAATCATGGAGAATGGAAGCGCAATGTAGAGCTGTGAAAGCATGGTGTAGGCCCAGTCGTTAATGGGGTCTTCTTGTTTCAAATAAAGCTCACTGATCAGTAGATAGACAATCGTAAGCAGGTAGGGGATGACCACAACAAAGTTGGTAATGATGCCAACCCGAAGGGCTGCCACCGCCAAAAAGAGATAAACTCCGGCGATGGTGCTGATGAAACGATTGACCGAAATGCGAGGCTTTTGATTGACAAGCCCCGTATACTCCCAAATGGTGAGGCCTGTAATCACGGCAAATAACGCAATCATGGTGTGCGGATTATAAAATCCACCCACCATGATAATCACAAAGAGCGCACCTACAATGGCTCTGATAATTAAATTCTTTTGTTTCTCACTCATTGTTGTTTTCTTTCTTTAATGATGCCTGATGCTCTTCTTCTGCCTGGCGAACGAAATCGGGCATATCTTCAATTTTGGGGGCATTGGCCTCATTTTCGTTGATAATTTCTTGTGCACGGCTAATCCAAGGACGCTTTCCGAAGATGGCTTCTACGTCCTCAGCATAGATAACTTCACGCGAAATGAGCAACTCTGCTAATTTGTTATGTCCTTCTTTATGTTCTTCTAAAAGCTGCTTGGCACGCTCATATTGGCTATTTATCATTTTCAGCACTTCATCATCTATCACTTGTGCCGTTGTTTCTGAATAGGGTTTTTGGAACTGTTCCTGATTATTGTAATAGCAAATATTGGGCAGACGGTCGCTCATTCCGGCAAAAGCAATCATGCCGAATGCGCTCTTGGTGGCTCGTTCTAAATCGTTCATTGCCCCTGTTGAGATGTGACCTGTGAACAATTCTTCTGCAGCACGCCCACCTAATAGCGCGCACATCTCGTCTAACATTTGCTCTTTGGTGGTGATTTGGCGCTCTTCGGGCAGATACCAAGCTGCTCCTAAGGCCTGTCCACGAGGTACAATGCTCACTTTCACCAAAGGATCGGCATGCTCACAAAACCAACTTACTGTGGCATGACCCGCTTCATGGAGTGCAATCGATCGCTTTTCTGAGGCTGTCATCACTTTGGTTTTCTTTTCCAAGCCACCGATAATGCGGTCAACAGCGTCTAAGAAGTCTTGCTTACCTACGGTCTTGCTGTTGTGACGTGCGGCAATGAGTGCGGCTTCATTGCACACATTTGCAATGTCTGCACCAGAAAATCCCGGAGTCTGCCGTGCTAAAAAGTCTATATCTAAGGTGTTATCAACCTTCAATGGGCGCAGATGCACTTGGAAAATAGCCTTTCTTTCGGGCAAATCGGGTAAATCGACATTAATCTGTCTGTCGAATCTTCCTGCACGAAGGAGCGCTTGATCCAGCATGTCTACGCGGTTGGTTGCTGCCAAAACAATAACGCCACTGTTAGTACCAAAGCCGTCCATCTCGGTCAATAGCGCATTCAATGTGTTCTCACGCTCATCGTTCCCACCCATAGAAGGGTTCTTGCTTCGTGCGCGACCAACGGCGTCTATCTCATCGATGAAGATGATACAAGGTGATTTTTGCTTAGCTTGTGCAAAGACATCACGCACGCGACTGGCACCAACACCTACAAACATCTCCACAAAATCTGAACCGCTCATCGAGAAGAATGGAACACCTGCTTCGCCTGCAACAGCCTTTGCTAACAGCGTTTTACCGGTTCCTGGAGGACCAACTAATAATGCCCCTTTAGGAATTTTACCGCCTAACTCTGTGTATTTTTGTGGGTTTTTGAGGAACTCAACAATCTCTTGTACCTCCTGTTTTGCGCCAGTCTGACCTGCAACATCCTTAAAGGTTATTCCCATTTCGTTAGCTTTCTCATAGAGCTTAGCCTTTGACTTGCCCACACTGAAGACGCCGCCGCCACCACCGGCACCGCCTCCCATACGGCGAATAAGGAAGTACCATATTCCAAAGAATACTAACCAAGGGGCTATAGAGATAAGAATATCCATCAAGCCATTTCTCGACTTGTTCTCATAACTATAGCTGGCTATCTTCTTCTGGGCTACAGCTTGATCCAAGAAGGTTTCTACCTTGTCTACAGAACCAATCTCAACATTTACGTATGGAGCCTTACCTACCTGTTGTGTTCCTTGTTTGAAGATGTCACGGATGTGGTCTGGACTAACAAACATACGCAAGGTGTTGTCGCTCTTGTTAATGACTACCTTTGTTCCATAGCCTTTGGCAATATATTGCTTGAATGTTGTGTAATCTCTGTCAACGCCTGCGCCGCTTGATAAAAAGCCATTGCCACCGGCAAAGAGTACTACTCCGAGGGCAATGATAACCAATACGTACAGCCAGTTCATATTGAACTTAGGCATCTTAGGCATATTGGGATTGTTGTTGGGGGATGAATTGTCCATTGTTGAAGTTTGATTAATTATGAAATAATGAATGGATGATTAGATGGCTTTATACCTAATCTATGTCTGGTAAGTAAGTCAACTTAGCATCCTCCCATAGGTGTTCTATGTCATAGAAAGCACGTGTCTCTGGGAGAAATACATGGACGATTAGATCCACATAGTCTATCGCTACCCATTGATCATTACCAAGTCCTGCACAGTTGACAGGCTTCTCACCAATCGTCTCACGCACATAATCGCTTACCGATTCAGCAATGGCTTCAACTTGTTGGGTTGAGTTACCCTGGCAGATGATGAAGTAGTTACAGATGGTACCATCAATCCCTGATAGATCTGCAATTACTATGCCATGTCCCTTCTTATCTTGGATTCCTTTTGTAATAAGCTCTACTAATCTTTTAGTTTCTTTCATTCAGTCTTGTTATATAATATGAGTTGCAAAGTTAACGCAAATGGCATGAAGTGCAAAATAAATTTAGTTTTATTTATAATTGGTATATACTGCATTGCTAACTCCTGTTGATAGAGTGACAATAAACAGTTTATTACGTGTGTCGAAGCCCAATCCTAATATGGAAAAACGCCTTATCACCTTATATATATAATAGTAGGACATAAAAGAAGATGGAATATGCTACTATTGACATATCCCATCTTTCCTTATTCGTTAGTATTTTCTACTATCTTTGCATACAATAATCAATTACTTATTCTCTGCGTCGATAGCCTTTATCTTCTGTTTCACTTCGTTCATATCATCCTTGAGCTTCTCAATACGGCGGTTCATTTCTTCAATGAGACTGTTACCTTTCTTAGAGCTGATACTCAAGAAACCGAGGTTGTTCTCATAGGTGTTAATCTCCTGTTTGAGCTGTTCGAAGCGGCGCATCAAACGACCACGCTCGTTATCAAGAGCGTCGACACCACGGTTAGCTACCTTTTTCAAGTTGTTACGGAAATTATCTACACGCTTGCGAGATGCCGATATGTGAAGGTCTTTGTACAACTTATCGAGTACCTCATGATACTCCTTATACAACTTA
>ERZ773003.1525-NODE-1525-length-13243-cov-5.456248_pt1 | contig 13243 bp, 13 predicted proteins | sample MGYA00580668_ERZ773003 | MGnify/ENA primary metagenome ERZ773003 (study PRJEB29015, sample SAMEA2738002) | human oral metagenome | biome: human oral; feature: human-associated habitat; material: dental | place: China | collected 2126 ... | reverse complement strand
ACGACGGGCGCGCGTGGGGCGGGGAATTTCTCGCCGCCGATCTTTCGGGCTATGAGCGGCTCGGGCATTTTGCGTATATGCCCCTCCCGGGCGGTGACAAAGCCGCCGCAGAGCCGTGGCGGCTCGCGCTGTGGACGCTCTATGGCGTGCATGGGAAAAAGCTCAAGAAGAAGTGTCCCGGCTTTGCGGCGCAGCTCCCGCCCGGATGGCAGCTCCTCATGCAGGCGACGGCGGCGGGCGTCAACGCGCCGCTTACATCGAGCGTCGGGCGGCTCTTTGACGCCGCGGCGGCGCTCCTCGGCATCACCTATGTGAACACCTACGAAGGGCAGGCGGCAATTGAGCTCGAACAATGCGCGCGCAGGGCGCAGCGGCGCGGGCGAGTACTGCGGTATGCCTTGCGGGGGGCGGATGAGCGCGGTGCGCCGCTGACGATCGACTTCATGCCTGTGCTTCGGACGATCGCGGACGAAGCGGAACAGCTCTCGGACGAAGAGCGCGCCGGGCGCGCCCTCGACTTCCACGTCACACTCGCCGCCGCGACCTGCGACCTCCTCGACCGCCTTTCACGCGAGACCGGGCTTCGCACCGTCGCCCTCTCCGGCGGCGTGTTCCAGAACGCACTCCTCGTGGAACTGCTGCTCCTCTTCATCCGCGACAAATACCGCGTCCTCCTGCCGCATACCGTACCGCCGAACGATGGGGGCGTGGCGTATGGACAGGCGGCAGTAGGCGTGATGCGGGATTTTGGCGCATAGCTGCATCCGCACGTTACGCCGCCGTTCATTGATACAGGGCACGGCACGCCGTGCCCCTACGGAGAGCGGCATGGATTGATAGTATTTCGTAAATCCGCCGCCTTCCTTGCTCTGCATCCAAACTTCCGCATCACTTACGTTGCGATGGTATTAGGTGGGATTTTGGCGCATAGCATTCTATATCTCCGCACTTCGTGGGCAAGGGATACGACATATGCGCGCCTTGTAGGGGCACGGCGTGCCGTGCCCTCCTCCGATCTACGCGCGCCAACCGATAAACAGGCAAAATCGACGTCTATGCGCGCCAACCTTATATCACTGCCGGGGCATAAAAAAAGGAAACATCACCTCACGGCGATGTTCCCCGTCATTTACGACACACTATGTACTTGACTTTTGACTCTGCCCCGCAGGTGCGGCATCCTCGCGCACCGCGGCGTTATCCTTGGCGGCTTTGCGCTGCGCTTCGTACCGCAGCAGCGTCTCGAGCGCAGACGCTTCGTCGCCGCTCGCCCCGTTCACGGCGTCGTCGATCTTCTCCTGTTCCTTTTGGGCAGCGGCTTCGAGGTCGGCGCGCTCCTGTACCGCTTGGGTGCGCAGGTGCATCTTGTGCGTTTCTTTTTCCTGCATCGTGCGCCTAAGATTATCGATCCTGCCGTCGTAGTGCACGATCATACTGCCGGCGGCGATTTTCTCATCGGGCGCGGCGGTATCGCTCATAGAACGCTTTTCCCAAACACCGCGCTCTCGATAGAGCTGCGCGAGCCTGTCCTCGTCGGTCATGCCCTCTTTCTTTAGCTTGTCCGCCTGCTTTTGCAGGACGCTCTTATCCTCGTCGGACAGGGTCACGTCCGTGCGGATGTGCGCTTCGATATCCGCCGCCTGCGACTTCTTTTCCCTCTTGTCGTCGATTTCCTTTTGATCGGCGGCAAGCGCAAGCTCCGCGGGGGTCAAAAGTGCGTCCATGTCCGTATCGCCCTTTTGGAGCTGCGCCCCGCGCTTGCTGACGAATACTTCGGCGGCGCGGGAAAGGACGGTCTCGGGCGTCTTGCGGCGCGCCTGCGCTCCGTGTATGATAGAATGTGTCTCGCTCCCCGGAAAAGAGGATGTGCCTTGAATTCTCATGATCGTACCTCCATGGTTCAATCAATCCTGCTGTTTATAATATCGACCGGAATACCATAATGTTTATAAAATCATAACGTTTCGTCGACAAATATGTGGGAAAGGGAATATCGCGGCGCAATCTACGCGCGGGGCTTGTATCACCGCCGAGGCATCCGCCCTGCGAAAAAAGCGGGGCTTAAAAATCGCTGCGGCGGACGCCTCGGCGGCACGTTACAAATCCTATCAATCTACGCGCGCCAACCGATAAATAGGCAAACCCGGCATCTATACCGCCCCCGTAGGGGCGCCGCGCCGCTGCGCCCTCGAGCGATCCACGGCGGCGTAACTTGCCGCCGTACAATAACAAACAACGCAACGCGAAAATCCCGCCGATTTACCATAACCTAAATGATGCGAAAATCCCGTGTCATTGATAGAAAGAAGGATAACTATGTGCCTAGCAGTACCCGCCCGCGTCATCTCAATCGACGACCAACTCGCCTCGGTGGAGGTGCAGGGCGTGCGCCGCGCGGCGAGCCTGATGCTCCTGCCCGAAGCGGCGGTGGGCGATTATGTGCTCGTCCACGCGGGCTTTGCGATGCAGATCGTAGACGAGGAAGAGGTGCGCGCGATGGAAGCCCTGCGCGCAGAGATGCAGGGCGCGCCGCGCACGGTCGACGCCTTGAGGACGCACTGATGCGGACGGCAAACGACATGCGCGCGCTCACGGCGGAGGTCACAGGCGAAATGCACCGCCTGCTCGCCCCCCTTGGACGCCACATCCGCATTATGGAGGTCTGCGGCACGCACACCGTCGCGATTTTCCGTGCGGGACTGCGCCAGATCCTCCCCGAGGAAATCGAGCTCGTCTCAGGTCCCGGCTGTCCCGTCTGCGTCACGCACGACGCCTACATCGACGCCGCGATTGCGTACGCGGGGCAGGAGGACGTCATCATCACGACGTTCGGCGACATGCTGAAAGTCCCCGGGAGCACATCGAGCCTCGCCGCGGCGCAGGCGGCGGGGGCGGACGTCCGCGTCGTCTACTCGCCGCTCGACGCACTCGCGGCTGCGGCGGCGCATCCTGAGAAAAAAGTCGTCTTCCTCGCCGTCGGCTTCGAAACGACCGCCCCGACCGAGGCGGCGGCAGTCCTCGCCGCGGAGCGGCAAGGACTTAAAAATTTCTTCCTGCTCTCCGCGCAAAAACTCGTCCCGCCCGTCATGCGCGCCCTCCTCGACGACCCTACCGCGCAGGTCGACGGATTCCTCCTGCCCGGGCATGTCGCCGTCGTCACAGGAACGCGCCTCTTTGACTTCCTCGCGGAGGATTATCACGTCCCCGGCGTCGTCGGCGGATTTCGCCCCGACGAGATCCTGCGCGCCCTTCGGATGCTCGTACGGCAAGTTGCGGCGGGCGAGGCGCGCATCGAGAACGCCTACGAGAGCGTCGTGCGCCCGGATGGCAATCCCGCGGCGCGCGCGGCGGTGGAACGCGTCTACGAGCCGGCGGAGACCGCATGGCGCGGGCTCGGCGTGATCCCCGCCTCGGGGCTCAGAATGCGCGCAGAATACGCCGCCTATGACTTTGCCGCCGTGCGCCCCCTCGGCGCGATCGACGTCCCCGACGGACGGCGCGGATGCCGCTGCGGCGAGGTCTTGCGCGGGAAAATCGTGCCGAAGGACTGCAGCCTTTTTGGACGGGGCTGTGTGCCCGAGCACGCCGTCGGGCCCTGCATGGTGTCCGTCGAGGGCACATGCGCCGCGTGGTACAAATACGGTGCGGGGAGGTTTCGCTATGGAGCATGACATGATTACACTCGCGCACGGCGCGGGCGGGCGGCTGTCGCGCGCACTGACCGAGGAGATCGTCCTCCCCGCGCTCGGCAATACCCTGCTGAACGGACTGCATGACGGCGTGGTTCTGCCGGCAGAGGGGAAAATCGCGTTTACCACCGATTCATACGTCGTCCAGCCGCATTTTTTCCCCGGCGGCAGCATCGGACGGCTCGCCGTCTGCGGCACCGTGAACGACCTCGCCATGACGGGCGCGCGCCCGAAATACCTCTCGCTCGCCCTCATCCTCGAAGAAGGCCTGCCCATAGAGACCCTGCGCCGCGTCGTCGCGGACATCCGAACGGCGGTAGAGGAAGCGAGCGTCCTCATCGTCACGGGCGATACCAAGGTCGTCCCGCGCGGGGCGGGCGACGGCATCTACATCAACACCGCGGGCGTCGGGCGGCTCATCGAGGGCGCGGACATTGCCCCGACGAACGTGCGCCCCGGCATGGACATCATTGTGTCGGGAACGCTCGGCGACCACGCCGCGACCGTCATGGCGGCGCGGCATAATCTGACCCTCCCGCCCGGCATCACGAGCGACTGCGCACCACTTTCTTCTATGGTCGAAGCAATGCTGAAAACTGCGCCCCGCATCGCCGTCCTGCGCGACCCCACGCGCGGCGGCGCGGCGGCATCGCTCAACGAGATCGCAAATGCCGCGGGCGTCGGCATCCTCCTCGATGAGGAAGCGATCCCCGTACGTCCCGAAGTGCAGGGCGTTTGCGAACTGCTCGGCTTCGATCCCCTCACACTTGCCAACGAAGGCAAACTCCTCGCCTTCGTTCCGCCCGAGGATACCGCGCGCGTCCTCGCCGTCATGCATGAGAATGCGTACGGCAAAGAGGCGGTCGTCATCGGCGAGACCACCGCCGACGCTCCCGGCGCCGTCGGGATACGCACCCCGCTCGGAGGGGTGAGAGTTGTGGATATGCCGGCGGGGGAACTCGTCCCTAGAATTTGCTAAAGGTGACGCGGGATTTTGGCGCATAGCTGTGTCACTGCGAAAAATACTGCGCTTGACGTAGCTCTTAACTACGCCGGCGCTTGTATTTTTCTCGTTCCTTGCTCTGCATCCAAACTTCCGCGTCACTCAGGTTACGGCATATCATAGGGCGGGATGCGGGATTTTGGCGCATAGCGTTGGCGGTACGTGACGCCGCCGTGGATCGCCTATCTGCGCAGGGGCGGCGATACGATCCACGCGTATAGAACGGAACAGGGACGTGCGGCGAACGGGTATCTTATCGAAGCTGCGAAGCATTTACCCCGCAGGGGCGGCGCGGCTCGATTTGTCCGCGAGATGAGGATATGTCAGACCGCCGCTTTGCAGTCCGAAGGACTGTGCGGCGGAATGCGCTAGATAACGACACGTCACTGCCGCGTCGTTTGCGAAGCAGCGAGAAAGATACCCTGAGCCGCACTATAAGACGTTCTTATCATCCTATCTTGAGCCGCGCTATAGAGTTCCCTCAACATTCTCCCAAAAAACCAACAAAAAAGAGCGATCATCGCTGACCGCCCTTACCGCACAAATTACTTCGACAGATGCACATCGGGAATCTCAACCTCGTGATGCGTCTCCGGATCCACATTCGAATACACACCCGGCTTCGTCTCGAACGCCTTCAGATTATCCGCATTCGCCTCCAGCATATCCTCAACAAAACGCTCCACCGCATCTGCAAAATACACCGCCATCGTAAATTCCCCTTTCGCATACATATCGTAAAGCGCCGTACATCGGCGCATTTGAACTAGAATTAACATAGCACGAACACGTCCAAAAGAGAAATACCCCTTTTTCATCAAAAAATAGTGCGAGACTATCGATGAAAACTATCTTTTTTTGTGATATTTATCATATTTGAATATTTATATATATAGTAAACTAATAACACAGCACAGTTGGAGACGCCCGTAGGCGGCGGAAGGAGATGACCCTATGACGCTCGTACAAATGCGGTATTTTTATGAAGTCTGTCAGTGGCAAAATATCACCAAGGCGGCGGAGCAGCTCCACGTCTCCCAGCCGACCGTCACCGTCGCCATGCAGGCGATCGAGACCGAAACCGGGCTCAACCTCTTTCACCGCGAAGGACGCAAAATCACCGTCACGAGCGACGGCGCAAAACTCCTCAGCAAAATCTCCTTCATCCTCGGCGAAGTCACCCGCCTCGACGACGAGATTCGCGACATGGCGCACCGCCACGCAAAAGTCCGCATCGCCATGCCGCTCCAGCTCGGCGTCGTTTTTTTGCCATATCTTCTCGGCGAATTTCACGAAGCGCACCCCGAAATCGAACTCGAAATCATCGAAACCGGCGGCGTCAGCGCCCTTCAAATGGTTGAAGAAGAGAAACTCGACTTCGCCCTCACCAACTACACCGTCGACTTCAGCGCGCGCCTGAACTACTCGAAACTCTTTGACTGCGAATGCACCTTCGTCACGCGCTTTGAACATCCCCTCGCAAAACGCCACACCGTCAGCATCCGCGAACTGTGCGACGAGCCCCTCGTCATGCTCGACAGCAGCTTCTTCATCGACCGCCTCGTGCAGGACGCCTTCGGACACATCGGCGAAAAACCAAACGTCATTCACTACTCGCCCTATCTCCACACCGTCAAAAACCTCGTCCGCAGCGGCATCGCATCCACTATCCTCGCGCGCCCGTCTGTCCTCCCCTCCGACGACTTCGTACAGATTCCACTGCTTGACCCCATCTTCATCAACAGCGGACTCGTCGTCAAAAAAGGACGCCAAACCCTCGACGACGTGCGCCTCGTCATGAACTATCTGAGGACACTGACGAAGGAGATGCTGATAGAAGGGAAAGATCGTCCCCAGAGACTCGTCGTGAAGCAGGATTTTGGCGCATAGCTGTGTCATATCGAAAAACACTGCGCTTGACGTAGCTCTTTAACTACGCCGGCACTTGTGTTTTTCTTGTTCCTTGCTCTGCATCCAAACTTCTGCTTCACTCAGGTTACGGCAGCGAGACGTGAAGCAGGATTTTCGTGCACGGCAAATACGCCGCCGCATATCGTTACAGGGCGCGGCAGCGCGGATCGTTGCGGAGAATGGCGTATGGAATGTGTCCCTGCAACGACAAATTTTCATACGTTCAAAAAAGAGGTTCTGTACCTATTTCGTACAGAACCTCTTTTTTATGCGCACCTCTTCTTTTTCCCGCTTCATGCAGGTACATAGGCAGTATATGTACCTGAGCCGGTAGGAAAAGAAAGGAGCAAATCATATGCATGAAAAATTGCCGCGTGTGGATTGGATGGTGGGGACAGGACTGGTCGCGCTGGCGATTCTGTCGGTGTTCTACGGGAGTGCGGAGCTGACGAGCAATATAGCCTCGGGGCTGATCGGCTTTCTCGGGCGGACGGTCACCGGACGGGAGGAACGATGCACGCCGCATTCCGGGCAGACGGATCGGTCGCCACGCGACGCCAATGAACAGGCGGCGACACAATGAGCGGCGTACTGCCGCGTGCGGCGATGACGCGTGTGACGCTATATGATCTCGTGTCGCTCGGCGCGGCATACCGCGTCGCGCTTCGTGATGCGGCGGCACGATATAATCGCGAGACGAAGGTGTACCTGCATTGGACGGCGGGGCATTACAGTCAGTTCTTTGCGGACTATCATGTGCAGATTGATGTGGACGGCGGCGTCTATGTCGTGGGGGACGGTGCGCTCGATGCACTGCGCGCCGCGACCTACATGCGCAACAGCGGGAGCGTGAGCATCGCGCTCCTCTGCGCCTATGGGGCAACGACCTCGCATCTCGGGGATGAGCCGCCGACGGGCGCGCAGATCGAGGCGGCGGCACAGACGATTGCCGCGCTTGCGGGCGGGCTTTGGCTGACGATCGATAAGGAACGCATCATGACGCACGGCGAGGCGGCGGATAATGAGGACGGCGTGTACGCGCATGCGCCCTATGGACCGCACTCGACCTGCGAGCGTTGGGATCTCGAGTATCTCGGCACGCCCGAGAGCCCCGCGTTCGCGCCGTGGTCGGCGGACGACACGCGCGGCGGCGACGTCCTCCGGGGCAAGGCGGCATTTTATAGGGAGCTATGGAAGAGATAAGGCAGGGATAGAGTGTATCAAGTAGGCAGATGATTTTGTATATAGAACGTCTTGACCTAAGGTGAGAATAATATTATAATATGCTTGGCTCAATATTTTGGATGTTTTGTTCAGGAAAGGATACCGTGATGAGAAAATTTAAGAAAACAATGGCACTTGGACTATCTGCCGCAATTCTATCCACTGCCGTGCCTGCCTTTGCTGCTGAGCCTGTGCAGCGTACTCATGAGACAGGTACATGGGAGCCGTTTAAGCCGTCTTTGGATGGGGGCAAGCCTGTCATTTCTAAAATCCCTAAAGACCACGCATATATTCCAAAGGATACCGTTTTATCCGTTATTTTGACCAGTGAACTGACATCCAAAAGAGCTCGCAAAGGGGATATGGTTCCCTTGAAGTTAGCAGAGAATTTAATCGTCAATGGCGTGGTTGTTGTGCCGGCCGGGGCGAAGGTGTTTGCGAAAGTTACGCGCGTCACGAGATCCGGTATGTTTGGCCGTGCGGGAAAACTAGAGTTCACTGTGGATAGTGTAAAGGCTGTCAATGGCGTGGAGATTCCGCTTGAATACACTGCTGAGCGGAAGAGACACAACGATGGCGGTGCTGTTGCTGTCGTCGCTGTGGTCAGTATTCTCGGAGGTGCACTCATGAGGGGGGCAAATGTATCGTTTCCTGAGGGATCAGTTTTTGAAGCAAAGGTTGCGGCTGATACGGATCTCAACGTTACGATTGATGAGCTGCCGGAAGCGATGAATCCGGAGAAACCGCATGGCGTCGCGATTACAATCCAATAGTTCTGAAAGGGCTCTATTGGACGGTGCTCTAAATAATTGAATGTGAAAAAGAACCTCTTGCTGTAAAATAGAGAGCTGCAGCAGGAGGTTTTATTGTGCTGATTCTTGCAAGAAGAGCAACAATCCAGTAAAATAAAGGTAATTGTTTCGTATAGCCTGCCGCCGCGGCGGGCTGTTTTTCTGCACGATGAGAGGGAATCGAAAATGAGACGAAAAGACAGGGAGTTGACGGAGGCGGAGGCGCGCGAGGTGCTGCGGCGGGCAGAGTACGGTGTGCTCTCGCTCGTGACGGCGGACGGCGCGCCGTATGCCGTGCCGATGAGCTATGCGGCGGTCGGGGATACGATCTATTTCCATGGGACGACGGAGGGCGGCGTGAAAATGGACTGCATGGCGCATAATAGCCGCGCGGTCTTTACCGCTGTGACGGATACGCAGGTGCTGCCGGATCAGTTCGCGACGATTTATTGGTCGGTGATCGCGGCGGGGCGCATGGAGGAGATCACGGAGGAGGCGGCAAAGACAGCCGCGCTCGAACATCTCCTCGTGAAATACAGCGCGGACTATATGCGGGCGGGGCGTCGCTACATCGCGGCGAATCTGCACCGGACGGCGGCGCTCTGCCTGCACATCGAGACGCTGACCGGGAAGGCGCGCAAAAAGTAAAGGCACAGGCAAAGGAGGGGGCGCGATGCGAGTGCGGCAATATATCTTCGTCGGGGTGATACTGGCGGCGCTTGCCGCCGTCCTCGTCCACACGTTCTCGGAGGAGCGGATACAGGTCTATTTCGATCGGGTGGAAGCGATCCCGGGGTATAAGGTCGAGCTGCGTGAGCAGCCGCTGCGGATCGCGATGATCTCGGTGCTGAACCATCAAACGACGGACGAATATCAGCACGCGATGGTGCGCAGCATCGGGCGGCTCCTCGGGCGCCCGGTGCTCCTGCTGCACCGCCGCAGCTACGCGGAGATCAATCAACTCCTCGCGCGCGGCGACGCCGACGTTGCGTTCCTGTCGAGCGGGGCGTACATGGTCTATGGGAAAAAGGAGGACGTGCGCCTGCTCGCGATGCCGGAGCGGGACGGGGCGAACCGCTATTTTTCCTACATCATCGTTCCGCGCACCTCTCCCGCACAGGCGCTGAGCGATCTGCGCGGGCGGCGGTTCGTCTATGTCGATCCCCTCAGTTACTCCGGCTACATCGAGCTGCGGGCGCGCCTGCGCACAATGGGCGAAGATCCCGAGCATTTCTTCGGCTCGTACTACTTTACCTACAGTCACGACGATTCGCTGCGCGCCGTCGCGGACGGGCTCGTCGACGGCGGCGTCATTGCGAGTCTCACCTACGACTATTACCGCGTGAATGCGCCCGCGATCCTCGATAAAATCCGCCTGCTCGAGGCGATGCCCGGCAGCGGGATGGGCCCCGTCGTCGCGCGCCGCGATCTGAGGGATGCGGACGCGGTACAGGAGATTTTGCTCCATCTGAATGAGGATTCCGAGGCAAAAGAAGCGATGCAGCATCTGCTCATCGACCGCTTCGTCCCGCCGCAGCCCGAGCTTTACCCGCAGTTTTCACCGGAAGAGGGGATCTGATGCGCTGGTTTGCAAAACTCCGCATTGCGGGGAAACTGACCGCCGTCATGATGGCAATCGTGCTCCTCTTTGCCCTCCTGACGGGACTTCTCTTTTGGTCGACGATCTCAGACGTCATGCGCGCATCGCTTGAACGGCGCGGTACGAGCGTCGCCGTCGAGGTGGCGGAGAGGCGATCCAAACGGGCAATCTCTTTGCCCTCGAAGAACTCATTCACACGACGAAGCGCAACAACGATTTCGTCGCGTACATCTTCCTCCTCGACGAGCAGGGGCGCGTCATGGCGCATACGTTCTCGAAGGGAATGCCGCTCCACCTGCGCGAACTGCACACGGCGGCAGGTGAAGAACCGGACATCATGGAGATTCGCACCGACCGCGGGCGCATCCGCGACGTCAGCACGCCCATCGAGGGCGGCGCGCTCGGCACGGTGCGTGTCGGCGTGAGTGAGGACGCACTCGCGGGGCTCTTGAAAACAAACCTATTTAAGCTCAGCGGCATCACGCTCGGCATCCTGCTGCTCGCGACGCTGCTCATTTTCCGCCTGTCCGAAATCCTCACGCGCCCGCTCTTTCACCTCATGGAACGCGCCGAGCACATCTCAAAGGGGCATTTCTCCCCGCGCAGCATCGCGCTCTCCTCGTCGGACGAGATCGGACGTCTCGCGAACGCCATGAACCGCATGGAGGAGCACCTGAAAGAAGGCGCGCGCGAGCGCACCCGCCTGATCCGCCACATCATCACCGCGCAGGAGGAGGAGCGCAAGCGCATCGCGATGGAGCTGCACGACGAGACCGGGCAGACGCTGACCGCGCTCCTGTTCTCCCTGCGCGCGCTCGCCAACGAGACCGCGGATGAAAATATGCAAAAGGCGCTCCTCGCCATTCGCGACGAGACCGCCGATACCCTGACGAAACTCCGCCGTCTCGCCGTGGAGCTGCGCCCGCCCGCGCTCGACGAGCTCGGCATCGAGGCGGCGCTGGAAAAGCTCGTCCACGACTACCGCGGCGGCGATGCGCCCGCGATCACACTCTCCTGTCGCATCGAGGGCACGCTCAGCGACGTCGAGAGCCTTGCCGTCTACCGCATCGTGCAGGAATGTCTCACGAACATCATCCGCCACGCAGGCGCGACGCGCGCACTCGTCCGCCTGGACGTCGGGGAGCGCATCACCCTGTGGGTCAAGGACAACGGCGTCGGCATCACGGGCGAGCGGATGCGTGCCGCGCGCCGCGAGAACCACATGGGCATCTACGGCATCGAGGAACGCGTCCGCCTGCTCGCGGGACGCATGGAGATCGGCAGCGAGCCGCCCGACTGGGCGACCGTCTACCGCATCGAATTTCGCACAAAGGGGGCGCGCACATGATGAACCTGATGATCATCGACGATCACCTCTTGATCCGCGCGGGGATCAAGCTCCTGCTGAAGAACGCGCGCGACTACCGCGTCACCGCCGAGGCGGGCAGCGCAGAGGAAGCGCTCGCGCTGCTGAGGGAGACGCCCGTCGACCTCGTGATCCTCGACATCTCCATGCCCGGCATGGGCGGGCTTGCCGCCATCCGCGCCATCGGCGCGCAGTATCCCACCGTGAAGATCCTCGTCCTCAGTATGCACGAGGATGAGGAATACATCTACAAGGCGATGCAGTCGGGCGCGATGGGGTATCTCCCAAAGACCTCCGCGGACGACGAACTCTTCGACGCCCTGCGCGCCCTCGCCGAGGGACGCCGCTACCTCAGCCCGAACGCACAACAGTCGCTCCTCGCTGCCATGTTCAGCCGCCCCGGGGACGCCGAGGAAGACCCGCGCGCACGGCTTACCGAGCGCGAAAAAGAGGTGTTCGACCGCCTCATCCGCGGCTACACAGTCACCGAGACCGCAGAGCAGCTCCACCTGAGCGGCAAGACCGTCGACACGCACAAGACGCACATCTACGAAAAACTCGGATGCAGCCGCCGCAGCGACCTCGTCGCGCTCGCCATCCGCCACGGACTTTTACAGACACCGGGCGTATAGTCCCGTCAGAATTTTCCTGATGCGGGGGCGGAATTTTTCTCTGAAAATCTGATGAAAAAGAAGAACTTTGCCGATGGTCTCCCGATTTTTCATTCTGTATACTAATTACAGATGAAAAACACACAAAGGAGATGAAGTGGCATGTCCATCTTTTCCCCCGCACCGCATATCGAGCGGCTGCCCGCGCACCTCGTCGACGAGCGGTACAAATCGATCCGCCGGCAGGTGTTCCTCGGCACGTTTATCGGCTATGCGACATTTTACCTCATCCGCAAGAATTTTAGCCTTGCGATCCCGTACATGATACAGGATTACGGCTACTCGAAGGCGGATCTCGGCATCGTCCTTACCATGCTCTCCGTCGCGTACGGCGTCAGCAAATTCGTCATGGGAAATATCTCCGACCGGTCGAATCCGAAGTATTTTGCGACCGTCGGACTCCTCCTCAGCGCGCTCGTCACCCTCGCGTTCGGCGTCGTGCCGGGCGTCATGACCAGCATCCCCATCATGTGCGCGCTGAGCTTTATGAACGGATGGTTCCAAGGCATGGGCTATCCCCCGTATGCAAAGACCATGGTCACATGGTTCTCCCAGACCGAGCGCGGCGCGTGGTGGTCATGGTGGAACGTCTCGCACAACCTCGGCGGCGGGCTCATCGCGCCGCTCGCGACCATCGGCATCGCCATCTTTGGCACGTGGAACAGCATCTTTTTCTTCCCCGCGATGATCTCCATCGCGCTCGCGATCCTCACCTTTTTCCTCCTGCGCGACACGCCCCAGTCCTGCGGACTGCCGCCCATCGAGGAGTACAAGAACGACTACCCGAAAGAGCACGGCGCCTTCATGGAAAAACAGATGACGGCAAAGGAAGTGCTCATGAAGTACGTCCTCAAGAACAAACTCCTCTGGTATCTTGCCATCGCGAACATCTTCGTCTACTTCATCCGCTACGGCGTCGTCGACTGGGCGCCGACGTATCTCGCGGCGGTCAAGGGCTTCTCCAAAGAGAGCTCGCGCTGGGCATACT
>ERZ773003.1523-NODE-1523-length-13254-cov-3.287446_pt1 | contig 13254 bp, 10 predicted proteins | sample MGYA00580668_ERZ773003 | MGnify/ENA primary metagenome ERZ773003 (study PRJEB29015, sample SAMEA2738002) | human oral metagenome | biome: human oral; feature: human-associated habitat; material: dental | place: China | collected 2126 ... | reverse complement strand
TGCCAATATAACTAGATTTAAAAAATTTCTCTTGCTAATTTTATCGTACGCTCTGCATCCGATAAATCTTCTTTGCTTCGGTGTACTTAAAATTTTAAGAAGAATAGATAGCATAAATTTAAATGTTCTAATTTTATTAGATAGTACTCATAGTAATTATTTTGCCATCCCATTAACTATGCTAAGTGAGTATGAACGAGTAAATTTGAAAAAGTATTTAAAAGACAAACTAAATCTAAATCTTGATAACATTGAGATCAGGGATAGATTTGTAGATATAAATTTTATATAAAATTTTCTAAAATACCTTATTCCAGTATACTTTAATAAATTTCAGCTTAAGCAGATAAATTTTATCTTTTTATTGACGAGCCTCAATGCTTATAGAAATTTAAATGGGTAGAATTCTCTCCTAATTTCAGTTAAAGGAGTGAAAATGGGAGAGTACAAGAAGCTCTGGATGGCGCTTGTAGCGGTACTCATCGTGGGCTTTAGTTTCTTGGGTTTTTACGGCGGCGAGGTGTATAGGCAGTCTCCGCCGGTGGTAAAATTTACCGATGCTAGCGGCAACGAGTTGATCAGCACCGAGCGCATTTACCGCGGACAGGAGGCCTGGCAGAGCATCGGCGGTATGCAGGTGGGCTCGATCTGGGGTCACGGCGCGTATCAGGCGCCCGATTGGAGCGCAGATTGGCTGCATAAGGAGCTGGTTGCGTTTATGGATATCAAGGCGCAGGAGCGCTTCGGAGCGAAATTTGACGCTTTAAGCGATGAGCAAAAGGCGCAAATCAAGGCGCTTACCAAGGCCGAGTATCGCACCAACACCGTAAAAGACGGCACCGTTAAACTAAGCGATGATCGCTTGAAGGCTATGGCGGTCGTAAAAGACGAGTACATGGGCGTTTTCGGAAACGATCCGCGCTTTAAAAAGCTTCGCGAGGATTACGCGATGAAGGAAAACACGCTCGCAAACGAGCAACACCGCGCCGAGCTCGTGGATTTCATCTTTTGGACTGCGTGGGCGGTTTCTACGGATCGTCCGAGCGGAGAGGCGACCTATACCAATAACTGGCCGCACGAGCCGCTAATAGACAATGTCCCTACCACGGAAAACGTCGTTTGGACGATCGCAAGCCTCGTTATTTTGCTTACCGGCATCGGCTTGTTGGTTTGGTTCGGAAATTTCTACGGCAAAAAGGACGAGGATTTCGAGGCTCCTGCGAAGCTAAACGCCGATCCGATCGCCGCTTTAGCGCTTACGCCGTCGCAAAAGGCGCTCGGCAAGTACCTTTTCGTAGCGATTGCGTTGTTTGCATTTCAAGCCTTCATCGGCGGCTTTGTTGCGCACTATACGATCGAGGGTCAGTCCTTTTTCGGGCTTGATATTTCGCAATATATCCCTTACTCGCTAGCTCGCACCTGGCACGTGCAGGCGTCCATTTTCTGGATCGCTACGGGCTTTTTGGCGGCGGGATTGTTTCTGGCGCCGATCATCAACGGCGGCAAGGATCCGAAATTTCAAAAGCTCGGCGTGGACGTGCTTTTCTACGCGCTTCTTTTCTTGGTCGTCGGCAGCTTCGCGGGCGAATACATGGCGATTGCGGGCAAGATGGATCCAAGCAGCAGTTTCTGGATCGGACATCAAGGATATGAGTATTTAGACCTCGGTAGAATTTGGCAGCTGATACTGTTCGTGGGTCTTGTGATCTGGATGGTGCTCGTGCTTCGCGGCTTTATCGCGGGCTTTAGAGCCGAGGGCGATAAGAATTTATTGGCGATTTTTACCGCTTCGGTCATCGCCGTGGGGCTTTTTTACGGCGCGGGACTATTTTACGGACAGCGCTCGCCTATCCCTGTGATGGAGTACTGGCGCTGGTGGGTCGTGCACCTTTGGGTCGAAGGATTTTTCGAGGTTTTCGCGACGGCGTCTTTGGCGTTCGTGTTCGCATCCTTGGGCTTAGTAAGCAAGAAATTTGCCACCTACACCTCGATTGCTAGCGCGTCGATTTTCCTAATCGGTGGAATTCCTGGTACCTTCCACCACCTCTATTTTGCGGGCACCACTACGCCGATAATGGCTGTAGGTGCGAGCTTCTCGGCGCTTGAGGTCGTGCCTTTGGTGCTTTTGGGCTCGGAGGCGTTTCACTATTACAAGCTTCAATTCGCGCAGGATTGGGCTAAGCGTTTAAAATGGCCGCTTTACTGCTTCATCGCCGTGGCGTTTTGGAATATGCTGGGCGCGGGCGTTTTCGGCTTTTTGATCAACCCGCCGCTTGCGCTATTTTACATCCAGGGCTTAAACACCACCGCGGTACACGCTCATACGGCGCTATTTGGCGTATACGGCTTTTTGGCGCTCGGCTTCGTGTGGCTCGTGGCGCTGTATATTTACAAAGACAAAAACTTCGACGATACGCTGATGAAGATCGGCTTTTGGGCACTTAACGCAGGTTTGCTTCTAATGGTGCTGATTTCGCTATTGCCTGTCGGAATTTTGCAGGCATTCGCGGCGATCGACGTTGGTATGTGGTATGCAAGAAGCGCGGAATTTTTGCAAAAAGATAGCCTCTATGGGCTCCGCTGGGCGCGCATCATCGGCGATACGATCTTTTTGGTTGGAAGCGTGTGCTTCTTGCTTCAAATCGTGCGAATGATATTCTCACGCACCAAATAGAGCTTTCGCGGGCTTTAATTACTCGCTTTGCCTCGCAGGAATTTTATGTTCTTGCGAGGCTTTTTAAATTTAGCGCGCTTCGCGCGAGCTTTTTTCCGCAAAGGGGAGCTGCGCGCGAGTCTTTGCTGCAGACGATACCCGCGGCTAGTTTTAAATTTAGCCGCAAATTGCGATCAATCTTTAAAATTTTAAAATTTCATCCTCTTAAATTTACCCGAGCCAAATTTTAAATTTGCTACAATTACCGCCGAAATTTTAACCTCAAGGAGTGAAAAATGGGTGTGCGAGAGCAAATTTTAGAAGACATTAAAAAGCGATGAAAAGCGGCGATCACTTCCGCAGAGACAGCCTGCGGATGCTTAACGCCGCGCTTAAGCAGGTCGAGGTGGACGAGCGCATCAGCCTTAGCGACGAGCGCGTCTTTAGCATACTTCAAAGCGAGATCAAGCGCCGAAACGACTCTGTGGAGCAGTACCGCGCGGGCGGTCGCGACGATCTGGCACAAAAAGAGCAGGGCGAGATCGAGATCATCGCATCCTATCTGCCTGCGCAACTAAGCGATGCCGAGCTTGCCGCAGAGGTTGGCTCGCTAATCGCGCAGCTCGGCGCGAGCGGCGTAAAGGATATGGGGCGCGTGATGAAGGCCGCCAAGGAAGCGCTCGGCTCAAGCGTGGACGGCAAGCGCCTAAGCGAGGCGGTCAAAGCGGCACTGAAGTAGCCTGCGTTTGGAGTTAAATTTAAGTCCGGCTACGGCTAAATTGTATCGGCGCAAAATTTCGCTGCTGAAATTTTTTAAGATAGAGCTTTGGCTGCGGAATTTATACGCTAATTTAAAATTTTAAAGGATCATCATGAAAAAATTTATCGCGGTTTTACTAGCCGTCCTGCTTGTGGGATGCCAGTGCAAACAAAACGTAGTGCCTGGGGCTAACGAAACGCCCGAAAAAATCACGGCATTTTTCGTAAACGACGGTAAAGAATACATCGTAGGCGAGAAACTCAGCTATGTCCTAACGAACGGCTCGTCGCTTAAGAATATCTCGGAATTTTACGATGGCGGATACGCCAAAGGGCTTAAGCGCGAGTTTGTGCAGATCGAAGTAACCGATGCTAAAAACGGCGAGGCGCGCGGTAGCTTCAGCGCATTTTTGAATTCCGCAGCTGGTGCAGATGTCGCCAAAATCAAAGCTCTAGCAAATCGCATCGAAATCGATGAGAAAAAGGGCGAGATAGAAGCGATTTTCTACTTCGATGCGCGCGTCGTACAGATCAAAAATCTTAGCGAAATAATGAAGCCAAGCGATAGGCTGCGCTCTCCGATCCCGGCAAACATCGAGGTTAGGCCTGAACGCTGCGAGGGCAACGCCCTATTGGATACGCTAGGCATCATCGTGGCTATACCGGTGGTAATCGTGGGCGTAGTGCTATTTCTGCCCGTCGGGGCGATGGAGGCGCTTGCGATGCAGCATAGCCCGCGATAATAAAAGCCGTGAAATTCCGTATCTTGCAGCGAAACTTACAATGTAATGATCGATGAAGCTCGGCGAAATTTGGTATAACTTAGATCGCAAGTTCGATCTATTTATGATCGCATTTTATTTGGCGGCAATGTGGTACGGATTTCTTTTTAGCTTGAATCCGAAAAGCTTAGATGATCTGAAAATCGCAAATGGAATAATCATGGATGTCAGAAGCGATGATGGGCGCGAATATATGCAGATTTTTACGGACGAGCGCAAATTTATCAAAGTCTTTTTAAATGGCGATACGGATAACTTAACCTACTTTTATAAAAATAAAATTTTGCTCAATGCGGCAATTGTTGAAGCTAATTTTAAGCGCTCAGGAGCGGACGAGTGGCAAGGCGTAAATATCAAGCCTTCTATCTCGCTAATCGCATACGAATGGCTGGAAGGCAAGCGAGTTAAAGCTTGGTATCAAAGCCGTCCGTTTCCGTTTCAGGGTCGCGGCACGGCATATCAAGTTTTATTTTTGGATTACAATGCAAGCATAGATCCGCCGCAACGCGAGTATCTGATGAAATTCAGATATGACAAATACGCTACGACGGATGATAAATTTACAGCTACGATATTTGGAGCTTTTACGCTCATTTTTCTTGCGATAATGGCGTGCAAATTTTATCAAGCATGGCGCCAACTGCAATAAACATTGCGCCGCGGAATTTTAAGTAGCATCGGATAGCCTGAAAACACGGCGCGCAGCATCGATACAAAGCACTTTAAAAGACGCTAGGCTTGCGCCGCGTAATTTATCGCAGATAGCGGCGACGCAAGCAGGATAAGCTTACGGCGATAAATTCAGAGCGTCATTAAAATACAGACCGAAACGAGATTTAAAATTTTGATAAGCAGTGCGCGTCCTGCTTTAAAATTTTTAGGCTTCGGCTACGCCGGCAAGTGCAAAATTCTAAATTTTAAACTGCATAAAATTTTAAAATTTAAACTGCGCGAGATTTCAAAATTTCAAAATTTTAAATCTCGCGCTCGTTTAGCAGTATCCATAAATTCCAAACGTCAAATGGGAGCGAATGGGCTAAAACAGCCCATTGATCAGCCCTTTAATCGCGTCTGATTGCTCCTTTTTAGCGTCGTTTTTGCTGCTGTTATCGTCCTTTTTCACGCCGAAAAGCTTGTCGATGCCCTTGCCGATCTGCTTGTCGAGTTTGCCCTTTAGATAGTCCGATTGGATATTGTATTTCGGCTCTTTAATCGTGCCGGTGATGTTTATTTCAAGATCGGTTTTTTCGATGTTTGCCTTAACCGGCACCGAAATTGCGCCCGTTTTACTATCCAGCGTGCCGTCCGTTACGTTTAGCTTGCTTTTTTGCGCGCTCATATCGGCGTTAAAATTTATCAAATTTTGCTTGATCGTGCCGTTTACTTTGGCGTCGTTATAGACCTCGCCGCCTAGATCGCGGCCTAAAATTTTGCCGATTTTATCGATCAATCCGCCGCTAGGAAGGCGGCCGTTGTTGATGATCGCGTCAAATTTTCCGCTGTGCGAGTTTGTATTATACGTAAGATTTGCATTGCCCATGCCGTCGTAAACATGATCGATATTTAGAAGCGTCGTAAGCTCTTTGACGATAAAATTTTGGATTTTAAAGTTCGCTTCATCGCCCGCGATCTGTCCGTTTAGCTCGCCGCCCGCGATCTTGGAATTTATGGTCGCAAACAGGCTCTTGCCGTCATGCGAAAGCTCGCCCGTCGCGGCGATCTTGCCGTTTAGTCTGCGATTTAAGAAAAACTCGAGTCGCTGCAGACTCGGGATCAGCAGTGCGTAGTTTGCCTTAAGCGCTTTGTTTTTAAGCTCATAAGTGCCGTTTAAGCTTTGAAGCTGCGCCAGATCGGAGTTTGCGCTAGCGCTAAAGGTCGCGACTGAGTTTTTGATATTTGTCTGCGCCTGCGCGTCCGCTTTTAGATCGCTCGGGAAGTTCTTGCCCGTCACGCCGTCTAAAAATTTCTTAAAAATTACGCCGTTAGCGAGCGAAATTTGCGCCGTGCCGTTGATGCCGTCCTTTAAGCTTAACTTCGCATCGCCGTTTATCGTGCCGTTTCCGATCGCGTTGCCGTAAAACAGAGCCGAAAGCACAGCCAGATTTAGATTGCTCGCTTTAAGCTTTAGATCGCTTAAATTTCCGCTCGCATTCAGGTTGCCGCCCATCGCGTTTAAATTTAAGTTTAGATTTTTAAGCTCATTTTGCGCTAAAGCCGCGTTAAGCTCGCCGTTTGCCTTGCCTTGCAGCTTCACTCCCAGGACGTTTTGCAGCGCGGCTAGATCGTTTGCATTTAGCTTTGCGGACAGCTCGCCGTTTTTGTTTTTCAGGTCAAATTTGGCCTCCGCATCCGCTTTAAGCGCGTCTTTAAACGCCGAAATTTGCGAGTTTGAAAGCTCAAGCGTAGAAAAATCGGTCTTTAAATTTCCGTTTGCTTTAACATCGCCCAAAATTTTGCGCCCGATAAGGCTTTCAAGCTTCGCTAAATCGGGCAAATTTAGATTAAAATCTGAGTTTAAAGTTTTATTTTTTAGATCAAATTCCGACTTTTCGGCGCTGATCTTGCCCAGAGTCGAATCAATCTTGCTTGCTGCTCGCAGGACGTCATTTTGCGCCGTGATATCCGAGTTTAGCGTGATCTGCACGCCCTTTGGGATGGAGATATTCATATCTTTAAACGCAGATTCGTTTAGGATCAAATTTGAACTTTTGATACTTGCGTTGCCCTCTGCGCCGCCGCTGCTAGCCTTGATATCTGAGAGAACGTCGATATTTCCTTTGGCGTAGATTGGCAGAGAAGCCACGGCAAGGGCTTTTTCGACGTTTAGAGCTTTAGCGTCGATTTGCAGATCAAGCGGCTTAAGGTCTTTTAAATTTGCTAAAAATTTTACGTTGCTATCAAAAATCCGCCCGCTGCCGTTGATGCCGAATTTGCTAAGATCGCCTAAAATTTGCCCTTTAAGGCTTAGCTCTTCGTCCATTTTTATGCCGAGTTTGGCTAGATCGTGCGCATTTGCATCGTAGCTAAGATCGAAAGAGCGCGCAAAAAGCGAGTATTTGCCCTTTACGTTTACGCTCGCAGCATCATTTACGTTGGCGCTAATATCCAAATCGCCGAAATTTAGATCGAATTTATCGAGCTTCACGTCAAGGCCGCTTTTTTCTTTGATCAAATTTTCTATGTAAGGCTTGGTAAGATTGTTGCCAAAATCGCTGAAAAATAGGCAGCCTGCGCCTACTATAAGCAGGATTAAAATTCCTGCGATTATGCCGAAAATTTTCATTTCGTCCCCTTAAAATTTAAAATTTGAAGGTATTATAGCCCTTAAAATTTAACGTTTGAAATCTCAATACTTGAGTTTAAATCACTAAAGTTTTATAAAAATTTTTCATAAACTATTGACAAGATTTTAAATTTTGCATATAATCTTAGCACTCAAACACATTGAGTGCCAATTTTAGAAATCACAAATCAAAGAAAGGACTGAAATGAAATTTCAACCACTTGGCAAGCGCGTTCTAATCGAGCGCGAGGAGGAGACCAAAAAGACCGCTTCGGGCATCATTATCCCCGACAATGCTTCAAAAGAGAAGCCTTCGACCGGCAAAATCGTAGCCGTCGGCAGCGAATGTGAAGGCGTCAAAAATGGCGATATCGTAGCGTTTGCAAAATACGCAGGTAGCGAGATTAGCTTAGATGATAAGAAATTTCTTATCTTAAATTTAGAAGATGTTTTAGGCATAATTAAATAAAAAGGATTGAAAATGGCAAAAGAGATTATTTTTTCAGACGACGCAAGAAACAAGCTTTACGCGGGCGTTAGGAAGCTAAACGACGCTGTAAAAGTTACGATGGGACCTCGCGGTCGCAATGTCTTAATCCAAAAGAGCTTCGGTGCTCCGGCGATCACAAAAGACGGCGTAACCGTAGCTAAAGAGATCGAGCTAAAAGACACGCTAGAGAATATGGGCGCTTCTTTGGTGCGCGAAGTAGCGAGTAAAACCAACGATCAAGCGGGCGACGGCACTACGACTGCGACCGTGCTAGCTCACGCGATCTTTAAAGAGGGTCTACGCAACGTAACTGCGGGCGCAAATCCGATCGAAGTTAAGCGTGGTATGGATAAATTTAGCGCTGCGGTTATTGAGGAGCTAAAAAAATCCTCTAAAAAAGTAAGTGGCAAAAAAGAGATCGCTCAGGTCGCTACGATCTCTGCCAATAACGACAGCGCGGTGGGCGATCTGATCGCAGACGCTATGGAAAGAGTCGGCAAGGACGGCGTCATCACCGTTGAAGAGGCAAAATCGATCAACGATGAGTTAAACGTAGTCGAGGGAATGCAGTTTGACCGCGGCTACCTAAGCCCATATTTCATTACAAATGCCGAGAAAATGCTAGTCGAGCTAGCTTCCCCACTAGTGCTTCTATTTGACAAAAAAATTACAAATTTAAAAGATCTACTTCCGGTTTTGGAGCAGGTTCAAAAAAGCGGCAAACCGCTTCTAATCATCGCCGAGGATATCGAGGGCGAGGCGCTTGCAACTTTGGTCGTAAATAAACTTCGCGGCGTACTAAACATCTCCGCGGTTAAGGCCCCAGGATTTGGCGATCGCAGAAAGGCGATGCTTGAAGATATCGCGATTTTAACGGGTGGCACCGTCATCAGTGAAGAGCTTGGCAGAACGCTAGAAAGTGCTTCTATGGCCGATCTCGGACAAGCCGAGCGCATCGTGATCGACAAAGACAACACCACCATCGTAGGCGGCGCGGGCAAGAAAAAAGATATCGACGCGCGCGTTTTGCAGATCAAAGCTCAAATCGCAGAGACTACGAGCGATTACGACAAAGAGAAGCTTCAAGAGCGCATGGCTAAGCTTAGCGGCGGCGTTGCGGTTATAAAGGTGGGCGCTGCGACCGAAACCGAGATGAAAGAGAAAAAAGACCGCGTGGACGACGCTCTAAACGCAACTAAAGCAGCCGTAGACGAGGGTATCGTAATCGGCGGCGGCGCTGCGCTAATCAGGGCGGGACTTAGCGTAAAGCTAACTCTAAGCGGTGACGAGCTTATCGGCGCGGATATTGTAAAACGCGCACTTTACGCTCCGCTTCGCCAGATCGCAGAGAATGCCGGATTTGACGCGGGCGTCGTAGCAAACGCCGTCGAGCAGAACAAAGACAAGAAATTTGGCTTCAACGCCGCAAACGGCGAGTACGTCAATATGTTTGACGCAGGCATCATCGATCCTGTGAAGGTCGAGCGTATCGCGCTTCAAAACGCTGTCTCCGTTGCAAGCCTGCTTCTAACGACCGAAGCGACTGTAAGCGAGATCAAAGAGGAGAAACCTGCAATGCCTCCAATGCCTGACATGGGCGGAATGGGTGGCATGGGCGGAATGATGTAGTCCCATAGGAGCGTCATTCGGCGCTCCTATGCCATTGAAACGGCGCTGTGAGATTTTGCAGCGCCTTACAATGCCTTATGTGCGGCGATGCTTTAGCTACACGCCGCTAAAATGAGATGTGCCGCGTTTTTAGATACGTCTGAAGCGCGGCGATTTATTATGAATTAACGATTAAGTGGTGTAATTTTTAGTCGCCGCATGATCTCGCAAATTTCGTATCTCACCGCAAATTTGCGGTTTTGCCGCATTATCCTTTAAATTTAAAAACTTTATCTGAGCTTGCTTTTTACCTTAAATTCTGACTTGCCGCTCAAAATCTAAGCGCAGAATTCTAAAACTTTAAAATTTTTCAGCTCTCCTTCTTAAGCGCTTACAAGATAAAATTTTTGCCGTGACGTCATATTTTTAGTGTGATAAAATTCTATTGCCAAACAGAATCCTAGCTGCGGAATTTTTGAAGTTTAGCCTTTATCCAGGTTTTTATTTGGCGATACGGCTTGGAATTAGAGCTGAAATTTAATAGCCTCACTCATTAAATTTAACGCGGCTTAATCTAAGCTTTGCTAAATTTCGCCTAAAATCCATGGAAAGGAAAACGATGAAAAATTTAGCTCGTATTTTTTTAATTGCGTTCATTTTGACGAGCTTCTCTAGCGTTTTTGCTGCGCAGCAAAACCATAAATCGCCCGCCGCGTTACAAAACCATAAATATAAAATTTCATCTCAAAATTTGCGAGCCAAAGATCATCTGAGTAAAAATACCTCGGCAAGATCCTCTGCCGAGCCGCATGCTAAAAAATCTGCAAATGCTAAAAGCCTTTCAAAATCCAAGCTTACAAAAAATACGCGTGCGTCTAGGAATTTTGCTAAAAATTCCACGCAAAAAAGTGCGAAAAATTTCACTAAAAATTCTAGGCAAAATTTCGCATCGCATTCTGCGAGAAATAAAGCATCTAGGCGCCCGGCTAATCAATCAAGCAGCCAGAATGAAGCTAGCAAGAGTCTAGTTGCGACGCTGATGCGTTTGCCAAAGACCCGTATCTATGAGGACGAGGCGCCAAGCGCTCGCGATACCGCGCAAACTTACAGAGGCGCAGATATGCGGAGAAATGCAAGCGCGCAAACTCACGGAGGCGCGGATGAGCAAACTGGCAAAATCGTAGACGCACAAGCTCGCAAATTAACGACGACTCGAATTGCACAGCCGCAAGCTCGCTACGGCTATAGTGCAACTCGTTCTGGCGCTATGGGGCATACAGTTGCATCTCATTCGAGCGCCACGAAGTATACGGCTCGTAAAAATGCCCGCGCGCCCTATCTTCTCACATCTGCTCGCTCTAGCCCTGCGATAGGGCGCTCTGGCGGTAGCGCGCTTGGTAGGATGCCGTCGCCAAAGCGGGGTAATGCGTTAGGACAAGGTGCTGCGATGCGTTATGATGAGCGTTGGGCGAAGCCCGCTCCACAGCCTTATGAGCCTGCGCCTGAGACTGAGAAAAAGCACGGGCTAATATTTTCGTCGCAGTGGGGTCCTGCCGCGCCGAAAAGTAAGTGGCAGCAGCACGAAGCCCCGACGGATGACGCTTCGTCGCGCAATGAGTCGGTGATGGATATGCTGCAGGACAAGATGAGCAGGGTCAAGGTGAATATGGAGCTAGTACGCTAACCTAGGCGGCACGCCGGCGCAATTTATATGCGTAGGCGGTTTAAATTTTGCTGCCTTTATAAGATCGCGATACTGGCGCGGTGTGCAAACACGAACGGCTGACGTTTTTTGGGCTTTGCCGCCGTGCGAAAAATGCCCTACTGCTGCAATTAAAAATAAAATTTTCATATTTCATCCATGCGCTTTGAAATTTCACGGCTGCATGCCGCGCTGCTAGGATAAACCATACTGCACTCGTTTTGCGCGAACGGGCACTGCGACGATACTGCGGTTACAATTTCGCCGAAATTTTAAGAGCTTAATTTTGTAATTTTACGTCGCAGGACTTCGCTTGCCTGCTAAATTCGCAGAATTTTGCTTAGCTACGTGGTTTATTAAATTTCGCTTGCCATAAAATTTTGTAGAGTTTCGCCTGCTAGCGGAATTTTTAGAATTTTATTAGATGGCGAAATTTTATAGAACTCTATTTGCTCAAATTTCACGGCGAAATGAAATTTTCCGCAAGTGCGAAAGTAAAATTTAGCGGGTAAAATCCTGCAGGCAAAATTCTGCGGCGGCTAGCGAGCGCGAATTATTAAATTTTAACCCCGTTTTGAATAAAATAGCGCAAAAAATTCTAAAGGCTTAAATTTGAAAAATCGCTATCCGACCCGTCAAATCTCCGTCGGCTCCGTCAAAATCGGCGGCGGCGCGCCCATCTCCGTGCAGTCGATGAGCTTTTCTAAAACGAAGGACGTGGAGGGCACGCTAGAGCAGATAAATCGCCTGTATTTCGCGGGCTGCGACATCGTGCGCTGCGCGGTGCTTGATAAGCAGGACGCGGACGCGCTCGCACGTATCAAAAAAAGCTCGCCGCTTCCCATCGTAGCGGACATCCATTTTAATTTTCGCTTGGCGCTGCAGGTCGCGGAGTTTGTCGATGCTATCCGCATCAATCCGGGCAATATCGGCGGCAAGGAGCGTATCAAAGAGGTCGTGCGCGCGTGCAAAGCTCGCAATTTGCCCATCCGCATCGGCGTAAATTTGGGCTCACTAGAGGAGCAGTTTGAGCAAAAATACGGTCGCAGCGTGGAGGCGATGGTGCAAAGCGCGCTGTATAACGCCGCGCTGCTTGAAGATGAGGACTTTAGCGACATTGCGATCTCGCTTAAGACTTCGGACGCGCCGAGCACGGTGGCTGCGTATCGTGCGCTGCGCCCGCTATGCGAGTATCCTTTTCATCTGGGCGTGACCGAGGCGGGGACAAAATTTCACGCGAGCATCAAAAGCGCGATCGCGCTGGGAGCGCTTCTGATGGAGGGGATCGGCGATACGATGCGCGTGAGTATCACGGGCGAGCTTGAGGAGGAGATCCGCGTCGCGCGCGCGATCCTGCAGGACGCGGGCGTGCAGAAAAGCGGCGTCAATATCATCTCGTGCCCTACCTGCGGGCGTTTGCAAAGCGATCTGCTAAGCGCGATCAAAATCGTCGAAGAAAAAACCGCGCACATCAAAACGCCGCTAAATATCAGCGTCATGGGCTGCGTCGTAAATGCGATCGGCGAGGCGAAGGGCGCGGACGTGGCGATCGCGTTCGGCAACGGGCGCGGCATCGTGATGCGCCATGGCGAAGTGGTCGCCAAACTCGAGGAGAGCAAGCTCGTGGAGCGGTTTTTGCAAGAGGTCGAGGACGAGGTGCGGGCTCGCGAAGGAGCGTGAGAGCTGCGGCGCCTAGCAGCTTAAATGTCGCTATGACGCGCGGCTTGGGCGGCTCGGCTCTGAATTTTGGCGCGCTTGGCTAGTTATAGTTTGCTCGGCGTTTTAAGGCGCTCTCGGGCTCATCGCGGTTCGTTTAGGTTTATAGGTACAGCGCGTCTTGGCGTGAAATTTTAAAATTTCATCCTTAAGGCGGCGCTTTTAAATTTGAGCCTTTGGGGAGTGCGGCTTGGAATTTTGGTTTTGAAATTTCGGGTTTGAAATTTTAGCGCTGAAATTTCGTATTAGATTTTTGAGTTT
>ERZ773003.1521-NODE-1521-length-13278-cov-30.528927_pt1 | contig 13278 bp, 4 predicted proteins | sample MGYA00580668_ERZ773003 | MGnify/ENA primary metagenome ERZ773003 (study PRJEB29015, sample SAMEA2738002) | human oral metagenome | biome: human oral; feature: human-associated habitat; material: dental | place: China | collected 2126 ... | reverse complement strand
CTGCTGATTTACTATTAACTCACTTTAATCAAGTCTTCTGTCCCAAGGACCTCGGGCATCCCCTTTTTGGCGAGGAGATGAAGGAAGCTCAAGTCTTTGAGGACGGCTACATTGCAGTCAAAGACGGCAAAATCCTAGCAGTTGGTAGCGGAGAGCCGGATGCCAGTCTGATTGGACCAGATACTAAGATTCAGTCTTATGAGGGCAAGATTGCTACGCCTGGCTTGATCGACTGTCATACTCACTTGGTCTACGGTGGCAGCCGGGAGCATGAATTTGCTAAGAAGTTAGCTGGAGTCCCTTATCTGGAAATTCTTGCTCAAGGCGGCGGTATTCTCAGTACGGTCCGGGCGACGCGAGAAGCTTCTTTTGACACTCTCTATGATAAGTCTAAGAGACTGCTGGACTATATGCTGCTACATGGGGTGACGACTGTTGAGGCCAAGAGCGGCTATGGTCTGGATTGGGAAACAGAGAAGCGCCAGCTGGATGTCGTTGGAGCTCTAGACCGTGACCATGAGATTGATTTAGTTTCGACCTTTATGGCTGCCCACGCTGTTCCACCAGAATACAAAGGACGTTCTCAGGAATATCTGGAGCTCATCGTCGAGGAAATGCTGCCTCGGGTAAAGGCAGAAAATCTAGCTGAGTTCTGTGATATTTTCTGTGAAAAAGGCGTCTTTACAGCTGACGAGTCTCGCTACTTACTTTCTAAGGCTAAGGAAATGGGCTTCAAGCTCCGTATCCATGCTGATGAAATCGAGTCTATCGGTGGAGTAGATGTGGCAGCTGAGTTGGGAGCAACCAGTGCAGAGCACTTGATGGTAGCGACAGATGAGGGCATTCGCAAGATGGCGGAAGCCAAGGTAATCGGCAATCTCCTGCCGGCAACTACCTTCAGTCTGATGGAAGATACCTATGCACCAGCCCGCAAGATGCTGGAAGCTGGGATGGCCATTACCCTGACTACCGACAGCAATCCAGGCTCTTGTCCAACAGCTAACCTGCAGTTCGTTATGCAGCTAGGCTGCTTTATGATGCGTCTGACGCCAGTAGAAGTCCTTAACGCTGTAACCATCAATGCGGCCTACTCAGTTAACCGCCAAGATAAGATTGGCAGCTTTGATACTGGCAAGCAGGCGGACATTACCATCCTAGACGCTAAGAATATCGACTATCCACTTTATTTCTTTGCTACCAACCTGACCCATCAGGTTTATAAAGCAGGCAAGTTGGTTGTTGATCAGGGTAAGATCGTCTAATTTTACAAGTTGGTCTCATTTCCACTTGATGGCAAAGATCTATCTGAATGGAATATAAGTTTTATACCCCTTGTCATATAGAATAAACTCATCTGTAGGTTAAAAGAATGTTTATGGGTAATGGGTAGGAATTGCAGCTTAAATAATCAGGAAATAAGTAAAAAAAACGAGGGTCTATTTCGAGTTTTAGGGAGACCCCTCGTTTTTTTGATTTTAGTTAGATGTTTTAGCGAATATTGCCAAAAATGTTCTAATAAAATAATTGTCAGAAAAATTAGAATTATATTACATTCCTATGTTTTACCTATTTTTTATTGACTAAAAAAAATATAAAGACTACAATGAAAACAAAGTAACCGCTTACAAAATACAGGAGGTTTGATTATGAAATATAACAGACAGCAACGGTTTGCTTTTCGTAAATATGCAGTTGGTCTTGTATCCGTAGTGGTCGGATGCCTTTTTTATGGGCCAGCTGTTTTGGCGCAGGAACAAGCATCGACTCCTCCAGCAGTAGTAGAACAAGGTTCGGAACTTGTGAAGACAGCAGAGTCGGTGTCTGATGATTCACAAATAGCGCCGACAGTAGTAGAGGCAAGTGGTCAGCAGGCAGCTAAGACTGACATAAAGAATGCTCCTACTAAGGTAGAGAATGAGAGTCCAAAGCTTGAGGCAGCAGAGTCGATCTTTGATAAGAGTGAGCAAGAAAGTGCACAGGAAGCTCAATCAGAAAAAGCCCGAGTGCTTGAGGTAAAGAAGGCAGATCCAGAAGTTTCTAAACCTGAAGTTGAAGTCAAGTCAAGCCCTGCTGAAAAGGTGAATGAAGAAGCGCGTGTACAAGCCTTAGTTCACTTAGAAAGCAAGAAAAAAGAAGCCCCAGTAGGGGCGGTGGAAATTGCATCTCGTCTGAATGAAAATCAACCAATCAAGGATGCGGTTTTAAAAGAATTGGATGAAAAAGGTATCCAGTATAAGAAATTAGCAGATTTTGATTTGATTTTTAATGGCTTTGTCTTAGAGACAAGCTACAAGGATGCCCTGAAAATTCGCAAAGTGGCTCGAGTTGAGAATGTTGAAATCACCACCCTTTCAAATGCTAGTGACTCTAAGTATCTTCCTAAAAAGCAAACTACTGTATTGCCAACTAAGGTTAGTGAGGAAAATGAACTGATCAATCTACAACCTCTATGGGATAAGGGGATTAAAGGACAGGGTCGTGTAGTAGCTGTGCTAGATACTGGTCTGGATTATGACCATAACCTCTTTAGTTTGACAGATAAAAGCAAGGCTAAATACAAAAATAAAGAGCAGATGGAAGCCGCCATGAAAAAGGCAGGGATTAGCTATGGTAAGTGGTATAACGACAAGGTAATCTATGCTTACAATTATTCTGATATGAACGACGAGATCAAAGAAGATGATCCACGTTCACACGGAACGCACGTCGCCGGCTCAGCAGTTGGAAATGCAACCAAACCAGCTCCAACTGGAGAATTGGTCAAAGGGGTAGCTCCAGAAGCGCAGCTAATGTTTATGCGGATCTTTTCAGATAAGAAAGGAATGACTGAACAGGGCTTTGTCGTTGCAAAAGCCGTTGAAGATGCTGTCAAGCTTGGCGCGGATACCATAAATATGAGTTTTGGTGGTGTCAATGGTTCAGAAGCTGATACAAATCCTCTTACTCGGCAAGCCTTTGAGTTTGCGAGAAAGGCAGGTGTTGTCATCAGTGCTGCAGCGGGGAACTATGCTGTGAGTGGCTATTGGCAAGCTAAGCCTAAAGCGGATGCGCCTGATACAGGAACCGTTGATGAGCCAGCGCTTGAAAAGGGTATCCTAGCCATCGGTGCTTTAAACAACAGAGTCAGCCATGAAACAAAAATTCGTTTGGAGATACCTGACTTAAAGGACAAGCAAGAGTTTCAGAATGGTCTAATTGACTTGCCTGTTTATCGTCTGCCATTCCCTGTTGAAGGGCCACAGTCTTATGTTTATGTGCCAAAGGGTGGAGAAGAAGCCTACCGGACTGCAAGCGTCAAGGGTAAAATCGCCTTGGTTGAAAGTGGGGGAGATGTCACAGATGAGGATAAAGTTGATGCGCTTCGACAATCTGGTGCTAAAGGAGTTTTAGTCTACCAAAATGAGGAGCAGGGAGATCAACTGCAAAACCTTTCGATGGGGTATTGGGGTTCGTTTTATCCTGTCAGTGTCCTAGGGAATAAGCTTGGTAAAGAATTAGCAAAACATGCTGGAGAATACAAGCTGACCTTCCATCAAGAAGTGAAAAAGCTTCCGTATAGTGAAGCAAATAAGATGCTCCACTTTACAGGCTGGGGTCTGTCGGCAGAAGGAATGCTGAAGCCAGATGTGACCTTGCCAGGAGGCAATATTTACTCAGCTATTCCAGACGGCTCCTACGATATGGACTCTGGAACCAGTATGGCAACTCCGCATGCCGCAGGAGCAACAACTCTGATCAAGCAGGCCTTGGAACAACGCTTCCCACAATATAGCCCAGAACAGATCCATACTTTACTTCGCCAGCTTGTCATGAGCACTGCCAAACCACACAAGGACAAGGAAAGTAATACTTATTCTTCTGTCCGGCAACAGGGCTCTGGGATCATGGATGCTGCAGGTGCGGCTTTTGGTAATCTATACGTTACTGGAAAAGGTAGCGATAGCAGTATGACCCTTGGAAATGTTAATGAAAGCTTCACATTTAACGTTACTGTCCATAATTTAGGCTCTGAAGCTAAAGAGCTCACCTATCGAACAGTTGTCAATACAGATCAGGTGGAAAACGGGCGGATTACACTGCAAATGCGTCAATTGCTGGAGCAGCAAGGCGATAAGACGATAGTTGTACCACCGAAAGGCAGTGTGACTGTGCCAATTCAGGTCAATACGAGTGCCTATACCAAGGAACTCTCCGAACAAATGAGAAATGGCTACTTTTTAGAAGGTTTCGTCTTCTTTAAGGATGTCAAGACTCAAAAAGATGAGGTCAGCATTCCGTATATCGGTTTCAAGGGGCATTACCAAGATCTACCTGGTATCGAAAAGCCAGTTTATAAATTCACTGGCAATGATAAGCCTTTCTACTACTACAAAGACGAAAAAGCAGAAAATCCTGTCAAGGATCCAGGAAATCACTTCACTGCCTTGCTCAGTTCCATCCGTAGAAATGGGCAAGACGAGCAGGTTGTCTTGGGAGAAACAGACGGGAAATATGATGGAAATGCATTAGCCTTCTCTCCGAATGGTGATGGACACTTTGACACGGTTAAGTTAAATGCCGTTGTTTTGAGAAATGTGGACAATATTCATTTGGCGGTCTATAAGGCGGACGATGTAAAACGGGAGCATCCGATTTACGAAAATGGCAATGAAAGTCAGAAAAAATCTGATTTTGGTTGGAGAATCAATGATCGGAGTAAAGTTCTTTATGCTAGTCATTGGGCAGGGAAAGACCAAAATGATCAAGTCGTTCCTGATGGAGAATACCAATATGTCCTGACCTATCGACCAAGTACACCAGGAGCAAAACCTCAAGAAATCACCTTAAAAGTCAAGGTAGACAATCAGGTTCCACAATTAGCGACGAGCAAAGACCTCTATGATCCAAAAACTCGTACCTTTAGACCGGGAACAATTATTGAAGAAGGAAGTGGCTTAGCTGGTAAATACTTGTCCTACCAAAAAGATGGACAAACGATTGAAATCACTCCGAATCAGGATGGCTCTTATCATATTCCAGAAGGAGTCGACTTGACGACTGTTCGTTTCTCTATTTGGGATAAGGTTTATAATACGAATACTTTAACAATTGATGGGGAAAAGGAGCCAGCTTCAACTGAGAAAGAAGAAGCACCAGAAAAAGAGGGAACAAACCCTGATACAGAGAAAGCAGAAGCTAAGGATGGACGCTTAGAGGTTCGAATTGTGGACGAGGTAGGTAATCCAACTTCTCAATATCCTGAGATAATGCGCTATCAGGTATTTGACAGTGAAGGCAATCGCGTTGATAAGGAATTTAATACCTATTATGAAAGCAATCTTCCAAGACTGCCTTTCGGTAGTTATACTGTTAAAGTGGTTGGTCAAGATGAAAATTATTCTTGGGTATCTCCTACAACTGTGACAGTTGAATTGACGAAAGAACATCCAGAAGGAGTGGTCAACTTTGTCTATCATTACAAATCGAAGAATCGTTTTAACGTGGTCTTTGACAAGGACTTGCCGTCTGGTACCAAGGTCTTTGCTATTCATAAGGATAGTGGCGAGCAGCATGAGCTAGAGCAAACTCTTTATGAACCAAAGACTTTTGAGAAGCTCCTTTTAAATGAAGATTATCGCATTCATATTGATTTGCCAAAAGGCTATCGTGCAGTAGAAAATGATGTTTTCTATTCGGTTGGTGAAAGAATCAATCGCTTCTTAACAACATTTGTAGAAGTCACAGAAAATAATCCAGTTAATCCAACACCAGCACCAAGCCCAAATCCAAGCCCAAGTCCAGCCCCAGTTCCGAATCCTCTTTCTCCAGATAAAACACCAGTTCCTGATAAAGAGACTGGAAAGGAAAAAGAGGAGCAACAACTAAGTCAGAAACGAGCAGATTTGCGTCCGATGTATGTCAAACCGAGTGAAAAGAATGCGCAAGGTGGACAAGAATCAGCTAATCAGGATGCAAAAGAAACCCTGCCGAAGACAGGACAGGCTGGAGACAAGCTTGGTCTTCTAGGCTTTGTTCTATCCATTCTTGGCCTAGGCTTTATTCTTCAAAAAAGAAAAGAAAGTCAGAACTAATCATTTTAAAGTATAAGTGAATTTGTACATCAGGATGGAGGTAGCACAGGCGGCTATCTCCATTCTGAAGATAAAGGAGTTTTTGTATGGAGTTTCAACCTAATCAACGTTTTTCAATTCGAAAGTGTACTATTGGAGTAGCATCGATAGTAATTGGACTCATTCTTGCTGGACCTATGGTTGAAGCAGATACAGTAACAGCTGAAAATCAGGTCGCCACTGTGTCTGCGGCAAACGATGGAGAAGCAAGGCAGGAGGAAAATGCTGTCCAAGAGCAGAAAGTGGAAAGGGCTCAAGATTTAACTGAGTCGTCTTCCCCTGCTTCAAAGCAAACAGAAGACAGTCCTTCATTTACGAAAGAAAATGAACCCTCAGTAGCTCCTTCAGTAGAAACAAATCTTATTGTCTCTGAAAAGAAAGGGGCGCCAAGCACAGAAGCTGCTTCTAAGTCTGAGAAGGAAAGTAGCAGTAGTGATAAACTTCTCTCAGATCAGTCCAAAGCATCTGACAAAGAAGTTCTAAAAGAAAATTCTCGTAAGGAAGAATCGATTCTTTCTGAAAATGAATTGGACGAAGCAGCTCCTGTGGAGGCACTTGTGCGTCTGAAGGAGGAAAAGACAACTGTAGAACAGCCTTTCACATCAGCAACGGATAAGGCAACGCGAATTGAGAAGACCAATCGGGAACATGAAGAATTTCTCAAGGAACTAGAGAAACAATCGATCCAGTTTAAAAAACTCTACGACATCAATCTTTTGTTTAGTGGGGTGGCTTTAGAAACGACCTATGGAGATGCAAAGAGAATCCGAGGGTTGGCGCGTGTTGATGCCGTGGACTATGCTCCGCTTCGTAGGACAAGGGTGGAATCTCCGCAACCTACCGTAGCTTCTCCAATATCAAGTTCTGCCAAAGTCAGCGAAGAGAATACCCTAATCAATCTTCAACCGCTTTGGGATAAAGGGATTAAAGGCCAAGGTCAGGTTGTAGCCGTTATTGACTCGGGTGTTGATCCTGCCCACGATGTTTTTCGTCTAACGGACATCAGTAAGGCGAAGTTCAAAAGTGAAGCTGATATCGAGGCGGCTAAGAAAAAAGCAGGGATCACCTACGGTAAATGGTACAATAATAAAATTGTCTACGTTCACAATTATAGTGATATGAACGACAATGTCAAAGAGGATGATCCAATCTCACATGGTGCCCACGTTGCAGGTTCGGCCGTAGGAAATGCTTCTCAGCCATCTCCAAACGGAGAAATTATCCGAGGTGTTGCTCCAGAAGCTCAGCTTATGTTTTTGCGTGTCTTTTCAGATACGAAAGGTGGACAAGTCCAAAACTTTATTTATACCAAGGCTGTGGAAGATGCTGTGAAGCTTGGAGCCGATACTATAAATATGAGTTTAGGAACAGCTTCTGGCTCCATCTATGACGTAGGAGAAATTACACGTCAGGCCTTCGATGAGGCTCGTAAGGCAGGAGTGACCATCACCGTTGCTTCTACCAATATGGCGACTAATGGATTTTGGCATAGCAAGCCCCTGGCTACAACACCTGATTACGGAATGGCAGGGACGCCATCAGTCAATCCAAATGTGATTTCTGTTGCGTCAATTAATAGTTTAACTAAACACATCTCTTCGGAAGCAAGTTTGACTGTTAAGGAACTGGTTGGTTCAGCACCTTTCCCTGATGGTAAGATTCCAATGCATTCCTTTGTTGAACGGGAAGGCTTTCGTACAACCATTCCGCAAAATTATATCCATGTGGAAAATGGAGACGTAGAAAACTACCAAGGAGAACAGATTAATGGCCGATTGGTTTTGACTGAAAGAGGCGGTCAGGTCTCAGATGTTGAAAAAGTCAAACAGCTGAAAGCGGCTGGAGCAACTGGAGTGATCTTCTATCAGACAAAAGAGCAAGGAGAAAGGCCTACTCCATTTGATCTAGAAGGTTTAGGGGAGCGTTTCCCTGTTGGGGTAATCGGCCACCGTGCAGGAGAGGTTTTGTCCCAGCACGCCAGTGATTATCAACTGAACATTGCCAACAAATTTAAGCGTGTACCGTATGAAGCAGCTAACCAGATGTCAGACTTTTCATCCTGGGGCTTATCAGTTGATGGTGACTTGAAGCCGGATGTGACCTTGCCAGGCGGAATGATTTACTCATCTGTTAATAACGGTGAATACTATATGGACAGAGGGACAAGTATGGCATCTCCCCATGCTGCTGGAGCAACAGCTTTAGTCAAACAGTCTTTGAAAGAGCGCTTCCCTCATCTGACACCTGAACAGATTCAAATCCTCGTCAAGCAGATGACGATGAGTACAGCAGTTCCCCATGTGGATGAAGAAACAAAGGCTTATTCCTCTGTCCGTCAGCAGGGAGCAGGAGTTATGGATGTGACAGCGGCTGCCCTAGGTGATTTATATGTCACAGCTAAGGGCGAAAAGAGTAGCTTGACTTTAGGAAATGTGAAAGACACCTTCGAGTTTGATGTGACGGTTCATAATCTATCAGGCCAAGAAAAGTCAATCACTTATGAAACTACTCTGCAAACCGATCAGGTTCAAGACGGGAAATTTACCCTTCACCCACGTCTCTTGGAGACCTTGGCTGGTAAAGATAAAATCACTATTCCAGCTCATAGCCACCGAACGATTCGCATTTCAGTAGATGCCAGCAAGTACCAATCAGAGCTAAGCAAGCAAATGCCGAATGGCTACTTCTTAGAAGGATTTTTCCTTGTTAAAGATGCAGAGAGCAAACAGCATTTAGTCAGTCTCCCTTATGTAGGTTTCCGAGGGGACTACCAAAATCTACGGGGAATTGAAAAGCCGATTTATGAATATACTGGTTCAGACAAGCCTTTTTATTATTATAAGGACAAGACGGACTACCCTGATGAAAAGATTCCTGAAGTAGAGGAACGCCATCCTGATAATCATTTTACCTCTCTGATTAGCTATGTGTATGAAAATGGTGAATCTGTAGCAAAGACACTCGGACAAGACGGCGAGAAATTTGATGGCGACCAAATCTATTTTTCACCAAACAATGATTATAGCTTTGATAGTGTCAAGGTGAAAGCAGTCATGCTCCGAAATGTTGAAAATGTCCATCTGACGGTTTACAAGAAAGAGGACACAGAGCGTAAGCAACCGCTTTATGAAATCGGAAACGAGAGCCATAAGAAGACGGACTGGAGCTATCGTAGTGGTAGCAGGGGTGTGGAGCTCTATGAAATTTCTTGGGAAGGTTTGGACAAGGAAGGCCAGCAACTTCCAGATGGGGAATATCAATTTGTCATTACCTATCGACCATCAGCTTCTGGAGCTAAGCAGCAAGAGTTGAACTTCAAAGTGAAGATCGACACAACAGCTCCAAGTGTAGAGGAAGGTAGCGCTCATTATGATCCTGACACTAGAATTTTCCGTCCTGGGAAGATTGTCGAAAATGGCAGTGGACTCGCTGGAACCTATCTCTCATATAGCAAAGATGGAGAAACGCATGCATTGACTCCAGAAGAAGACGGAACTTATGTCATTCCAGAGGGAGTAGATATCTCAACGCTTCGTTATTCAATCTGGGACAAGGTTTACAATACAGCTGAACTGGATATTCATGGTAAGGCAGTGGCAGCAGAGACACCGGGTGCCGAGCAGCCAGAGGAAACTCCTGAAGAAAGGCCAGACAATCAAAAGGAAGCCGAAAAAGGAACTTTAGAACTCACCTTTACAGACAGTAACGGTGAAGTGCTCAATTACTATCCGTCGATTGTTCGCTACCAAGTATTTGATGATCAGGGTCGTGTCGTAGATGGTGAATTCAATGCTTCCTTCAACAGAGGCACCTTCCCAGAACTTCCATTCGGCACCTATACTGCCAAGATTACTCTTTCAGATTACCATTATGATTGGGGAACCGAACTGGTGAAGACTGTGACGATTTCACCAGAAAATCCGCATGGAAAGATCACATTTGCTTCTCGCTATTTGAGTGAAAATAAATTGACAATCGGTTTTGATAAGCCAGTTCCTACTGGAACATTGGTGAAAGTGACGGATGAAAAGGGAGTCGTTCATCAACTTCCTCAAAGTATCTATGACCTTTCAAGTTTTGAAACCATGTTGATGAATGGGACCTATCGAGTTCATATCGAACTTCCGTCAGGCTACCAAGCAGCAGAAAATGATTTTGTTTATGAAGTGACCAATAAGATCAATCGCTACATCTTGACCTATTTGAAGGAAACGGTAGTGCCTCCAACTCCTATTCCAGATCAATCTGGTGGTATGATTGTAAAACCTCGGATTCAACCTGAGAACTGGGTTGTACCCACTCCAGAACGGAAGCATCAGCCAGAAGCTGGCAAAGCAATGGAGGAAACGAGAAGCATGAAGTCGATTACAGTCAACTATCATACAGAAACCAAAGCAAGTGAAGAAGTGTCTAATCTAGACACAAAAGAAAGCCTGCCGAAGACAGGACAAGAAAGTTTAGTCTCTGCTCTTCTTAGTGGCTTTGGAATGGTCTTTTTTGCCGTATTTAGCAAGATGGCTGGTAAAAAGCGTGAAGGAAATTAGTTATTTTCGAAGAATTTATCTCTTTCAGGCTATATCTAAAAGGTCGTGGCTTAAACACCACGACCTTTATTTTTTTATGAGATTAGGACATTGAGCTGGTTTCTTTATTTCCCCACACACTGCGCGTAAAGACCATGGAGAATAGAGCTAGAGCCGCAAAGGCTGCTCCTATATACCAGTAGGGCATATCCAGTGTCGTGGAGCGTCCAGAGAGATTGACGATACCACGGAAGAGCATGCCGGCTGTCATGATGGCTACAGCTGAGTTCCAGAGGTTGAGGCTGAGCCGAGAGAGGTTGGGAATCATTTTCATGAAGAGCAGGAGGAGGACACCGCCCGCTAGAGGAAGGGCAAAGAGATAGTGCATGTGGACAGATGTTTCCCCGAAGCTGAAGGTTTCATAGATTCTGCTGAAAGCAAAGAAGAAAATCGTTAGCAGGATGTAGGAAACAGCTGTTTTGTTGAAACGTTTTTTGCTGGGGTTTGTATTAGTAACCGATGTAGACAATGTCGCTCACCGCCCTTTCTGAAATATTTCCGTTGGTGGTAGGCTTGTTAATGACCTGACCGTTGAAGTACATAGTGGACGAGCCGCCACCGTCAAGGTTGTAGGCAGTCTTGACGCCATAAGATTTCATGACTTCCGCCATTTCATAGAGGGAAAGTCCCTGACTTTCTGAAGTGCGTCCGTCTGAAACGATGATGATATAGTGGTTTTCATCAATGATACCGATAGCTGTCCGTGGATTGGAAGCCATGGACTGGCCGACTTCGGACTTGGTATTCACGACAATTTCACCATTTTCTACGAGAGCTGGGCCGAAGGCTAGGAGATTGACCACACCGTCTTCGACCAGCTGGTCGGCAGAGATCTCATTTTCGTAAATGATTTTAAAAGAGCCGTCTTTGTAATTGGCCAAATCACCATTGCTGGAGTCTTCTCGGACGGTATCGCGGTAGACGACGCCATTGCGGATGACATAGCCAGTCGTATTGGCCCCATAGTAGTCGCCGTTCACCGCTAAGATGGCATTGTTGTTGGCGGCCGTTTCCGAGGTCTTGGCGGTGACATTGTTTCCGTAGGTGTTTTGGGCAAAGGCTGTTTTTAGGTATTCTGATGAGCTAACGGTCACATCAGCGATGTAGACTTGGGTGTTGCTGACGGTCTTTTCAGTCAGCGTGACCGAGATGTTGTCGTCTGAATAGCTGGTATCCGTCACTGTTGCTGTCTCAGCAGCCTTGCTGGCAGCCTCGGCATTGGACGACGAACTTGCGCTTGAAACCGTGGAAATGGTCTCTGCGATGACGAAGGTTTTCAGCATGGAGTAGCTGAAGGAAGTTGTCAGAAGTAGCCCGAAAATCGAGGCGTAGGCATAGTCTTTCTTTAAAAATTTCATAACGCAGTGTGTGTCCTTTCCTTAAAAATAAATCTCTTTTGTACCATCCAAGAGACGGTGAAAAGCAGCAGTCCGACGATGATCTTGACAAGCAGAAGATTTAGTCCAAAGACAGCGTAGAAGAGGCGAATCAGCAGTGTGTCTAGGATAAAGAGCACTAGAGCTAGGCTGAAATAGCCAGTCCCTGTCTTGAGAATGCTGTCGTCGTTCTTAAAGACCAACCTTTTATTGGTCGAATAGTTAAAGATTGAGCTGGTTACGCGGGCAATCCCGTTGGCTAGGAGAATTCTCAGGCTGGTCGGCGCAGCAGCTAAAAACAAGAGAGCCAGTGCGTAGACCATATAGTCGACGACGAAGCTGCCGAGAGAAGTCAGGGCAAATTTGAAAATATTTTTATAAATTATGAGTCCATCCCGAATCGGCCGGAAGTGCGAGCCTTGATTGTCATTGATATAGACTGTCTCAATGGGCACTTCCAAAATGGGATATTCCTTGCTGGCTTCTAAGAGCATGTTCATTTCGTACTCATAGCGCTGACCTTCTACCTTCAGCATAAAGGGAATCATGTTAGTCGTAAAGGCCCGTAAACCGGTCTGCGTATCGGAGACACCCACCCCAGTCTGGGCTTTGAAGAGAGACCGAGTTAGGCTGTTGCCGAAGCGGCTGCGCAGAGGGACTTTTCCAGTAAAGGCACGTGCGCCCAGAATCAGCTGGTTGGGATGTTCAGCAGCCTTGCTTGCTACGCGGAAAATATCCCAGACCTTGTGCTGGCCATCCGCATCTGCTGTGATGACTGTTCCGTATTGACCCAGAGACTGGATGTAGGTGAAGGCAGTTTTTAGTGCTTGTCCCTTGCCTTGATTGTTCTCGTGATGGAGGACAGTCGCATATTGTTCAGCCTTTTCAAAGACTGTCTGGCGCTTGGCTGAGCTACCATCATCGATGACAATGATATGAAAATCGCTCTTGCTCTGAATTTTTTGAATCAGTTTAATCAAATTATAATCGGGCTCGTAAGCCGGAATCACTAGATAGTCCATATCCATACCTCTTTCTTAGATGATGTGTAGAAAGTATACAGATTGCGGCTTAAAGCTAGCTGATATCAGTTATCTTTAAGAAAAAGTTAAATCTTCTTTAAGGAAAGTATCTCGCAGGACAAAATAAAAAACTGAGAGTGGGACAGAAATCGGTAATTCGTTAGAATTCGATTTCGTCGTCCCACCT
>ERZ773003.1519-NODE-1519-length-13311-cov-2.933841_pt1 | contig 13311 bp, 10 predicted proteins | sample MGYA00580668_ERZ773003 | MGnify/ENA primary metagenome ERZ773003 (study PRJEB29015, sample SAMEA2738002) | human oral metagenome | biome: human oral; feature: human-associated habitat; material: dental | place: China | collected 2126 ... | reverse complement strand
TTCTACGATACGCTCGTCCTCTTTGGTTATTTTTCCTTTTGTGTAAGGGAAACGACCAAAGCGAACAAATTCTTCTACCGTCATACTGACATGTACCTGCTGATTTTGTTTTAAAACAGCGAGTTCTTTTGCTAATTCTGTTGAGTTCCATGCTTCAACTTCTTGACCGTTGATAAATATAAATCCTTTGTCTTTAGGAAGAAGCCGACTCATCATCCCTAAAAGCGTTGATTTTCCAGCACCATTTGGTCCTATAAAGGCAGTCAGTCGCTGTTTTGACACTTCTAAATCCACATGATCAACAACTGGATGTCGATATTTTTTAGTAACACCTTTAAGCTGCACCAGGCTTTGCTCCTTTCACTAATAAGATTAAATACAATACTCCACCAATCCCCTCAATAAATACGCTTATCGGAATTGTAAGAAGAAATACTCTCTCAACAATTAATTGAGCAGAAAGTACAATCACAATCCCTAAAATAGCCGAAAATAGCCATAATACACCGTGTTTGTATTCTTTTGTCAGTTGATAGGTTAAATTCGCAATCATAAAACCTAAAAATTGAAGTGGCCCTACTAGAATCGTAGACAGACTCGTCATAATAATCACAATAACAATCACTACATTACTAAGTCGTTTTGTATTAATCCCTAACATTTTAGCCCCATCTACTCCTAAATGAAGAGCATCGAGCTTATGCCTTAGTTTAAAGAACACTATCATTAACAAGCCAAATAATACTAGAGCTCCGAATATCAATATTGGTTGTGCATTCATCTTTTGGAATGAAGGATAAAGAGAGCTTTGGAGTTTATCAAATTCATTTGGATCCATTAATACTTGTAAGAATGTACTTGCATTTCTAAGAAGTATCGAAAATGCCATTGTCAGTAACAATAAAACTTTAAAATTAGAAAGAAGCATTCCTTTAGAGACGTTCATTAATAACAGTAACAGCATTATCTGAATAGTAATTGTAACAGCATAAATAAGGGCTGACTGTTCTACTTTTAACCCTATTAAACTTTCAAAATAATATAGACCACTTTGAATAAAAACAAATAAACTCTCAATGCCTAAAACACCAGGTGTTAAAAATCGATTTTGCGCTACTGTTTGAAAACTTACGGTCGAAATCGGTATCGCAAAAGATACGATGATAATGACGAGTAGTTTTAATAATCGTCTATTCAATATGAAACTTGAGGTTGTAGTACTATTCTTTGTTGGAATTAATAAATAGGCAACTATCAATAAAACAGCGACCACTAAAAGTCCCACTAGTAAGAATCTTGTTTTCTTTTTCATAGGCCTCCTCCTTTCTTTTCCAGGCGAATCACTTGGAAAATAAAGAGTGCGGCCCCAAGAATACTTAAGATGATACTTACGGAAATTTCGTAAGGCGCAATCACTATGCGAGCAATAATGTCACAAGATAACACAAGGCAGGCACCAACAAGCATTGTCAGCGGTACTAGAACTTTCATCTGAGAGCCATACCTCATGCGTACGATATTTGGAACAATCACCCCAATAAACGGTAAGCTTCCCACTGTAATCATCGTTACACTCGTCGTTAGCGCAATAAGCACTAATGTTAATGACTCCATTCGCTTGACTGGAACGCCGAGATTTCGACTAATATCTTCCCCCATGCTGACTACCATATAGTATTGGGCAAAAATAATACTAAGTACTAAAACAAATAAGCATAAATACAGCCATTCATACTGATTAGTTTGAATCATCGAAAATGAACCTTGCATCCATGACGATAAACTTTGGACAAGCTGAAATTGATACGCAATAAACTGAGTGCAGGCTCCAATCACTCCACCAAAAATCAATCCAATTAAAGGAATCATCCATTTTTGTTTAAGTGATAGATGTTGCTGTAATGCGATAAAAAGCATCGAGAAGCAAATTGCAAACACAAATGACGTTGCCATCTTTTCTAACAGTCCAGGTGATGGAAATAACAATAAACTCATCATCAATCCTAATTTTGCGGCGTCGACCGTACCAATTGTACTTGGCGAAGCAAACTCATTTTGAGTGATCGTCTGCATTAATAATCCAGATACACTCATCGCCGAAGCAGATAATAGAATGCTGAATAATCTTGGAACCCTTGATTGCCAAAATAGTTGAGTTGCACTTTCTCCTCCACTAAACAATTCATTCCAAGAGAAACTAGACGCTCCGACTGAGAGCGAAATAACGCTTAATATAAGTAATAATAAATTTAAATAACTAACTCTTTTCATGTTCTCTCTTTCTAATTGATAATCATTCTCAATTACCATATTTGTTAGTTTACCAAATAATTCACTTGATTTAAACCCTTTTCCGTTAAAATAATGAAGTTTTCATAAAAATTGCAAAAAAAGAAGCAGTCCTTAAAGACTGCTTCTCATACTCATTTCTTAATCTAAGAAATCTTTTAATTGTTTAGAACGACTTGGGTGGCGTAATTTCCGTAATGCTTTCGCTTCAATTTGACGAATACGTTCTCGAGTTACCCCGAATACTTGCCCTACTTGTTCTAATGTACGGATTTCACCGTTTTTATCAAGACCAAAACGTAAGCGAAGTACGTTTTCTTCACGGTCTGTTAATTGTTCAAGAACTTCATCAAGTTGCTCTTTCAACAATGCATATGCTGTATGATCAGCTGGGCTTGTTGCGTTATCGTCTTCGATAAAATCACCTAAATGTGAATCATCTTCTTCCCCAATTGGAGTTTCAAGAGACACTGGTTCTTGAGCGATTTTTAGAATTTCACGAACTTTTTCAGTTGGTAAATCCATTTCTGCTCCAATTTCTTCCGGTGTAGGTTCGCGTCCTAAATCTTGTAATAGTTGTCTTTGAACACGTACTAATTTGTTGATTGTTTCAACCATATGTACTGGAATACGAATTGTACGCGCTTGGTCTGCAATAGCACGTGTGATCGCTTGACGAATCCACCATGTCGCATAAGTCGAGAATTTGAATCCTTTCGTGTGGTCGAATTTCTCAACAGCTTTCATTAATCCCATATTTCCTTCTTGGATTAAATCTAAGAATTGCATTCCACGACCTACATAACGTTTTGCAATGGATACTACTAAACGAAGGTTGGCTTCCGCTAGTTCTTGTTTGGCTTCTGTGTCCCCTTCTTGAATTCGAAGAGCTAATGCAACCTCTTCGTCCGCACTAAGAAGTGGAACTCGTCCGATTTCTTTCAAATACATACGAACGGAGTCATTAATTTTTGTATTGGATGATAAAGCAGTATCATCTTCAACAGTTCCAACTTCAGCTTGTCGTTGACTTTCAACGGATAACTGATGACTTGTTGGTTCACCATTTGCATCAACAACACTAACCCCTGCATCCTCAAATTTTTGAATTAACTTATCCATTCCTTCCGCATCCAATTCAAATGGGATTGCGATTTGTGCAGATAAATCATCGTATAAAATTTGACCGAATAATTTTCGTTCTGCAAGAAGCATTGAAGTTGCTTCATTCAGTGTTTGACCTTTTTCATTTTTTTGAACTGTCATTCACCATTCCTCCATTCATTTTATTTCTTAATTGTCGTTGAATCTCCATTATTTCACGCATCAATTGCTGGCGTAAAATATCATCTTTCATAAGAGCAGCACGATTCAACTCTTCTTTTTTACTAGCAAGCTGCTCTTTTAGTGAATTTTTTTTCGATAAAACATAAACTAAATCTTGAATTTCCTGTTCTGTACATTCCGGTGGAAAGTTAGACAGCTCAATTTCTGAAACAAGATTTCGGTTCAAAACATCTTTATCATCTAAAAAGAGGAAAAAATGTTGGACATCAACTTCATTATCTTCATTTTTAAAAGATTGTAACAATAAAAATAACTGTTCATAATGCGAATCAGGAAATACGAATTCAGAATCAATTCTATTTAGATAAGTCCATGCCTGTTCATTATGAAGCAATCGATACATCAATTGTCTTTGGATATGCTCACTCTTCGTAGTAGGTTTAATCTCAACTTGACGATAATGAGGAACCGACTCAGCGTTTGACTGCTTTTTTTGGTTTCCTAAGCGTAACCGTAATTGTTTTACCTGATTTAAAATGGTTGAGAAATCTAAATCAAATTCATCAGCGAGAGATTTCATCGCTAAGTTTAGCTCAACTTCATTATTAATTTTAGAAAGTTCTACAATCATTTCTTCGATATACTGAATTTTTTGGCTTTCTATTTGTAATGAATATTTTTTAGAAAGAAATCTCTTCTTAAATTGATATACCGTTTCTTGAGAATACTCAACTAAATCTTTAAACGCTTGAGCTCCCCGTGATTTTATGAATTCATCAGGATCTAAGCCATTATCAAAAGGAATAATTCCTATTTTGAAAGCATTAGTGTCTTGAATCAATTCTATTGCACGATTCGTAGCTTCTAACCCCGCCTTATCCCCATCATAAGCAATCAGAATGGTATCTGTAACTTTTTGTAAAGTTTGTATTTGATCAGGAGTCAGTGAGGTTCCCATCGAAGCAACCCCAATTTGAACACCTGCTTGCCAAGCAGAAATAACATCCATATACCCTTCAAACAAAATCACTTTATTCTGTTTTCGAATATTTTTCTTTGCTAAGTCGAAGTTGAAAAGAAAATTTCTTTTTGAAAAAAGGATTGTCTCTGGACTATTTAAATATTTTGCTTGAGATGCGAAATCATCAGAATACCCTGGTAAGACTCTTCCGGAAAAAGCAATAATTTGTCCATGTTCATTTCTAAGCGGAATCATTATTCGTTGATTAAAACGATCAAAGAAACCATTTTGTTTTTCAGAAAATAGACCTGAAGCTTCCTTTTCCTCATCCGTTAATTGTAATTCTTGAAGGACTTGTTCTAATTGCGTTCTGTCTTTTAAAGAAAAACCAAATCCGAATTCTTTTAAGGTTTCGACGGTATATCCACGATTTTCTAAATAATCAAGCGCTTCTTTCCCGCCTTTAGTGTTTAAAAGAACGTGAGAATAAAACTCAGCCGCTTTTTCATGAGCCTCATATAATTTCTTCTCTTTTCTCGGAATAATCATTTGCGTTGTTGGTAGCTCTACGTCTATATCGATGTTAGAGAGTTCAGCAACTCGAACCACAGATTCCGGAAAAGACAAGTTTTCAAGCTCTTGCATGAAATTAAAAACATTGCCACCTCTCCCGCAGCTAAAACAATGGAATAATTGTTTTTCTTCTGTCACAGTGAAAGATGGTGTTCTTTCGTCATGAAATGGACAACGACCAAATAGACTTTTTCCTTGTTTACGTAATTGAACGAACTGCCCGACAATGTCAAGAATGTTCACTTGCGATTGTATGCTTTGAACCGTTTCTTTTGAAATTCTTTGACTCATAAAAAAATACCCTCCATACAATACGCCTAATGATACAGCATATAATATAACATAATTCTAAATTGAATGCAATGTAATCAATTCTATTATTCACTGAAAACATTGTTATTATCATCTTCATACTATATCCGTTTAACTTTCAATATACCTTATAAAGTATACTGATAAAAAGAAGAGAGCAAAGCCATTAAGCAATGCTCTCTTTTGAAATAAATTGTTCAATGAATTTCCAAGCTTTCTCTACTCCTTCTCCAGTTTCTGAAGAAAAAGTTAGGAACAAGTCTTCTGGAGGTTTTCCAAACGCTTTACGAATTACACTTACATGTTTATTCCATTTTCCTCTAGGAATCTTATCACATTTTGTCATCACAATACGATAAGGAATATTATAGTATTCAAGAAACTCTCTCATTTGAACATCTTCTTGACTCGGCTCATGTCTAAAGTCTACCAAAATTAGAACTAGTCTTAATGATTGACGAGTAGTAATATATTCCTCAATCATTTTTCCCCACTTTTCACGTTCTTTCTTTGAAACCTTTGCATAACCATATCCTGGTACATCCACAAAGTAAAACAGCTCATTGATATGATAAAAATTTAGTGTTTGCGTTTTACCAGGTTTACTAGAAGTTCTAGCAAGACTCTTTCTTTGAATCAACTTATTGATAAAGGAAGATTTCCCAACATTCGAACGACCAGACAAAGCAATTTCAGGAAGGTCTCCTGCAGGATATTGTGCTGGAGAAACTGCGCTAATTGTAAATTCCGCTTTATTAACCTTCATTTTCTAACCCTTTCTTTTCTGGTATTTTAACAAAGAATAACAATACTGAACCGATAAGGAATAAAATAACTAATGAGAATACACCATCTAATGATTTCCCTGTCAATTGAGCAGTAATTCCTAACAATGTAGTCCCAAGAATAGACGAGAATTTACCAAAAATGTTATAAAATCCGAAAAATTCATTAGACTGATTGGCTGGAATAAGTTGGCCAAATAATGATCGACTTAAAGACTGTACCCCACCTTGAGCAGTACCAATTAAGATAGCAAGAAATAGGAAATCATTATACGTTTTAAGACCTAAAGCTAAAATACAAATAGCTACATATGTACCAATTCCAATGAATAAAGTCATTTTGTTGCCAATTTTTTTGGATAAGAATCCATAGAACAAACTAAACGGAAAGGCCACAATTTGAACGATTAACAGAATTACAATTAAACTATTCCCATCAAGTCCCATATCTGCACCAATTGCAGTAGCCATTTTTATAATGGTTCCTACTCCATCAATATAGAAGAAATAAGCTAATAAGAAAAGAAATACTTGTTTGTGTTCTCCAATATGTTTAATGGTCTTCCACAAGCGGATAAAACTATCTTTTACAGGATTTTTTGGTTTTTCAATAAATGATTTTTGTTTTACATATCTCCAATAAGGGATTGTAAACACAAACCACCAAGCAGCAGTAATAAAGAATCCTACCATTACGACAGCAGTGGAATTTAATCCACTAAACTGCATGACCATCATAAATAAGATAAACGGAAAAACACTACCTATATATCCATAGCCATAACCTGCAGCAGAAATACTGTCCATTCTATCATAGGAAGTTACATCCATGATAGAACTATCATAGAAAATATTTGAAGCAGAATATCCGATTGCAGAAAATGTATATAGAAGAAGTAAAATCATCCATTGATCACTTTCTACAAACATCATACCGACTACCGAAAATACTCCTATCAACGTACTCCACGTAAACATTGGATTTCTATATCCCTTATAATCAGCCAATGCACCTAATACAGGTGCCATAATAGAAACAATGAAAGTTGCAATCGAGTTTGCATATCCCAAATAAGCAGTAGAATCCGCTGCCGAAATACCGGCGTTAGAAGTTACCGTTTTGAAAAATAAAGGAAATATTGCAGTTGTAATCATTAATGAATAAACAGAATTAGCCCAGTCCTGCATAATCCAAGCAAACTCTTCTTTTGAATATCTTTTTTTAATAAAGGATTTTAACCCTCTCATATATCTCTCCCTCAATTCATATAGTCAATAATAAAATAGAATGAAATACCGCTTATAATACCGCATCTCATTCTATCCTACCATATATTTGTGAAATTCCCTAGGATATCAGGCGATTATCTTCATCGTACAAATCAGGTTGTCCTGTTCCTGTAACTATTGATTCAGTTACTACAACTTTAGTAATATCATTTCGACTTGGAATATCGAACATTAAATCCATCATAACAGATTCGATAATACTTCTTAAACCACGAGCTCCGGTTCTTCTTTCAATTGCTTTTGAGGCAATAGCATCAAGTGCTTTAGGTTCAAATTCCAATTCAACATCATCCATTGCAAAGAGCTTTTGATACTGTTTCACCAAAGCATTTCTTGGTTTCGTTAAAATATTAACCAAATCTTCTTTAGATAAAGGTTCTAATGCAGCAGTAATCGGAAGACGCCCGATAAATTCAGGAATCAACCCAAATTTCTGCAAATCTTCTGGAATAATAAGTTGCATTAGGCTTTCATGGCTTGATAAATTTTTATTAGAAGATCCAAATCCAATAACTTTAGCACCTAATCGTTCTTTTACAATGGTTTCTATACCATCAAAAGCTCCACCCACAATGAATAAAATGTTAGAGGTATCAATTTGAATCAACTCTTGATGAGGATGTTTTCGTCCTCCTTGAGGTGGAACTGAAGCAATAGTTCCTTCAAGAATTTTTAATAAAGCTTGTTGAACCCCTTCTCCACTTACATCACGTGTAATAGAAACATTCTCACTTTTTTTAGCAATTTTATCAATCTCGTCAATATAAATGATTCCTTTTTCAGCACGATCAATATCATAATCAGTCGCTTGCAGTAATTTAAGAAGAATGTTTTCCACATCTTCTCCTACATAACCCGCTTCTGTTAACGTAGTTGCATCTGCAATGGCAAATGGTACATTTAGAATTCGTGCAAGGGACTGAGCTAAATATGTTTTCCCAGAACCAGTTGGTCCAATTAGACAAATATTACTTTTTTGTAATTCTACTTCGTCCTCGTCTTCATTCAATAAATGATTAATCCGTTTATAGTGATTATACACTGCTACCGCTAATGATTTCTTTGCATGTTCTTGACCAACAACATATTCGTCTAACACTTTACGAATTTCTTGTGGTTTTAAAATATCAATCATTTCATCCATACTTATAGATGAAAATTCTTCATCAATGATTTCTTTACATAAATCAACACATTCATTACAAATAAATACATCAGGACCAGCGATAATTTTTTTTACTTGTTCTTGCGATTTTCCACAAAAAGAACATCTTACTTGTTTTGTTTCATCTTTATACAATCTGAAACCCCCATTCTATTTCCTGATTTCTTCTATTAAGAGTACCATAAGTCTTAATTTTCAACAAGAAAAGTTGTTTCAAAAAAAGCGCTGATTTCATATTGAAACCAGCGCGATAAACTTTCATCTATTAAGCTTCTTTTGCAGACTCTGTAATCACTTCTAATGCTTTCTTCATTGCGATATCATTTTTCAACATATCTACTGAAACAGCTGCACGAACTGCATCTTCTTCCATACCGTATTGAGCAGCTAATTCTTTCACTTCGTTAGCTACATCTTCATCAGTAGCTTCGATGCCTTCTTCTTTAACGATTTGTTCTAATACCAAGTTAGTCTTAGTACGAACATCAGCGTCTTTTTCCATCATTTTGTGTAAATCTGCTTCTGTTGTACCAGTGATTTGATAGTACATTTCAGGAGAGATTCCGTTACGACGCATATCGTTTAAGTAGTGTTCCATTTGACGGTGAACTTCGTCGTGAACCATTTCGTGTGGTAATTCAACGATTTCAGCGTTTTCTACTGCTTTACGTAAAGCTTCATCTGCTACTGCTTCATCAGCAGCTGCTGCTTTAGCTTCTTCTAATTCTTTACGGAATTTTTCTTTTAATTCTGCTAATGTTTCAACTGAATCATCAACATCTTTAGCGAATTCATCTGTTAATTCAGGTAATTCTTTAGTTTTTACTTCGTGAACTTTCACTTTGAATACTGCTTCTTGACCTTTTAAGTTTTCAGCATGGTATTCTTCTGGGAAAGTCACTTTCACTTCTACTTCATCGCCTTCTTTTGTGCCAACTAATTGGTCCTCAAAGCCAGGGATGAATGAACCTGAACCTAATTCTAATGAGTGGTTTTCACCTTTTCCGCCTTCAAAAGCTTCGTCACCTAAGAAACCTTCGAAGTCAATTACAACAGTATCGCCTAATTCAGCTGCATCTTCTTTTACAACTAATTCAGCTGCACGAGCTTGTTCTTGTAATAGGCGATCTTCAACATCTTGCTCAGATACTGTACGATCTTGTTTTTCAACAGTTAATCCTTTGTATTCACCTAATTTAACTTCAGGTTTAACAATTACTTCTGCTTTGATAACCCATGGTTTGCCTTTTTCGATAGATTCGATATCGATTTTTGGTTGAGTTACTGGGAAGATTCCAGTTTCTTCAACTGCGTTATCATATGCATCTGGTAAAAGAATGTTTAATGCATCTTGGTATAAAGCTTCTTCACCGTACATTTTTTCAAATACTTGGCGGCTTACTTTACCTTTACGGAAACCAGGTACGTTCACGTTCTTTTTAACGCGGTTAAACGCTTGGTCTAGCCCTTTTTTAATATCTTCTTGAGAGATTTCAAATGTTAAAACAACTTTATTAGTTTCAACTTTTTCGAATTTTGCTGTCATAATATTCCTCCATAAATTCATTATTCATCTTAAAGACGAATGGATTTACATACTCATTCATTTTACAATACTCTTCATCTTTTGTAAAACATAATTGACCTGAATAGAATGTTTATTTTATAGGTATTTTTCTACAATGTTAAAAAAAGGTAACAAAAGTAATTGTTTTTTTCATTTTACAATTAAAATGTTATAATAGTCGCCAAAGGAGGGATAAAATGATTCAATATCCAAAAGGGCAAAAGCACCTAGTACAAACTACTAATAGAGCTGAAAAGCTGACCATATATAGTAGTCGTGGAATGGGTTTAGAAAATATATTGAATCAAACCAATGAACTCTATCGTATTCAAAAAAGAGCAGTCATTCATAAGAAGCCTACTCCAATTCAAGTCGTTAAAGTAGACTATCCTGTCAGAAGTGCTGCTAAAATAACTGAAGCATATTATCGTCACGCTTCTACTACTGACTACAACGGAGTTTATAAAGGGAGATATATCGATTTTGAAGCGAAAGAAACTAAAAATAAAACTTCATTTCCTTTAAAAAATATCCATGAGCATCAGTTAACACATATGAAAGAATGCACCGATCAAGGTGGAATTTCCTTTGTAATTTTTTACTTTTCAACTTTAAAAAAATACTATTTGCTCGAATACCCAAAAATTGATGAATATATAAAGGATGTTCGTTCTAAAAGACAATCAATCCCTTTATCTTACATTCAAGAAAATGGATATCAAATTCAACTTTCACTACAAATGACTCTAAATTATTTGGATGTAGTGGATGATTTATTATAAGGAGGTCAATAAATGACTGAAAACAATACTGGCCAGTCGCGTTCATCGCAACATCGCCATACAAAAAAGAAATCTTCATCTCCTTCTAATAAGAAAAAAATATTAAAAAAAGTTCTTATTGGTTTAGGAGCATTTATAGGAGTTGCACTGATAGCAATCATTGCAATTTTTGCATATTATGGTTCCACTGCTCCTGAAATTAAAGCAAGCGACCTTCAAGGAGCGACTGAAACAAAAATATATGATAAAGATGGCGAACTAATCTCTTCTCTGGGTGGGGAAAAAAGAGATGTTATTACTAGTGATCAAGTTCCTCAATTACTTAAAGATGCTGTAACTTCAATTGAAGATAAACGATTTTACTCTCATATGGGAATTGACCCCATTCGTATTCTAGGTTCCTTCTTTAGAAATGCTAAAGCTGGTCAAATAACTCAAGGTGGTAGTACGATTACTCAACAATTGATTAAGCTTTCTGTCTTTTCAACAAAGAAAGAAGATCAAACATATCAACGTAAAATTCAAGAAGCGATTCTAGCTCTTAAACTCGAACGTGAATTTTCTAAAGAGCAAATCCTTACTTTCTATTTAAATAAAGTATATATGGCTAATAGTGTCTACGGATTTGGTACAGCTTCACACTATTATTTTAACAAAGAATTATCGGAGTTAACCCTTCCTCAAGTAGCTTTACTTGCTGGAATGCCTCAAGCACCTAACTCCTATGATCCTTATGCTCATCCTGAAGAGGCAAAAGAACGCCGAGATACAGTTTTATATACAATGAAAACAAATGGAAAAATTACTAATGAGCAATACGAGCAAGCTTTAGCGACTCCAATTAATGATGGATTAATTGCTCATAACAATAATGTTGATAGTTCAGATAAAGCTTTAGTCTACGATTCTTTCGTAACGATGGTTCTAAAAGAAGTTCAAGATAAAACAGGTCTCGATCCTTATAATGACGGTCTAGTAATCGAAACCACTATTGATTCTAAAGCACAACAAAGACTGAATGATATTGTTAACACAAATGACTATATCAATTATGTTAACGATAAAATTCAAAGTGCTTCTGTAATGTTAGATTCTAAAACCGGTGCCGTTCGAGCTGTCAGCGGTGGTCGTAAACAAACCACTCTGTTCGCTTACAACCGAGCAACTGATAATCAAAGAAGTACAGGTTCTACTATCAAACCAATTATTGACTACGGCCCTGCCATTGAGTATTTAAACTATTCTACTGGTCAAACACTTTTGGATCAAAAGATAACTTATTCAAATGGTGTTGAACTAAATAACTGGGACTTTAGACATAATGGTCCAATGACATTACGTAGAGCTCTTGTATATTCAAGAAATACAACAGCATTAGAAGCGTTCAAGGCTGTTGGTGAAACCAATATTAAATCATTCCTGAATAATTTAGATATTCAAATTAAAAATGATGGACAAGATTATTTAGTAGAAAGTAACGCTATTGGTGCAGAAATTTCTCCAATTAAAATGGCTGCTGCTTACGCAACTTTCTCTAACGCCGGAACTTACTCAAAACCATATACTGTGACTAAAATCACTACTCGTGATGGTCAAGTTTATGAATTTAAACCAGAACAAAAACAAGCAATGAAAGATTCTACTGCATACATGATTACGAATGTCTTAAAAGATTCATTCACATATGGTTTTGCCACTGAAGTAGCAATTCCTGGACTTTCAACAGCAGCTAAAACTGGGTCATCAAACTACACTATTGAACAAAAACGTGCAATGGGCGCTTCTGATTACGAAGACATTATCCCAGATTCATGGTTTATCGGATATTCACCTGATTATACAATCTCAGTATGGACTGGTTATGATAATCCATACGAAAAAGGTGGTGGCGTAGATACCACTGAACAAGGATATGCTAAGCTAATTTATTATCACTTAATGAAATATATGGCTCAATACTCTAGTGGAGAAGATTGGGTTCAACCAGAAAGTGTTGTTCAACAACAAATCGAAGTAGGTTCAATCCCACTAAGTCTTCCTGGGCCTAGAACACCTGCAAACATGATTGCTACGGAGCTATTTGTAAAAGGAAGTACTCCAACTCAACAATCTTCAAATTACGGTGTTACTATCGAAGGTCCAACCGGTCTGAAAGCGACATACAATAAGGAAAAGAAAGAGTTAACGGTGACTTGGGATCGTTATAATAATACGGGACAAGGAACTCCACAATTCAAAGTGACTGCAAATGGCCAATCACAGACTGTAACTGGAAATTCTGTTAAATTCCAAAATATTAC
>ERZ773003.1518-NODE-1518-length-13312-cov-15.832390_pt1 | contig 13312 bp, 14 predicted proteins | sample MGYA00580668_ERZ773003 | MGnify/ENA primary metagenome ERZ773003 (study PRJEB29015, sample SAMEA2738002) | human oral metagenome | biome: human oral; feature: human-associated habitat; material: dental | place: China | collected 2126 ... | reverse complement strand
ATTTCGTTTTCTGAGCCTTTTTCTTGGCTTTTCTTTTTCTATTTTCCAAATCTTTCTGTGCCTGAGCTACCGCCTCGCGCTCTGCAATAATCTTGAATGGATTGTTCAAGAAATAGGTTTGCAAGACTTGATAAGCATTGGACACTGCCCAGTAGAGAGCGACTCCGCTCGGAGCATAAACCCCAAAGATAAAGATTAAGACTGGAATACCATACATCATCGCAGTCGTAGCGCCATTACGCTCAGACAAGGCTTTATTAGACAGCCAAGTACTTAAAAAGGTAAATACAGCTGCTAAAATCGGAAGAACAAGGGTTGTATCCACACCACCAAGGTTAATCCATAAGAAATGACCTGTCTTTAAAAAGTCAACTCTTGATAGAGCTTGGAACAAAGCCAAGATAACCGGCATCTGAATCAAAATCGGCCAAAGAGAATCTGACTGTCTGACACCCATTTCTTTAAAGACTTTACGCATTTCTTGCTCTAGCTTGGTTCTGCTTTCCATATCTCGACCTGGATATTGTTCTCGAAGCGCCTTAATGCGAGGTTGAGCTTCCTGCATTTTTCTGGATGCCACCATTTGCACTTGGAAAACTGGCAAGAGGACTGTACGAATCAAGATCGTAAAGAGAATAATCCCTACTCCGATACTGATATCAAACGATAAAAAGCGAATGATTTCCGCAAAGAAGTAAACAAATTTACTCCAAAAATCAGCCGATTCGGCTGTAATATCGCTAGTTGTCCCATTTGTCGCACAAGCTGTCATGATTAATAGGGACAGTCCTAGCAAACTAGTCAACTGTAGTTTCTTTTTCACTCCCATTTCCTTCCTGGTAAATCTTTGATAATTTTAATACGTGGAGTAGGTTTTTCTCCATCTCTGCGTATCCCAAGGTTTCGACTCCTTTTCGAGCAATGACAACAAAATCGACATCTTCTACCAGACTCCCTTTTGCAATCTGGATAATATGTCGGATTCGTCGTTTGATTTGATTTCTAGTGACCGCATTCCCTAGTTTTTTACTAACTGATAGACCTACTCGAAAATGATTTTTCTGGTTTTCTAATTGGTAGACAACAAATTTACGATTAGCAAAACTTGTCCCCTCCTTGAAAATCGCCTTAAAATCTTTCTCTCTTTTTACACGAAAGTTTTTCTTCAAAACTCAACTCCATCTATTAAATTACTACTATTATACCATATTTTTCAAAAAAGCCAATCATAGCAAGGTTTTGGACAATTTCACCATAAAAAGAAGCTGGAAAAATCTCTTTCCCAACTCCTTGTACGGAATATTTTTACTAGTTTTACTTATTTTTTCAAGCGTTCAACGTCACGGGCAATAACTAGCTCTTCATCTGTTGGAATAACCAATACACGGATCTTCGCTGCCTCTGTTGAGATGTCTCCTGTCACACCAAAGACGTTCTTTTCTGGGTCAACATTACAACCAAACCAAGAGATACCTGAGATAACATCTTCACGCACATTTGCAGCATTTTCACCAATACCTGCTGTGAAGATAATAGCATCTGCTCCATTTAAGACTGCAAGGTATTGACCGATATGTTTTTGGATACGATCAACATACATTTCATAGGCTAAAGTGGCATCATGATCCCCTTCTTCCATAGCAGCAATCACATCACGCATATCACTAGATTTACCTGAAACCCCCATCAGTCCTGATTCACGATTAAGAACGTGACTAATGTCTTCAGGCGTGTTAAAGTCCTCTGTATATTGCATTAAGTAAGGAATGATAGCTGGGTCAATATCCCCTGTACGAGTTCCCATCATCACACCACCAAGTGGAGTGAATCCCATTGAAGTATCGACAGATTGACCACCCTTAACAGCTGTGATAGAAGCACCATTACCGATGTGGCAAGTAATCAATTTCAAGTCTTCTAATGGACGTCCCAAGAGTTTTGCAGCTTCTCCTGCTACAAACTGGTGACTTGTACCGTGGGCACCATATTTACGAACCTTGTGTTCTGTGTAATATTTTGTTGGTAGAGGGTAGCGATAAGCTTTCTCTGGCATACTTGTGTGGAATGAAGTATCAAAAACAACTACACTGGTAATGTCTGGCAACAATTCCTTGAAGGCACGAACACCTGCTGCATTGGCTGGATTGTGGAGAGGAGCCAACAAACTCAACTCTTCAACTTTTTCTAAAACATCTCCCTCAACAACCGTTGATTCTTTGAAATATTCTCCACCTGCAACAACACGGTGACCAACACCTGTAATCTCATCATAAGCCTTGATAATATCGAAACGAATCAGGTCATCCAATAAGATTTTAACAGCTTGTGTGTGATTTTCGATATCCAAAATTTGTTGTTCAGAACGGCCGTCAAATTTTACAGTTGAAATTGAATCTTTCAAACCGATACGTTCAATCAAACCTTTCGCCAATACTTTTTCTTCTGGCATTAAGTATAACTGCCATTTCAAACTTGAACTTCCCGCATTGATTGCAATTGTTTTTGTCATAATATGATACCCCTTTTTAAGCGTTTTCATCTATTATAACAAAATCTATTTTATATTTCAGTACCTTGAGTCCATTTTTGAAAATTTTCTTTAAATTTCATTAAAACACTTGCATCTTGCAGGCTAGCAAGTGGATAAACAAAAGGCTCTACTGCTATTTCACTTTTCTTCTGTAGGATAAAAATAGTCTTAGATTGTTTGGCGCTAGCAAAGAGATTTTCAGGCAGACTAATCATGGCAACCAGACTTGCCTCTTCTTTCAACCAGCCTTTCAACAAGTTACTTTGAGGACTGGTCAACAAATCACTCGGAGCGAGAAAAATAGCGTATCCGTCTGACTTGAGATACTTTAGACCTTGTTCCATGAGCAAGTGATGGGCGTAAGTATGTTCTTGGCTAGAAGCAACTTGATGGCGCGACGCAACGGCATCATCAGGATAATAGCCGACAGGCAAGTCGCTGATGACCACATCGCTTTCTTTGAGCATTTGTGGACGAACGGCATCTCCTTGGACAAAGCCAGCCTGCAAACCAATTACATCTGCCATGCTAGCTGCCAGATCAATCAGCAAATCATCCACTTCCATTCCCAAGTAATCCACTTTTTTAGCAAGCGAGGTCAAGAAAGTAGCCCCCAGAATTCCCATACCAGAACCCATTTCGAGGATAGTGATTTCCTCCTCTTTAAACAGCTCTTCCACAATAAACACCAAAAGTAAAGCAATGGCATCTGGTGTAAACTGGTGATTGGCCTGTAGGGGTTCTGTCTGCCCAGCCTTCATCAAGAGAAATTGATAGGTCTTGAGCCATTCTTCTTTGCGTAGTGCTAAGCGTTTAAGGGCCTGATTGTTCTCCTTGACCTGCTCTAACTCAGTCTTACCATCCAAATAGATGCTGTTTTGCTCCACCAGGGCGTCATAAAAGTTGGTCGCCAAATCACTTTGAATGACTTGGACATTCTCCAGTAAATAGGTATAAGCTTGTTCAATTTTTTCAAAATCCATATTCCTATCTTATCAAATTTCCCTTCTTTTTTCCATCCTTATAGAAAAATCACTCCCTAACTAGGCGAGTGATTTTTGGGCGACTGTTAAAAAGAGTTCTGAGTAATTTCCTTTAAACAGGTCTTCAGCGCTATAGAGGATCTGACTATGAACAGATGAAAAACCAAACTGGGCTAGCCTGTTTTCCAGTTCAACCAATTCAAATCCATGATTGTTAGCTTCTGTCTTGGTAAAATCAGCAAGTAGGAGTTGTCCATCTTCCCTCAAATATTGATGAAACAGTAAGAGAGCCGCATCCAAATCAGGCATATGGTGAAGAACCCGACTGACAACAATCAGATCAAACTCTTGCTCCATAGGATTTTTCAGTAAATCTTGCTCCAAAAATTGGATATTCTTGATGTCTTGCTGCTCCGCTTTCAAACGAGCTTGCTCCAGCATTTTCTCCGAAATATCCACTAATGTTACAGATTTGGCTTGTTTGGCCAGAGGCAAGGTTAATAGACCCGTCCCACCACCGAAATCCAAAATTTCTTTGTCTGATAGAAGATCAATCTGTTTCTCGACCGCTTGACATACCAAATTTGCGAGGAAGATGTTTTTGGGCGAATCAAAAGTTTCTGCTTTGTGGTTAAAATCGTGTTTCATGCTTTTAGTTTAGCACAAAGTAGCTGAATTGACTAGGAATTCTCTTTCTTTTCAAGCTTCTCTTCTGATTTTTTCTTCTCCGCTTTTTCACTTGAATCAGTCACTAACTTTTCCTTTTTAGCTGTTTTCTCTTCTTTGAGTTTGACGGAAGGAAAGATGAACTCATATTGGCTCTTAGGCGTACGAACCCTTGTCACCAAGCCAGTTTTCTTATTTTTATAGCTCACCTGACCCAGATTAAAGGCCTGTTCCCCACTTTCTTGCTCAACCTTATCTTTCGTTCGTTTGGCCATAGCAAAAGCAACCAACTTTTCTTTATTCAAAGCATAGTCTTGATAGTGGGCGACTTGTCGGTTCAAGTAAAATTGTAACAAAAGACTAAAGATGGCTGCCATAGTGACTGCATAGATGAGAACACCTGCCTTAACTTTTTTCTTTTTCCACACGATAGATGAACTCCCTTTCTAAGCCTTTTTGGAATTGAAAACGAAAGCGAACCAGTTGATTATCCTCTGTAATCTGCGCAGATTTGAGGCCATAAACCATAGGCTGATAGCCTCGTCCACTAGCATCAGTTTTCCGAAAATCATCCGATTTAGACTTACCTATCGCAATTTCCTTGCCATCCTGCTTCACATAGAGGCGGTTGTCCTCCACTTTTTCGAATTGCGAACGATCTAATTCTGTCTCCAGCTGGTCCACAAACAAGAGCCACTCCTTTTGCTCACTTTGCTGCTGATAGCGAACTTCTGAAATGAGGAGCTGACTCATGGCTTGAAAGAGGAGTAAGCTTCCACTGATGACAATGAGAGCAATCAGGGATTCCAACAAGGTGAAAGCCTTGACCTTATGGCTCTTTGATCGCCAACAACTGTTCTGAACCATGGTAGACCTCCAATCCTTTTTCACTAGAAAATACCTGAATCTCAACTCCGTTTACGTTTACCTGATTTTGACCTGTCTGCAGTGCCATCTTAGCTACACGCACAACTTCTTCTTTCTGCAAGATTTTTGCTTCTTCTTGCCTATTTTTCTGAATTTGTCCCAAAAGGAGCGTCGCAATGCTGGCAAAGATAGCTAGAGCGACTACTGCTTCCAGTAAAATCACTGCCCTAATTTTTTGTTTCCTGAATGCGTTTAATTTTTCCATTTCCTAGATATAATTGATAACGAATCGCTCCTTTACTAGTCTGAAATTCAACCTTAGCCAGGGACGAATTGCCCCCAGCTCGGTCAAATGTAATACTTTGTCCCGATGGTGCCTGAATTCCTTTAGGAACTGTCAACTTTTGACTGCCATTGCTAATCGTCTGCCCATCCAAGTTTAGACTAGTCTTTTGCTGGCTGGCTACACTGCGTTTTTGGGTTTCCCGATAGAGTTCTTCAAACTCCATAAAGAAAATCTGCTCCTCTACCGCCGCAAAAGTGGACTGAACAGAGCCGGATAAACCCAAGGCAAGGATACTCACAAGACCCAAAACCAAGAGACTTTCAAGCATGGTAAAGGCCTTAATCATTGACTGTACGATTTTTTCCTCCATTTTTTGTATAGTATTCATTATAGGCTTTAGCCTGCTCTACTGTGATTCGCCCATCTGCTTGTAACTTGCTTAGGCTAGCCTCTTCATTTTTATCTAAGCTATAAAGTTCTGCCTGGCTTTCCACCACCTTCACAACAGCTTCTTTTCCTTTGTCATTGACTGTATCTTTTTGCTTGGTCAAATTAGGTACAAAGAGCAAGAGAAGTACGCTGATAATCAGCAAGACCACCAACATTTCCACAAGTGTAAAAGCCTTCACTTTCGCTTTTTTCAAGAATGTCATCATTTTTTTCATGTTAAAAATTTACCTCCATATTTTGATACATGGGCATGAGCATTGCCGCATAAAGTAAAACGATAATCAGAGCCACAAAGATAAAAACCATTGGCTGCACCAAATTCATGGTGCGGTTGACTCGGGTAAAAAAAGCTTCCCAAGTCTTTTCCGCATAGATTTCCAACTCACTCCCCAACTTGGACTTAACTTCTCCATACTCAATGATAAGACTTAGTTCCTTCTTAAAGAAAGTATAGCTTGCTATAGTATGTGAAAATTCACGCCCGTTTTGCAAAGATTTTGCCAAGTCTTGACCAATTTCTTTAAATAATTGAGAACCTTGTTCCTGCATTATTTGAAAAATCTGACTCAACTCCATCCCCTGAGAAATCATATTTCCCCATTCACGCGCATAATAGGCCGTCAAATAGGTCTGCACAAAGATTCCAAGAAAGGGAAGGCGTGCTAAGATAGAAAAGACGCGCATCTTAGAACTTCTTTTATAGAAAGTTAGTGCTAAAAAGGCAAGTACGGAAACAACCCCTACCATACCTAGAAAGATTTGTGGCAGATTGCCGATAATTTGGGTGGCAATATTGCTACTATCCAGTTGAGGTAGTAGGTAGTTACGCAGTCCCAGCATAATTAAGAGAAGAAAAGCCAGCAAAATCAAAGGATAGGTCGCAACTTCAATTAACTTTTTCTTGACCTTGGCTAGATTGTCTAGATATTCTTCTATCTTTTCCAAACTTAGGTGAAGATTCCCATGGACTTCAGCTAGGGATAACTGAGTGACAATAGCACTTGAAAAGCCCAAACTTTCCATCATTTCTGAGAATGATTTCCCCTGAGACAAGCCCGTGCGCATCTGGGTCACACACTGCTTGTCCAACAAAGCACTCCTATCTAAAAAGGAGATAGTCTCCACCAAATGAAAACCGCTGGAAAAGAGATTGTTAAACAAGGTGATGATATTTTTTTGCTTAGCTGTAGCTAATTTTTTCTGTTTCAGCCTGAAGACTTGTGATATGTCCATCCTTAAGAAGCTGGTCAATCTGTTCATTCCAGCTAGTTGGCTGGTGTTCTTGATAGTCTTTGTTTGCAAAGTCAACGATTCCTCCTCCCCCGATTAATCTTTGATAGCAGACTCCTTGTAGAACGACTGCCAACTCTTCCTCACTCACACCCAACTCCAGCAGGCGCTCATAAACACCTCGAATGCTCTTGGCATGGATGGTTGAAAAGACTGTCGCCCCTGTCAAACTGGCTCTGACTACTGCACGCGCCGTCTCGCTGTCCCGAATTTCTCCGATAATCAGGAGGTCTGGTCGATGACGTAAGGAAAGCTTAATCAGATTTTCATAGGTAAGCCCAATCGCTTCATTCAACTGCAACTGGAGCATGTCGTCCTGCTTGATTTCGACAGGATCTTCGATGGACATGACTTGTTGCCCCTTAAAAAGGGACTTAGCTAATTCGTGCATTAAGGTTGTCTTGCCACTGCCGACTGGTCCAGCAAAAAGATAAAGACCACGTTGTCTGTACTGCTTGCCCAATTCGCCAATATCTTGAAACCAAAAATGCAAATCCTGCTCCTCATCGTGCAACAAGCGAATTACCAAACTCTCGTGCCCTAGATAATCGCCTACGGTAGATAGACGTAGAGATGCCATCTTCTGGTCATAGGCATAATCACAGGAACCAAGTTGACTACGTCTCTTCTCCCCAACATTCATACCCGCTACAAACTTAAAGTGACTGATGACGGCCGCAAACTTTTCAAAATCATAAGAACCGATTTTACAGCGCTCGTCTCCGATCCTCATATGAAGCTCATAGGCGTCTAACTTAGGGACAAAATAAATGTCTTGCGCCCCTTTTTTCCGGGCCGAACGAATGATTTCTTGTGCAATTTCTTGAACCATACTTACCTCCTCACCTATATTATTCGCAAAGAGTTGGAAAAATAAAAAAAGCAACTCTAAAAAAGTTACTTTTTCTCTAATTTAATTTCATACGGCAAGAACGATGCCTTTCCTTACCTGTTTGTTTTTCATAGCCTGGGCGTAATTTTTCATCTGGAATAACCTGCTCGTCCTGCAAGAGAGCCAAAGAATGGTATTGTTGTAAATACTCGTCACATTCATCACACCAGCGTTGGTCTTCCGGATCCCAGAAAATAGTCATCAAGTCACTTCTACTTTTATAAAGAGGGGATTCTTGTTCCAATCTAAACCAGCAAGTTTTGTAGTATTTGAGAGCATCATAATACTGGTCAAATTTCTTACTAGCTACAATATCTTCTTCCCAACCTTCTAAGAACCACCAGGGTTCAAAATCTCCATACATTTCTATAACACGATACATATTCATTCATTTCCTTTGTATCGTATATTATAACTAATTCCATTAAACAAGGAAAGAAATATGCTCATTTCTTAATTTTTTGATAAAAAATCCAGCCATCTGGTGGATGACTGAATTTCTATTTGCTTATGTGATAAAAATTTTTCGTTTCCTAAGCTTCAGAAATGTCGTTTTCGATAATGACCTTGATGGCATGGTGATCTGCTGCCTTACTGAAGACTTCATAGGCTTTTTCAATTTCACTGAGTTTGAAATAGTGAGTTACCAATTTTTCTGGTTCAATCTTATGACTTTCAAGTGCTTTCAACAATTGTGGAGTTGTATTTGTAGATACCAAACCAGTTGTTACATTGATGTTGCGAATCCAAAGTTTATCCAAGTCGAATTCAACTGGTTTACCATGTACACCACAGTTAGCAACCGTTCCGTCTACACCGATAATCTTTTGGCAGAAATCAAATGTTGCAGGAATACCAACAGCTTCGATAGCGACATCCACACCACGTCCATCTGTCAAATCATAAATTTCTTTAATAGCTTTTTCAGGGTCTGAGGAATTAACCTTATGAGTCGCACCGAATGATAGGGCAGTTTCCAAGCGGTTATCGTCTAAGTCCACCATAATCAATTTGGCTGGTGAATAGAATTGAGCTGTCAAAAGAGCTGCTAAACCAACTGGACCTGAACCAATAATGGCTACGCTGCAACCAGGTTCTACCTTCCCTTTCAAGACACCAATTTCATATCCAGTAGGTAGAATGTCTGATAGCATAACCAAGGCTTCATCTGACAAATCTTCTGGAGTATGGTAAAGAGTATTATCTGCATGAGGGACACGTAGATATTCAGCCTGCATACCATCAATCAAGTGACCGAAAATCCAGCCTCCTTCGTCTTCACAGTGGGCATAAATCCCTTTTTTACAGTAGTAGCATTTACCACAGGCACAAACACAAGAAATCAAGACCTTGTCGCCTTTTTTGAAGTTAGAAACTCCTTCTCCAACTTCTTCAACAATCCCAATCCCTTCGTGACCAAGAATGGTACCACTTTGGCAAGCAGGAACATCTCCTTTAATGATATGGAGGTCTGTTCCACAAATAGTGGTTTTTACGATACGCACAATAGCGTCTGTTGGCTTGCGAATAACTGGTTTATCTACATCAATAAAAGAAGCAAGTCCTGGTTTAACATAAGTATAGGCTTTCATAAAGCAATCCTCCGTTTTTTTATTTGTACTATTTTTAATACAATTGTAAGCCTTTTCATTTGTTTGTTCAAGTTTTTTTGTGATTTTTTTAACTTTTTTATTTACCAGTAAAGCAATGTAGATAAAAAGCAGAAGCTAGTCTGCTTTCATCCTTAACAAAGAGAAATTTCATTACTCCAGAAGAACTTTCGATTAACATAAAACAACTAAACAAAAATGATATTACTGATAGATGGAGGATATTCTTCTATATCATTGAAATACTAGGACATCCAAAACAATTGCACTTTCAGTAAATTTCTATACTAAAATTACAAATAATCTCTGCAATATTATCTAGGCTGCAAAACTCACTTGATAATTTACATTTTACCAACAATTTTGACAATAGCGTTTGTCTTTAAGAGCACAATAACGGCCTTGCTTCTCACTTAACGAGATTCAAGACCGTTATTTAAGATTTTTATTTTATAGCTCTATCTTCTACTATTTGATTGTGTTGAAGATGAACTTGATGTACTGCTAGAGCTACTACTTGAGCTTGGTGTAGATGAGAAACTACCAATAATACTTGACCAAGCATTTTGGTAATCTGCTTCACTTCCTCCAATAGCAAAGTGATAGCTTGTCGTAGGAGCTCCCGTCTTGGTAGCCCAATAGCTCGTTACAGTAGAACCTGAAAGATCCACTGTTCTTCCATTAACGGATACTTTGCCAGGCTTCTGCCCTGTTGATCTGAGGACCTGAGATTGAGTCACACTAGAATCAAGATTAAAGCGTTCATTGCCCCAAACACCAGGCTCAGCCTGTTGGATAGCATTGACCAAGTGGGCCATATATTTGGCATTTCGATAATGCCCAGCCCCCTTAGCCATTGGACGGTTGTCATCATGACCTAGCCAACCACCTAGAGTCAATCTTGGTGTCGAAAGCATAAGCCACATATTTTCATCCTCGTTGGTTGTACCAGTCTTACCAATCCAGTCTGCACGAGCTAAACTTGAATTGATAGAAGCCAAGTCCGTTTGGAAACTTGAAGTGATCCGAGATGAAATCACCTCACGAAGCAAACTCTGCATAATCGTTGCTGTTGCCTTCGAATACACTTGAACTGGTTTGTCTTGGAACTCATAGATTACTGTGCCATCAGATGATTCAATCTTAGAAATCACATGTTTCTGATGGTAGACACCGTTATTAGCAAGTGTTTGATAACCATTGGTATGCTGGGCAACTGTGACTTCAATCCCACCACCCATAGGCAGGCTCTCGATACCGTACTCTGGAATCTCGTAACCCATTTTTTCCATATAGCTCTTAACATCGACACCTTTTTCACGAAGCATGCGATAGGTCCAATAGGCTGGAATATTCCATGAATAGTTTAAAGCATCACCCAAATTGACCATATCTGTGCCTTTACTACTACCATGCACAATCGGACTACCATTTGCAAAATTTGTAGGATAATTTGACAATATGCTAGCACTTCCCATCAAACCTTGGTCAATGGCAATTCCGTAGGCCAGCAAAGGCTTGGTTGTAGAGGCTGGCGAACGCTTGGTGTCAAAGGCGTGATTGTTTTGGTTAGTCTGGTAATTACGACCACCAACAAAGCCTAGAACAGCCCCCGTTTTATTGTCCATCAAAACATTCCCTACTTCAGGCTGCCCAGTCGAATCATCTACCAAATAACCATAGTTCGCAACTGCATTTTGCATGGCCGCATGGATTTTTTTATTGATCGTTGTAGTGATTTTGTAGCCGCCATTACTTAGTTCCTGCTCAGCTCTCTCATGATAAGCCTTTCGAATCGCTTCATTTTTCAACTCTTGGTTAGAGACATTGTCCTGTCGAACTAAATAATCATACATACGGTCTGTCGCTTCAGCCATAGCTGTAAAGTAGAGATAATCCCTCGAAACAACATTGACAGTACCTGATGGCAAGAAGTCTTGTTTGAGATTATAATCCTTGTACTGGTCGTATTCTTCCTGAGTCAGAGCACCCGTACGGTACATGTTGTAGAGAACATCCTTGGCCCGCTTCAAACCAAGTTCTAAGTCTTCATCACTCTTTAACTCTCCAGTATTTTCATAAGGGGAATAAGTAATCGGACTCTGTGGCAAACCTGCTAGGAAGGCAGCTTGGGGAATACTCAACTTTTTGGCATCGATACCGAAAATCCCTTCAGCAGCTTGCTGGGCACCTGCAATATTCTGCCCTTTATGATTTCGACCAAAGGGAGCAACATTGAGATAAGTGGTCAAGATTTCATCCTTACTCATGCTGCGTTCCAAGGCAAGGGCATCAACAATTTCTATAGCCTTACGAGCCAAAGTCGGAGCATCTCCAACCACTTGTTGTTTGATTAACTGTTGAGTCAAGGTCGAGCCCCCACTAGATGAGCCCAAACCTGCAAAGGTTCCCAAAGTCGCCCGAATCACAGCTTTTGGTACAACCCCATTATGTTCAAGAAAATGTTCGTCCTCAGTTGCAACGATAGCCTTTTTGAGATTGTCTGATATTTCCTCAGATGAAACAGAAGTTCGCAGTAGGTCGCTCTCGATAGAAGCAATGACACTCCCATCTGCATAAACAATTTCTGAGATGGAAGAAATATTTTTAACCTGCTTGACCAAATCCTCCGATTGGGGAACCTTAGCCTTGTCAAACAAAGCAACTCCATAACCAAGAGCTACACCAGCACCAAAAAGCCCACCGATAAAGCCTAGAATAAAGAGAGTATTCAGAATGCCCTTAATAGCAACTAAAATGCTACCTAGGATAGCCAGAACTTTCCCACCTGTCCCATCCGACTTCTTCTCTTCTGAGACTTTCTCTGATTTTTTATGATTTATTTTTGATTTTACTCGCTGGAAAAATTCCAGCATTTTTCGTTTTAATTCATTTAATTGATTTTGCATGGATTTCCTCACTCTATCTATTATACCATAAAAGGTAAACTTTCAATAAAATAGCCACTTTCTTCCCTGTTCTACTAGGCTATTGCCCAAGTTTGTGATACAATAGGTAGAAACAATATTTTTAAAAAGGAGAAAAGACACATGCACATTTTTGATGAGCTAAAAGAGCGTGGTTTGATTTTTCAAACGACTGATGAAGAAGCTTTGCGTAAAGCCCTAGAAGAAGGTCAAGTTTCTTATTATACTGGCTACGATCCAACTGCTGACAGCCTTCACCTAGGTCACCTTGTCGCAATCTTGACAAGTCGTCGCTTGCAGCTAGCAGGTCACAAACCTTATGCGCTCGTTGGCGGTGCTACAGGTCTCATCGGAGATCCGTCCTTCAAAGATGCTGAACGTAGTCTCCAAACAAAAGACACAGTAGATGGCTGGGTCAAGTCTATCCAAGGACAACTTTCTCGTTTTCTTGATTTTGAAAATGGCGAAAACAGGGCTGTCATGGTCAACAACTACGACTGGTTTGGCAGCATCAGCTTCATTGACTTCCTCCGTGATGTCGGTAAATACTTCACTGTCAACTACATGATGAGCAAGGAATCCGTAAAAAAACGGATTGAAACAGGGATTTCTTACACTGAGTTTGCCTACCAGATCATGCAAGGTTACGACTTCTTTGTCCTCAACCAAGACCATAACGTCACCCTGCAAATCGGTGGTTCTGACCAGTGGGGCAATATGACTGCTGGTACTGAATTGCTTCGTCGTAAGGCTGACAAGACTGGCCACGTTATCACTGTTCCCCTTATCACTGATGCGACTGGTAAGAAAT
>ERZ773003.1513-NODE-1513-length-13351-cov-8.547834_pt1 | contig 13351 bp, 17 predicted proteins | sample MGYA00580668_ERZ773003 | MGnify/ENA primary metagenome ERZ773003 (study PRJEB29015, sample SAMEA2738002) | human oral metagenome | biome: human oral; feature: human-associated habitat; material: dental | place: China | collected 2126 ... | reverse complement strand
CATCTCATCTCAACTTTCTTGCGCCACCCGGCGGGCGCACCGCGTTGGTGCAATCAGTCGAGGCTAAGCCATAGTGCGGGACGAAGATGAAATACCCTGTGACTTTCGATAATGAAACCAATACATGGTAAATTACCTACCATGTATTGGTTTCATTTCCAATTATATAGGGGATTATTGCCATGCTGATGGAGTTCACGTTCGAGAATTTTAAGTGCTACCGCGACGAGACGACGCTCAATATGACTGCTGCATCTTTGAGCGAGCATTCGGACAGTCTCATTGCGGTCAATGGAACCAACAAGGTGCTTCCGGTTGCTGCCATTTACGGTCCCAACGGCGGCGGCAAATCGAGTGTGCTCCAAGCCTTCGAGTGCCTTGCTCACACCGTCGTGTACCCGTTCATCCTCATGCGATGTAAGGGCGGCGAGCTTCGTCCGGTGGATGCGAGACCATATCTCTACGATGCCGGCTCGAGAGAGGGACCGACGTCGTTCAAGATCCTCTTCCAAGTAGGTGACTACAGCTATCGCTACATTCTTGCCGTATCCCAGGGGAACGTATCTGAGGAATACCTCCACAGGCGCAAGTCCGGAAGGGGTGCGACGGCAATGTTGTTCGAGCGCGAGGGTGGCTCCATCAAGCTTGGGGCAAGCCTGAATCGCAGGGGCGTAAGCACAAACATCGACGAAATGATGCCATACCTTTCATATCTTGCCATCAACCATGACTTCGAGGCGATCGAGGAGGCGTTCGGCTGGTTTATCCAGGGCACCCAGCTAGACTACTCGCATGCCTCTCAGGAGGACTTCTTCATCGAGGTTAGCGACTCAGATGAGAGACAGAAGATCATCGAGTTGTTCAATGGCATGGGTATCGATGTCGCCGATTTTCGCTTTGAGCACAGTTCGGACGACAAGCTGGTAGGGGTCTACCTCAAACATAGGGTGGACGAGTCCTGTGAGGTTGAGCTGAGCGAGGAGTCCAACGGCACAAAGAAGCTCTTCGGACTGATTCCACGGATTCTTCGCGTGTTGGACGAGGGAACGGTCCTTGTCGTCGATGAGCTTGACGCAAAGCTCCACCCAAAACTACTTCGCTACATCATCCGGCTATTCACCTCTCATGTGACGAACCCGAGGGGTGCGCAGCTTATCTTCACCTCACACGACGTCTCGACGCTCAACAGCGCGGTGTTTCGTCGTGACGAGATCTGGTTTGCAGCGAAGAGCGAAGAAGGGTCGTCGAGACTCTACTCGCTTGCCGATATCGCTGACGTGGACGGTCAGCGCGTCCGCACGCACAACGCGTACGACAAGCAGTACCTCGAGGGGCGTTACGGTGCGGACCCATACCTGAGCAACATGCTCGAATGGGACGGCGGACATGAGCAATAAGCCGCCAAAGCACAGCGAGAGGAAGGCGGCGCGCTCTGCGGCCTCGCGGATGAAGGAGGGGTGGTCGCGCAAGAGACGCCCCGCGCCTTTTGTACCGATAAATCCCGAGCGCCACCTGATCGTGACCGAGGGTACGAAAACGGAACCGCTCTATTTCGAGGCTATCAGGTTGCGTGTCAACAACCGTTATCACGGCCAGTGGGTGACAATGGAAGTTGTCGGTACCGGCAAGCATACCAGGGGACTTCTCGATCGTGCAGTCACCCTGGCGGAGGAAAGTGCCACAGGATTCAGTCACGTATGGGTGGTTCTGGATAAGGACAGCTTTCCCGCCGAGGATTTCAATAGCGTTGTGCAGGGGTGCCAGGACCTTGATGCGGGCGGAGCAGTGTTTCATGCAATATGGTCGAATGAGTGTTTTGAGCTCTGGTATATCCTTCATTTCGAATACCTGCAGACGCCACTGTCAAGGGACGACTATGAAGGCAAGCTGACGGGGTATCTTGACAATCTGGGCATAGGTAGGTATGCGAAGAACCGTAAGGACATGTTCGATGTCCTTGAGCCGAGGTTAAAGGAGGCACAGCGAAATGCCAAAAGGCTCGAGAAGATGAATGAGGGAAAGACGCCGGCCGAGTCATGTCCCGGTACGGCGGTACATCAAATGATTGAGCATCTGCTGCCATACTTCTCGGATGAGGGCAGGCAAAACGCCTCCACTATGTGATGGGTATTAGCCTGATAAACGGTGTTGCCTCATTGCCGCCCAAGGGTATATCCGTGCTGGCTGTGTTAACCCTATTTTGACACGGTGCGGCAACCCCCTATTCCCACGTCAACCAATACGGAGAACATGGGGGCAGCTTGGCGAGCAGCTCGATCGGGTCGTCGGAGCGGCAGGCTTCGTGCACCGACGTAAGACAAAAGAGGCAACCGTATCAGAATAGGGTTAACACATCCCTCCTTGATAAGATACTCTTATCAAGGAGGTGCATCATGGTGGTGCATGTGCTCACGGTATCCTCGAAGGGGCAGGTCGTGCTCCCCGTGTCGATGCGTAAGGCAATGGAGATGGAGAGTGGATCCAAACTCGCTGCGTACGCTACGAGGGGTCATCATGCTCAAACCCATAACCGTGCCAGGCGAAGAGAACTTTGAGATCTGGCTCGATGAGGCGTTGGACTGGGCCGAGACGTCGGCCTTGAGGCATCGGAGGTGGATGACGCCATTGTGGCGGTGCGCTCGAGGAGGCGCACATGAGGATTGTTGTCGACGCTAACGTCATCATATCCGGCGTGTTCTTTGGCGACGCACTGCGTAAGGTCGTGGAGGCCGTGGCCGCGCGCGAGGTAAGCGTCTCGGCAACTCCCGAAAGGGCTGATGAAGCGTGTCGGGTGTTGGAGGTGGAAGAGCCGTTTCGACGCAAAGGGCTCGCAACTTGCATGCAGTCCCATCATGATCTGCCCCATACGCAGGGTCAAGACTATACCAGTGTTCATGATGGCTTCACCGGACACGGGCAGGGAGAAGAGCGTGTTCGACTGCTGCCGTCACCTGATCGTGAGCTCGCGAGGGCTGCTCACCTTTCGTCCGTGACTGACATGCCCATGTGTTAGCGCCAACCTGATCTAGCTCCTTTGTGGCTGGCTCAGACCGACGCTCACAGCAACCATGTCGTGGGAGTGATCGGGACCGATCCCGATCGATGCGTTTCATGGGCTTAGTATGTCAAGTAGGCTAGAGTATATCTCCAAATCCTTGTCGGAAAAGACATTGAAGACTACGGTGATCTGGGACCTGGCTGCCTCAAGCCATTCGCGTACCGTGTGAACGGCGATCTCCGCAGCCTCCTCTTGCGGAAAGCCGAACACGCCCGTGCCGATGCAGCAGAAGGCTATGGAGGACAATCGGCTCCGGTCCGCTAGCTCCAGACAACTGCGATAGCAGCTGGCAAGCTGCGCGCGGTGCAGGGCCGTCGGGCGTCCGCTCGCGATGGGCCCGACCGTGTGGATGACATGTCTCGATGGCAGGTTGTAGGCTTTGGTGATCTTCGCGGACCCCGTAGGCTCCTCGTGGCCCTGGGCGTCCATGATCTTGGCGCATTCCATGCGCAGCTGCACTCCCGCGAAGGTATGGATCGCGTTGTCGATGCAATGGTGTCCGGGCCGCCAGCACCCCAGCATCTGGCTGTTGGCCGCGTTCACGACGGCATCTGCGGCCAGGGTCGTGATGTCGCCTCTCCACAGGCGGATGCGGGGGTCAGCGGGGCTTGCAACAGCATCGGCCACCGATGCGGTTCCCGCATCCTCGATGAGCCCCTTGAGCAGCTCGTCCTGCATTCGGAGCCAGCGTTCGTCCGCCGGCATCGGTGGCCTGGTATTGACCAGCGCGCGAAACGCGCTCCATAGCTCATCGGCGCTCCTTGTCGCGGGCGCGTCGATGCCCCGCTCGTCGCACAGCCCCGCAACCAGGCGTTCCAGCAGCTCCGTTTTGCGCTCCTGCTCCATCCTATGCCTCCTCGGAATCGGTCAACGATAGTGCCTCAAAAAGCACTTTGTCGATGTCGGCGTTCAGGAGGATCGAACGGCCGTGTATCTCGGCTGGCGCATACGCCTCCCTGTAGTTGACACACGCGTAGCGTGCCTGTGGGTTTGCGTACGTGCGGCGCCAGAAGGGGTACTTCACGATGGCCGGCGTGTTCATTCCCACGCCTAGCTCAAGGTAGAGCACCCTGCCCTCGCTGTGAGCGTTGAGGTAGTCACTGTACCGGTTCGCAGCCGCATGCCAGCCTTCGTCCTCCACGAAGGTGTCATCTGCCCTCAGGTTCATGCTCATGGGTTCGCCGCACTTGGGACAGTGCGGTACGAGCTCTGTCGGTACCCGCATGCCGCGCTGTTCCTCGACCATGAGCCTTACAGCCTCACGGTTGTCGTAGGTGACGTTGTGGCAGGGTACGCTGCACTGCCAAAGGCCATAGTCGCCTTGGGTGTAGAACAGGCGCTCCTTCGGGAACCCCGCCAGCTGAAACTGATGGTCCACATTGGTGGTCAGCACAAAGAAGTCCTTGCAGCCTAACAGCTTGAGCAACTTTCTATAGGTGTCCTTGGGCGCCTTCACGTAGCGGTTGTACCATATGTGGCGGCTCCAGTAGGCCCACTGCTCCTCCAGCGTTGGGAAGGGGAAGAAGCCGGCCGTGTACATGTCGGTGAACCCGCGCGCCTCGATGAAGTCGGAGAAGTGGCGCCGGAATCGCTCCCCGCCGTAGGTGAGCCCGGCTGCCGTCGAAAGTCCCGATCCGGCGCCCACCACCACGGCTTCTGCCGCATGGATGACCTCGACGAGCTCTTTTACGTTGTCGTAGGTGTGACCCATCTGCATCTCGATCCTTCAAATTCTTGACAGCTTACTTGCAAACAACGCTGATGCGCTGCTGGATATGGTCTCCGGACTCGATCTCGTCCACCATGGCTATGGCGTAGTCGGCGTAGGAGATGATGGACTCGTTGCGGTCATTGAGGGTGAGCTCCTCTCCGGCAAGGATATACTCGCCCGTGCGCTCGCCCTCGGCCTGGAAGTCGCCTGCGGGGCTGATGTAGGTCCACCTCACATCGTCGCGCTCGCGCAGGTCGCTCAGGGCCTCGGCCATGGCAGACGCCAGGGGCTTGAACATCTCGGGAAAGTCCGGCGTCTCGGAGACGGTCATGGTGTGCTCTGGGTTCACGTACAGGCTTCCGGCACCACCCACGACGAGCAGACGCGTGTCCGTGCCGGATAGGATGTCGCACAGGTGCGCCAGTGTGGTGGAATGCTGAGGCAGCGTCTCGGGGGTCTAGGCACCGAAGGCGTCCACCACGGCGTCGAAGCCGACGAGGTCCTTAGGCGTCAGGTCCATGATGTCTTTGACCACGATGTTCTCGGTGACGGTCCTGTTCTTGGAGCGTACGAACGCGGTGACGTCGTTGCCGCGCTCGACGGCCTCCTTCACGGTGAGCTGGCCTGCCTTGCCATTTGCTGCCACCACTGCGATCTTCTTGGCCATGATCGGTTCCCCTCCGTCGCGACGCCCTTTGCGCCGTTGCCTTCTGACAGGTTGAATAGTAGAATCAATGCATACCATATGGAAGTAGGCACTATATTGTATTGTAGGTACCTAGTGGTGACTATTAATGTATCCGCCTGTGTAGAAGTAGTTGAAACATGAACAAGAAGCTCGATACTCTTCCTGCGTGCCCCGTGGAAACCACGCTCAGCCTCATCGGCAACAAGTGGCAGGTGCTCATCCTGCGCGATCTGGGCCTCAACGGTACCATGCGCTTCAAGGAGCTGCAGCGCTCCATAGGCAAGATATCCCAGAAGGTGCTTACCACGAACCTGCGCTCCATGGAGGAGTTTGGGATCGTGAGCCGCGAGGCGTTCGCTGAGGTTCCGCCGCGCGTGGAGTACTCGCTCACCGAGCTGGGACAGAGCCTCAAGCCCGTGCTCGACGCCATGCGGGTATGGGGCGAGAGATACAAGGAACGCCTGCGTAAGGGCTAGCGCGCATTGTGAGTGCGATGCGGCCGCTAAGCTCGACCGTTTGTAAGAAGGCCACGTTTCCCTGGTCATACGCTATTCCGCATACGCCTTTCCAAGGCTGCGGTCGTCGGGCAGAAATGGCCAGTCCGGTCTATCCGCTTCGCGTCCACCAACACTAACGCCTTTACCGTAAATACGTGCACAAGGGTTCAAATATAGAGTGTCATTTCGTGTATGATCCTGATATTAGTAACCGTCATTTGGTGTCAACGGGGTCTTGTCGGAACGAGGGCGGAACATGGTCACAGAGCTTAGAAGGAAGATGTACGACAGTCTGCTCGAATGGAAGCTCCGTGACCACGGGACCTCTGCAGCGTTCGTGGACGGTGCACGGCGTGTGGGCAAGAGCACCATCTGCGAGCGGTTTGCCCAGCGCGAGTACCGCTCGTACCTGTTGGTCGACTTCGCGCACCTTCCAGGTGGCGTTCGCGATATATTCGAGCAGGACTCAGGAGACCTCGACGTCTTCTTTCTCAAGCTCTCCGCAGTCTACGGCAAGACGCTGTACCAGCGCGAGTCCGTGGTGATCTTTGATGAGGTTCAGCTCTACGAACCCGCGCGTCAGCTCATCAAGTACCTGGTGGCAGACGGCCGATACGACTACATCGAGACTGGTTCGCTCGTTACCCTGAAGAAGCACGAGGGTAAGCGTGATACGCTCATACCGTCAGAGGAGGAGCACCTGAAGATGTATCCGCTCGACTTTGAGGAGTTCCTCTGGGCAAAGGGCGATGAGGCGACGATGCCGGCACTTTGGACCTTCTTCAGGAGACAGATGCCGCTGGGGCAGGCGCTGCACCGTCGCGTCATGAACGATTTTCGTACGTACATGTTCGTCGGTGGTATGCCACAGGCGGTCTGCGAGTTCGTGAGGAGTGGGGATCTGGAGCAGGTTGATCGCATCAAGCGACGTATCGTCAACCTGTATCGCGAGGACGTCTCGAAGTTTGCTAAGGGCTATGAGGCCCGCGTCTTTGCAATCTTCGACCAGATACCATCACAGCTGTCAAAGCGAGAGAAGAAGTTTAAGCTCGCCGATCTCGGTAGATCCGCCCGCTTTCGTAGTTACGAGGACGCATTCGTGTGGCTCGACGAAACGATGGTGGTGAACACCTGCCTCAACGCCGAGGATCCCGGAGGTGCGCTGGCCATGAGCGCCGACCACTCGACGCTCAAATGCTACATGGGCGACACGGGACTGCTGGTCACGCTTGCGTTCTGGGACCAGGCGTACCACGATAACGACCTGTACCGCGCGATACTGCTTGATAGGATGAACGTCAACGAGGGGATGCTTGCGGAGAATGTGGTGGCTCAGATGCTGCGTGCGGCGGGCCATCAGCTGTTCTTCTACTCTCGGTCGGACTCCAGGACGCGCGCCAACACGATGGAGATCGACTTCCTTGTGCCGCGAGGTCGCAAGATTTGCCCGGTTGAGGTGAAGTCTGGCCGCTACCAGAGGCATGCCTCGCTCGATAAGTTCACCGTAAGGTTTGGCAAGCGCTTGGGCCAGAGCTACATCCTCTATGGCAAGGATGTCATGGAGAAGGACGGGATCATTCATCTTCCCCTGTATATGGCGATGTTCCTGTAGCCGGTGGTGCGCAGAACATCGTCACCGGCGTCATCGCCATGGTCGTCGCCATCGCCGTGTCTACCCTCGTGACGTTCCTCCTTGGCTTTACCAAGGAGGAGCTCGACACGAGTGCCGAGGCAGCACGGCCCGTCGCGTAAGACATATCCTTGGCTTGTGGCCGCTGCGATGCGCCACAGTGGCTCTGCTGTACTGGCCGCGCTATCTTCGAGAGGAAAAACCAATATGAAGCAGCTCCTCATCCGCGCCGACGACATGGGTTACAGCTATGCGGTGGACCTCGGCATTGCCCGCACCGTGCGCGAGGGTCTCGTCCGCTCCGTAGGGGTCATGCCCAACATGCCCGAGGCCGGGCGCGGCTGGTCGTGGATTTCTGATCAAAACGTCGCCGTCGGACAGCACACCAACATCTGCCTTGGCAGGCCATGCGCAGATCCCAGCAAGATCGGCAGCCTTCTGCAGGAGGGCGGCGAGTTCAAGAGCAGCCGAGAGTATCGAGATTGCTTCAAGGAAGGACGCGACTTCGTCGTGTTCGATGAGGCGGTCATCGAGATCGAGGCTCAGCTTGAGCGCTTTTGCCAGATCGTGGGTCGCGAACCTGACTACTTCGAGGCACACGCAGTCCAGAGCGTCAACCTCATGCGTGCCATCTCCCATGTGGCGGAAAGCCACGGCCTCAAGGAACAGCCCGTCTCGTTTGATCCCAGAGCCACCGTACGCTGCGGCTCGACCGACGTCCGCATGGTGATGCGCTCCATGTTGCCTGGCCACAGCCCCAAAGCTGCGATCAAGGAGGCCGTCGGGGACATGGGGGGCGGGGAGACCGTGGTCTTCGTCTGTCACCCCGGCTACCTCGACCAGTTCATTCTCACTCACTCCTCGCTCACCGAGGACCGCACCAAGGAGGTCGATGCCCTCATCGACCCCGAATTGCGCTCATGGCTCGAGGCGCAGCCCGACCTCAGGCTCGTAGACTACCGGGACCTGTAGCCCCATCTGCTCGCGTGCAGGGGCCTGAGCCAGACGCTCCGACGTGCTCGCCAACCATGGTTCTGACTCGGAGATGAGCTGGCGGATCCTGACGCAAGCGCCATCGGGTCCTCGAGCAACCGCCCCGCAGTCTGGCGGGCGGTTGCTCGGACGTATTTGCCCAGTTGGCTCCTTTTTCATAGTGCCCCGCAATCTGGCGGGCGGTTTCCTACGTGCACGGGCGCCGCGCGCGTGCCACCCTCGGGTGGCAATCACTGTCTTTTACGCCGCCCGCCAACGTTTCGTGCTTGTATGGGGCTCTGGAAATGGGGCCACGGGAGGCTGAAGGCCAGTGGCCTTGGCGTGGCAGGACGTGGGGAGGATAGCCGATGGGTACAGCGAGACACGCGGTGGGGATGGGATGTGGGCGAGGGTCGTCGGGGTTTCTGAGGGCGCTTCACGCGGAGTTGCTGAAGCTACGTTCCTATCCCGTGATGTGGGTGACGCTTGGGCTTACGGTCTCCATCTCGATGCTTGCGGGCGCCTACCTCACGCACACGGCGCTCGTCCATCCCGAGAACGCCGGGGGACTGACCCCCACGTCTGCCTACCAATACGTGTTTTCCGTGTCACAGCTTGGGTTTGTCCTTGTCGGCTGCCTCTTGCTGCGCGTGGAGGAGGGAACGGGGCTGGCCTCCTCCCTACTCGCGGTTCCGCGAAGGGGGAGGCTCCTTGCCGCGAAGATTGCGGCAACCGTCGTGATTACCCTCCCTGCGTCGCTGGCCTCGGCCGGCGGGGCATATGCGGCGCGTACGGTTGCCCTTGTGGTCCACGGGGTCTCGGCGGCCCCGACCGATGCAGACCTTCCCCAACTCGCCCTGCTCGTTACCTGGTGGGTGGAGCTTGCACTGCTCGTGATGTGCGCGTCGGTCTGTGTGAGGAGGTCCCTGCCCGTCATGGCGGTGACCATCGCTATGCTCCTGATGCTCTCCTCCATCCTTTGCACGATCACCAAGCTCGCGAACTGGCTTCCCGACCAGCTGGTGAGCGGGCTCCTCCGGTCCCTCTCGAGGGGAGAGGGCGTCGATCTCGCCCCCATCGCCGCGATGGCGGCTTGGCTTGTCGTGGTCTACGCGGGAGCCCGCGTGTCCATAGCCAGGTGGGGCGTGTAGGTAGGCACATAGGCAAACGATACGAAAGGAAGTGGCGACATGATAGATGTGCGAGGGCTGACGAAGTCCTATGGTGGGAGGAAGGCGGTGGATAACGTGAGCTTCACGGCTGCGGCCGGGCGCGTCACGGCGCTGCTCGGTCCAAACGGCGCCGGAAAGACCACCACCATACGCGTCCTCCTTGGGCTCGAGCGGGCCGACTGTGGCGTGGCCCTCGTTGACGGGAGGGCTTACCGCGACCTTACAGCCCCGCTTCGCGAGGTGGGGGTGCTCTTTGACGGATCGGGGGCCGCAGGGTTTCGCACTCCCCGGGCGCACCTCGCCTGGCTCGCCGCCAGCAATGGCATCGATCGGAGGCGCATAGCCAAGGTCTTGGATGAGGTGGGCCTTGCCTCGGCTGCGAGCAAGCGCGTCTCGACCTTCTCGCTCGGCATGGGGCAGCGCCTGGGAATCGCCGCCGCGCTACTCGGGGATCCCAAAACCGTGGTGCTCGACGAGCCCATGAACGGATTGGATGCCGAGGGGATACGCTGGGTCCGATCCCTCGTTCGCAGGCTCGCAGGTGAGGGCAGGACGGTCCTCGTGACGAGCCACCTGCTGCATGAGGTGCAGGAAACGGCCGACGATTTGGTGGTCATGACCCAAGGGCGCATCGTAAGGCGGGGTGTGACCTCTGAGCTCGTCGCCGGGCACCGCGACCTGGAGGAGGCCTACTTCGACTGGACCGCCGGCAAGGGAGAGTATGTGTCGAGAGACTCCCGTGACGGCGGGAGTCTTTCTGGGAGGGAGGCGTCATGACGGGCGTACGAGGAGGCGTTGGCTTTGGCTGCTACCTGAGGGCCGAGGCTGTCAAGCTGCTCAGCCATCGTGCCATCATGGTTGTCGCGCTCCTCTCCCTTGCGACGGGCATATCTATCACGTGGTTCGATACGCCAGTGGTGGTAAGGCACATGCAGGAGGGAAGCAAACTTCTGGCTCCTGGCCTGACCTACGAGGGCATGGGGTTCGACATGGTGCCCCTCTGCGGGCTCGGCATGGTGGCTGTCGGTGTGCTCTGCGCCTCGGGGGAGTATCGCGACCACGGTCTGCGGACGAGCCTTTTGGTCATGCAGAAAAAGCTTCCCCTTCTGGTCGCGCAGACCCTTGTCTTGACGCTGTTTTGCCTGGTCGTTGCAATGGTGTCGGTTATCAGCCTGTCGCTTGTCTCGCAGTGGAGGCTCGGGGAGCTCTCGGTGATAAGGGAGGGGATTCCCGCAGAGCTGGCTCTTCACTGGGTGGGAGGGACCTTCTACCTGGTTGTTTGCGCGCTCATCTCCTTCTTCTTGACGCATGCCTTCCGTGACGCGGCCGTCCCGCTGTTTATCATGACCGGCATGTCGCTCATGACCTTTATCCTGCTGTCGATCACGACACTCACGCGCTGGCTGCCCACCGTGGTGGGAGTGATGCTCTTTGAGCCTAACCTCGTCACGAGCTCATACCCCGAAGTGGCCATGTCTGTGCCAACTGCCGTGGCGGTCTTGGTCGGATGGACAACCCTGTCGGGCGCGATCGCCTTCGTGCTGTTTGCCCGCAGGTCGGCCCAGTAGCTTGGGAGGGTGGACGTGGGCTATCATGGGTCTGGTGGTGGGATTGGGACTGGGTGAGTTGGCTGGTGCGAGTGGTGAGGCGGCGCGTACCGTACGCCACGGGCGCCATGACCGTGCCCATGTGCCTGCGGTCGTGAGGCTTGTCGCTGATAGGAGTGCCATGATGGGGACGAGTCGTCTGCCGAGAGGGTCGTTTCGCAGATTTGCCCTGATGCTTTCCGTCGCTCTCGTCTTGGTTGGCCTCACGCTCAGCGTGCCGCAGGCAAATGGCTCCCCGACCATCGCCTGGGCTGCCATCGCGCTCGTGTCCATCTTCATTGCGCTATTCGCTTGCGTCCTGTGGCTTGCCTTTGATGCCACCCGCTCGCAGCTTGAGCGTAGACGCGCGCTGCGCCGCGCCGAGACATACGACAGGATCCGCCGCGATGCCGAGACCCGGGCTCGCGTGGCGGGTGAGCTTCACGACAGCGTCGGGCACGATCTCACTGCGATCATTGCGCTCGTGGAGGGCGCGAGGGCGGCAGGGCAGGATGCGGGCGAGGTCCTCGATCGGGTGAGCGAGCTTGCCCGCGCAGGCCTCGCGGATACACGTCGGGCCGTCGCCGCCCTCGAGGTGCCGGAGGGGACGGCAGTGACGGTTTCCGAACGCTCTTGGGGGCAGATCGCCCGACTGCCCGAGCGGGCGCATGCCGCCGGCGTCGCCGCCCCGTTCTCTGAGACGGGGCGCAGGCCCACTGACGGCGTCCAGTCTGAGCTTGCATACCTGGTGGTGCGTGAGGGCATCACGAACATGCTGCGCCACGCCCAGGACGCAGGCTGCGTCGTCGTATCGGTCGATCATCGCGCTGACGGCTGCTGTGCCGTGGCGGTTCGCGACGATGGCAACTGTGGTGACAGAGCAGGTGAGGGTCCCCGTCCTGCGGGAAAGGACGCCGGGACGGGACTGCGCCGCCTCAAGGAGCGCCTGGTCGCCCTGGGCGGGTCTCTCTCGTGGGGACCCGACGAGGGCGGATGGTCCCTCGAGGCCCTCATCCCCCCTGCAAAGGACCAGCTGTGTGGGGACGAAATCCAACCGTGCCAGGACGGAGGACAGCCGTGCCAGGATGAGAGCGCTTGATGATACGGGTGATGCTGGTAGACGATCAGCGGGAGGTGCGAGACGGGCTCACGCTCATGATGTCCAAGTTTGCCGATCTTCACGTAGTCTCGCGCTGCGCGAACGGCGCTGAGGCTATGGAGGAGCTGCGTTGCCTCGACGCGTCTGGCGCGGCGCTGCCTGACGTCGTCCTCATGGACGTGCGCATGCCCGTCATGGACGGCATAGATGCCACGCGTCGCATCGTGCGCTCTTGGCCCTCCGTCCGCGTGCTTGTCCTCACCACCTATGACCAAGACGACTATGCGTTTGGCGCGCTTGCCGTTGGGGCGTCCGGGTTTCTGCTTAAGGACTCGGCGGTCGGCGCGATCGTGGGGGCGATCCGCTCGGTGGCGGCAGGCGACGCTGTGCTCTCCCCGCGCGTGACACGCGAGCTCATAGCGCGGGTTATTCCCAACCGCACGCCATCTGCCTCCGACCGCTTCTCCGTGCTGCCGCCGCGCGAGCTCAAGATGGCCGAGCTCGTCTCTGAGGGTCTCTCCAACGCCGAGATAGCCGAGCGACTGTCTATAGAGGCTTCGTCGGTCAAGCGCTCCATCACGCGCATCCTCTCAAAGCTCGGGCTGAGGGATCGCGTGCAGATAGCCGTAGCCTGGTACAAGGCTGGGCGCTTCTCGTGACCTTGGTGTATGCAGACAGGTTTGGTAGACTTGTGGCGTCTTGGGCATGTCGTCCAGGTTCACGTCACCTGATGTCGGCATAGCACAGCTGTGCGGTGGCATCTGTCGGTGGCGTCTCGCAGAGTGGTGCCTTGCACAGCGGCGTCTCGCACGGCGTCGTTCGTCCTTCTCAAAATGCGTTTTTCCGTGAGGGCCCGGGCACAGACTGCGTCTTTGCGTGAGGCGACGCCACGTTTGCGCAGGTGAGGAAAAGCGCACTCTACGGAAAAGCGCATTCTG
>ERZ773003.1511-NODE-1511-length-13361-cov-6.467533_pt1 | contig 13361 bp, 10 predicted proteins | sample MGYA00580668_ERZ773003 | MGnify/ENA primary metagenome ERZ773003 (study PRJEB29015, sample SAMEA2738002) | human oral metagenome | biome: human oral; feature: human-associated habitat; material: dental | place: China | collected 2126 ... | reverse complement strand
GGCTACGGCGGACCGCGCCACCCTGATCGTCGCCCAGCGCGTCGCCACCATCCGGGGCGCCGACGAGATCCTCGTGCTGGAACACGGCCGCATCGTGGGTCGCGGCACCCACGATGAACTGCTGGCGAGCAACGCCACCTATCAGGAGATCGTCGACAGCCAGCTGAGCGCCGAGGAGGCCCAGGTATGAGCACCACCACCGGAAAGACCGGGGCCGCCACCAAACCCGCGGCCAACAAACGTCCCGCACACGGCCCGGGGAAGATCAGCTTCGGGCCCGGCGGACCCAGCGGCTCCGGGGAAACCGCGGTCGCCTTCCTGCCGTCGCTGAAGCGCCTGCTCGGGATCATGAAACCGCATCGGATCGCGGTGGCGGTCGCACTGGTGCTGGCCGTCGGCGCCGTCGTGATGTCCACCCTCGGCCCGAAAATCCTGGGGGCTGCCACCGACCTGCTGCTGGCCGGGATCGTCGGCAAGAACATGCCCGCGGGCGTCACCAAGGAGCAGGCCATCGAGGCCGCCCGCAGCGGCGGGAACGACACCCTCGTCGAGATGCTGCAGCGCGTCGACTTCACGCCCGGCCAGGGCATCGACTTCGGCGCCATCGGGTCGATCCTGGTGCTGGTGCTGGTGCTCTACGTCGTCTCCGCCGTCGCCACCTACGTCTCGAACTGGCTGCTGATCGGCGCAGCACAGAAGTCGGTGCGGCGGATGCGCAGCGACGTGGAGGCCAAGCTGCAGCGCCTGCCCCTGTCGTACTTCGACGGGCAGCCGCGCGGCGAGCTGCTCTCCCGCGTCACCAACGACATCGACAACATCTCCCAAACCCTGATGCAGACCCTGCCGCAGCTCATCAACTCGCTGCTGACGGTGTTCGGGGTGGTGATCATCATGATGTGGATCTCGTGGCCGCTGGCGCTGGTCACGCTGGTCTCGATCCCGCTGTCGATGCTGATCGTGCCGTTGATCATGCGACGCTCCCAGAGGCGGTTCGCCGACATGTGGAAGTCCACGGGCGAGTTGAACTCGGAGATCGAGGAGGCCTACACCGGCCATTCCCTGGTGAAGGTGTTCGGCCGCAAGTCGGAGGTGGAGGCCACCTTCCGCACCCGCAACGAGGCACTGTTCAAGTCGTCGTTCGGGGCGCAGTTCCTCTCCGGGATCCTCATGCCCGTGATGTTCCTGGTCGGCAACCTCAACTACGTCATCGTCGCGGTCTTCGGTGGTCTCCAGGTGGCGACGGGGCAGATGAACATCGGCGACGTGCAGGCCTTCATCCAGTACTCGCGCCAGTTCACGCAGCCGCTGACGCAGCTCGCGTCCATGACGAACCTGCTGCAGTCGGGGGTGGCCTCCGCGGAGCGGGTCTTCGAGCTTCTCGACGCCGACGAGATGTCGCCGGAGCCGGGCCGCGGCCTGACCGCGGAGGGCGGGCACGTCGTCTTCGAGGACGTCACCTTCTCCTACAGCCCGGATCGTCCCCTCATCGAGCACCTCAACCTGGAGGCGAAACCCGGCCAGACGGTCGCGATCGTCGGCCCCACCGGCGCGGGCAAGACCACGCTGGTGAACCTGCTGATGCGTTTCTACGACCTGAACTCCGGTCGCATCCTCCTCGACGGGACGGACATCGCGACGGTGGATCGTGGGGCGTTGCGCGACAACATGGGCATGGTGTTGCAGGACACGTGGCTGTTCGGCGGCACCATCCGCGACAACATCGCCTACGGCAAGGAGGGTGCCACGCAGGAGGAGATCCTGGCGGCGGCGAAAGCGGCATTCGTGGATCGTTTCGTCCATTCCCTGCCCGACGGCTACGACACCGTCATCGACGAGGAGGGCAACAACGTCTCGGCGGGTGAGAAACAGCTCATCACCATCGCGCGGGCGTTCCTGTCGGAACCGGAACTGCTGATCCTCGACGAGGCCACCTCGTCGGTCGACACTCGCACCGAACTGCTGCTGCAAAAGGCGATGGCGGCGCTGCGCAGTGGTCGCACGTCGTTCGTGATCGCCCACCGCCTGTCCACCATCCGCGACGCCGACCTGATCCTCGTCATGGACGACGGCGCCATCGTCGAGCAGGGCACCCACAGCGACCTGCTGGCGGCGAGGGGTCGCTACCACGACCTGTACCAGTCGCAGTTCAACGCGCCCGTCGAGGAGGCCCCCGCCCCCTGAGAGGTCGCGTCGACTCAAAGCCGATTGAGCCATCTCGTGGCGGAGGCTTTTCGAAGCTGGTTGAGCCGGGCCGCGACGTAGGAGCAGCCCGAGTCGAGACCATCCCTCTCAAACCGATCCGCGAGCGCCAGCGAGCAGATCGAGTCGAAACCAAAGCGACCGTGGTCGGGTTCTGGACTACTGGGTGTGGGATGGTTTCGACACAGCCGCTCGCTTCGCTCACGAGCTGGCTCAACCAACTTCGGGGTTGAAGGCCCACACCCCGCTCAGCCACCTGATCGCGGGGAATCCGCGTCGCATCTGGCCCTGACGGCGCGGAACCCGGGATAATGTCCGCACGATCAGGAAGGACGCACCATGAGCCATCACGACATGGACATGGTGGTCCTGATCGCCTGCGGAGTGCTGCTGGCGGGCGTGGCGGCGGTGCGGATCTCGTCGCGCAGTTCCATGCCCGGGTTGCTGCTGTACCTGGGCATCGGCCTGGGGATCGGCGAGGCGGGCCTCGGGATCCGGTTCGACGACGCCCAGCTGGCCTACAACATCTCCGCGCTGCTGGTGGGGCTGCTGCTGTTCGACGGCGGGTTCACCACCCGCTGGGCGGAGTTCAGACCGGTGGCTTCCCGAGCTGGACTACTCGGAACCGTCGGGGTGCTGGTGTCGGTGGCGGTGGCCTCGTCCATCGCGATGCTGGTGCTGGGTGTCGATCTGCGCACCGGGATCCTGATGGCGGCGATGGTCTCGTCGACGGATGCCGCCGCCGTGTTCGCGATCCTGCGTCGCCTGCCCCTGAGATCGAAGGTGCGCACCACCCTGGAGGGCGAATCCGGTTTCAACGACCCGCCCGCGATCATCATCGTCACTGTCGTGGTCTCCGACGCCTGGAACCAGATGTCGGTGACGGGAATGCTCGCGAACGGACTCTTCCAACTGACCGCAGGCGCCCTCATCGGGGCGGCAGTGGCGATGGTGGGGCAGGCCTTCCTGCACCGCATCTCCCTGCCGAGCGCAGGCCTGTACCCCCTAGCAACCCTCGCGATCGCGCTGACCGCCTACTCCGTCGCCGGGGTCGCGGGCGGTTCGGAGCTGCTGGCCGCCTACATCGCCGGGTTGTGGCTCGGCAACCAGGCGCTTCCCCACCACTCGACGACGGAGGGATTCACGGAGTCGGTGAGCTGGTTGGCGCAGATCGGTTTGTTCGTGATGCTGGGGCTGCTGGCCTCCCCCAGCCAGTTGCCGGAGGCGATCATCCCGGCGCTGGTGATCGGGTCGGCGTTGACGTTCGTCGCCCGTCCGATCTCCGTGTTCGCCTGTCTGACGCCGTTCCGGGAGAAACTGAGAACCCAGCTGTTCATCTCATGGGCGGGGATGCGTGGCGCGTTGCCCATCATGCTGGCAACGATCCCGCTGACGCACCAGCTGCCGGGAGCCTCGCACATGTTCCACGTCATCTTCCTGCTGGTGGTGACGTTCACCCTCGTGCAGGGCCCGCTGCTGCCGAAGCTGGCCCCGTGGGCCGGGGTGCTGGAACAGATCTCCCCGCGGGAGTTGCAGTTCGACTCCTCCCCGCTCGAGGGCATCAACGCCTCGCTGGTGCAGTTCCGGGTCCCGGACACGGGCCGCCTGGTGGGGATGTGGGTTAACGACCTGCGACTGCCCCGCGGAGCCGTGGTCTCCATGATCATCCGCGACAAGAAGATCCTCATCCCCGACCGAACGCTGCGTCTTCAGGGTCGCGACGAACTGCTGCTGGCCGTCGACTCCGGCCTGGTCGAACGCGTCCAGGGTCGATTGGCACTCATCAACGAACACGGCCCGCTGGCGCGCTGGCTGGCGTCGGGCCGGAACCGTCGCCGACTGCTCGACGGCGACTGAAAACCCCGAAACCGGTTGAGTCAGGACCATTCTTGGGAACCGGTTGAGCCAGCACGCGAAGCTCACACGAATGGCTGAGTCAAAACCACCGGCGGCCGAAAATACAGACCCAACCCCAGTCCCCGAACACGCGCGGGATGGTTTCGACACGGCCAGTTCGCAGAGCGAGCAGCCCGGCTCAACCAACTGCCCTCCCCCCGGAGCAGGGACAGCGGCATTGTTCTCCTCTCCTCCTGTACACGAACCGCCTTCCCCGTCCCGTCCCTCCTCCTGTACACGAATCGCGAAGGTTCGACGGTTCAACGTCGCCACCCGACGTTGAACCGTTTTTCTCCCGCGATTCGTGTACGAGGGAAAGCAATCGGTCCCCGCCTCTGACGAGGCGGGGACCGATTCGTGCGCGAGAGAGGAGTTGAACCTCCACGCCCTTGCGGGCACTGGCACCTGAAGCCAGCGCGTCTACCATTCCGCCACTCGCGCGTCCGGGGAGGAACTCTAGCACGACTGCACGCGGGGAGCGCAACTCGGGGTTCAGGATCCGCTCATCCCGCCATCCCGGGCACGGATGTCCTCCCGGGCCATCGCTGGTAAGCGGCCTCTTCTGCCACGACGTCGAGGACGAGAAACACAGTCAGCAACGACCAGCGATCCCCCACCCTGATCGACGAGAAACGGCGGATCCTCTCGAAGGCGTGAAAACGAAACCCAGGCGCGGATCCACGGCGTCACCGGTTCGGCCGGACCGACGTCGAGCCCAGGTGCCGGCGTTCCCTTGCCCGGCGAATACCGGTCTGACACCGTGCGATCCTTGTGGTTCCCCGAGACGGCCTCCGTCGCCACGCGTCCTGTCAGAAAAACCTCTTACCATGTTGAACCAGGAGGTACGAATGAGTAACAACCAGTGGCCCGGCCCCAACGATCGTCCGCAGCAGGGATACCCCCAGCAGCCGGCCTTCGGCGGCCCTCAGCCACAACCCGGGTATCAGCATCCCCAGCCTGGATATCAGCAGCCCCAGCCCGGGTACCAGCAGCCCCAGCCCGGGTACCAGCAGGCACAACCCAGCTACTCCCAGCCCAGCTACCAGCAGTCCGGATACGGCCAACAGGGCTATCAGTCCGTCTACGGTTCCGCCGGTCAGGGCATGCCCCCGCAGCCACCGGGGAAAAACAACACGGTCCTGATCGTCGCGCTCGTGGCCGTCCTGGTAGCCACCGCCGGATTCGGAGCCTGGTGGATCCTCGGCCGGGACAACCAACCGAACGCCACCCCCTCCACCAGCACACAGACCACCACACAGGAAACCCAGAAGTCCGAGACACCATCACCCGAACCCACGAAGAAAACCACCAAACCCACCACCCAGAAATCATCCAAATCTTCCAGCACCGCACCCGAGATGCCCAAATCATTCGATGACTTCACCTTTAGCAAGAAGAAAGACCTGGCGACCACCTACACGAACTCGGACGGAGATTTGTTCGTGGTGGCCTATGGAAAGGGCGAAACCGTCGAGGCGAACTCCACCAACCTCCATGACATCGAAACCATTGGGAAATGGACCTGCGGCAAGGACGAGAATGACTCATCCATGTGCTTGACCGAGGTCTATTCCGGCACCTTGGCAACGCTCATGCTCGACGAGCCGACCTCCAAATTGGCGGAAGTCTCTGATCGTTTCCTCGACGCCTGGAAGTAACCACGAGCGTCCCGGGGCCCTCAGAAACCTGACACGAAGGACTCCCGTCCAGGCTCCAGCCAAGGACTCTCTGAGCGATGGCTTCTTCGTAAACAGGTCCCAAGATTGACCAGGCTCCATGGTCAGGGCGGCTTCAGAGCGTTCAGCTTCGCCGTGTGACCAACGCCTTCAACTGACTTGTGAACGGACTTCATCGAGCCCCTCAAGGATTCGCCTGATCCTGGCTGCCCTGGTGGGGTTCCGGCGGCGGGTCCGCAGGCCAGCGAGCATGCCCGGCGAGACCGGGACGGGTCAGACCTCACAGCACTTACCATGAGGAGCAGGAGGTATAAATGAGCAACAACCAGTGGCCTGGCTACGGCGGACAACCCGGCTACGGACAACCCCAACCTGGCTACGGGCAACCCGGCTACGGCGGACAACCCCAACCCAGCTACGGGCAACCCGGCTACGGCGGACAACCGCAGCCCGGTTACGGCGGACAACCCCAGCCCGGCTACGGACAACCCGGCTACGGCGGACAACCCCAACCCAGCTACGGACAACCCGGCTACGGCGGACAACCCCAACCCAGCTACGGACAACCCAGCTACGGCACACCCCCGCAGCCCCCGGGGAAAAACAACACGGTCCTGATCGTCGCGCTCGTGGTCGTCCTGGTGGCCACCGCCGGGTTCGGGGTCTGGTGGTTCCTCGGCCGGGACAACCAACAGAACGCCACCCCCTCCACCAGCGCACAGACCACCACACAGGAAACCCAGAAGTCCGAGACACCATCACCCGAACCCACGAAGAAAACCACCGAACCCACCACCCAGAAATCATCCAAATCTTCCAGTACCGCACCCGAGTTGCCAGACTCATTCGGCGACTTCGCCCTCGCCGAGACGAAAGACAAAACGACGAAGTATTACTCGAATTCGAACGGGGACCGGTTCGTCGCCGTCTATGAGGAAGGAGGAACCGTCGACGAAAACGCCCACCTTCTCGAGAACATGAAGTTCAACGGCAAATGGTTCTGCGGCGACGCCAAGGCCGGAACCATGTGCCTGACCCAAATCCATTCCGGTGTTCTTGGGACGATCATGCACAAGGACAAGTCAACGTCAGAGGTGGTGGCAGTTTCTGAAGTCTTCCTTACAGCCTGGAAGTAGTTTGCACGCGGCAGGGACCGCGTGGGAAGGCCCCAGCCGAGTTGCTCCCGGCAGCCCTGACCGTGAAACCGGGAGGCAGGAATGAGCAACAACCAGCCTCCCGGCTACGGGTAACAACCTGGCTACGGCGCCACCGGCTACGGCACAGCCTCCGCAGCCACCGAGGAAAAACCGCCCCGGCCTACCCGTTGCGCTCGTCGTCTTCCTGGTCGCGATCATCGTGTTCGGGGCGTGGTGGATTCTCAGCAGAAACAACTGGCCGCGAACCCCACCTCCAGCACGCATACCGCGGCGCCACAGGAGACTCAACGCCCCGAGATTCCCCCTTCACCTCGACGAGGAAGAACACCGACCCCGCGGGCTCCTCGACCACCCAGAACAAAGGTTCCAGCACCACACCGGGGATGCCCACATCATTCGGCGACTTCATGCTCGACACGAGTCAGGACGGAGCATCCACCTGCAAGAACTCGAACGGGGATTCTTTCGTCGCCACCTACGACCCGGGAGAAACCGTCGAAACGAACGCCGCCCGCCTCACGGACATCGGGAGGGCCGGGAAGTGGACCTGCGGTAAGGACCCTTATGACATGTCCGTGTGCCTGACCGAACCCTATTCCGACACCGTGGCCACGCTCACGCTCGACAGGCCTTTCGCCACGCTTACGGAAATCTCCGGCAGTTTCCTCGAAGCCTGGCAGTAACCACGTGCGCCCCGGGAGACGCTGATCGGCCACGTCCCGATCCACGGTCCGGCCACGCCAAACGCTTACGGCGCTCCCCTGCGACCAGCCCGAGAAGCAGCATCGTTGTGGTTGTCGCGTTCGCCGCGACCTCGGCGGTCGCAAAGCTTGGTGGTTCCCGGGAAGAAATGCCCAACCAAGGTGATGACACCTTTTGCCAGAATTCACGGAAACCGGCAGGCCACTCCACGAAACCCGGAAATCATCCGCGTGGAAAACCACCAGGGACGTTCGGGGATCGATTACGCTCCAGCTCGACTCAACCAGTTCGATCAGGACACGATCCTGCGAAGCTCCCAGGACCGACGATTCTGGAACAGGTCAGCCCCCCCACACCCCTTACCATGAAAACAGGAGGCACGAATGAGCAACAACCAGTGGCCTGGCTACGGACAGCAACAACCCCAACCCGGCTACAATGGACAGCAGCCCTACACACAGCCGGGATATGGCGAGCAACCCCAGTACGGTTACGGCGGGCAGCCACCCTACGGCGCCAGCGGCTACGGTGCGCCCCAACAACCACCGAAGAAAAACCGCACCGGCCTGATAGTCGCGCTCGTCGGGGTCCTGGTCATCGCCCTGGCCTTCGGAGCCTGGTGGTTCCTCGGCAGGGACAACCAGCAAACCGCCGATCCGTCCGCGACCGCCACCACCACGCAGGCGTCCTCGCAGACTCCCAGCAGCACCGACCCGACCCGCGGCAAGACGTCGAAATCAACTCCCCCGGCCTCGGAAACAGGGGTTCCCCGCTCGACGAAGACCTCCGACGACGATTCAAGCGGTTCAGGCATGCCCCCCGAGATGCCCAAGTCGTTCAATGGTTTCGAGGCCCTGAGCCCGAGCAAGGTCCTCACCTTGTACCTCAGGGGGTCGGATATTTTCTCGGTCTTCTACATCAAGGGTGAAGCGATGGCCGAGGGCATGGCTCGCACCTTGGAGAACCCCGAGACCTTCGGCGAATGGACCTGCGGAACGACCACCCGGACCGGCAATTCATCGACTCCGGCAAGCGGTATATCGTGCATCGCCGCCGCTCATGGGGGAGCCGTCATCGCATCCATGGGCCCCAACGGGAAAGCTTCGGAAATCGCCGAGAACGGCAAGGCTTTCCTCGAGGCCTGGAAGTGATTCCCCTCCGACAAGGGGCTCCTTCTCATCGGTTTCGCCAACGACGACGTTCCCCGCAGTAGCATCGCTGTTGGGAACGTCGTTTCCGGAAGAGCCGGAGGAAACCATCATGAGCCATCAGCCTTCCCTGCCGGGGACCGGGCTTCGTGTCGCCTTCGTAACCATGCACACCTCCCCCCTGGAACGCGCCGGAACCGCGGACGCGGGAGGCATGAACGTGCTCATCGCCGCGCTGGCCCGGGCGCTGGGAAGGCTCGGCGTGCGGGTGGATTTCCTGACCCGCCGCACCGACCCCGACCAGCCGGAACGAGAGGACGTGGCCCCGTCGGTGACGCTGCGGCGTCTCCCCGCGGGCCCGCCAACCCCGCTGCCGAAAAGCGAGATCGACCAGCACGTCGACGAGTTCCGGGAGGCCATGGAGGCCCTGGAACCCCACGACCTGATCCATTCCCACCACTGGATGTCGGGGGTGGCGGCGCTGCCCGTCGCCCGCGCCTGGGGGGTGCCGCACGTGATGACCTTCCATTCGGTGGCGGCCCACCCGAACTCGCCGCTGCGCGACGGGGAACCGCCCGAGTCACCTGCCCGGGTCGACGGCGAGGTGGTGTGCGCGGAGCAGTCCGATCTGGTGCTGTGCGTCTCCCGGCACGAGGCGGCCGTGGTCATCGGCCGTTGCGGGGCCGATCCGGAGCGGGTACGGATCGTGCGCCCCGGCGTCAACGTCGACCTATTCCACCCCGCCACCCAGCCCTGGGCGCCGCCCGGGATCCGACCCGGCTACGTCGTGTTCGCCGCGCGGCTGCAACCCCTCAAGGCCCCCGACGTCGCCATCCGCACCATGGCCTGCCTGCCCGATGCCATCCGCCCGGATCTGGCGGTGGTCGGCGAGACCTCGGCGGACTTCACGGACTACGAGGCCGAGCTGCACGCCCTCGTCGGCGACCTCGGGTTGCGCGGGCAGGTGCACTTCCTGCCCGGCCAGAACCGCGAGTCGCTGGCCCGCATCGTGCGGCACGCCTCCGTGATGCTGGTGCCGTCGCACTCCGAGACCTTCGGGTTGATCGCCTTGGAGGCCTCGGCCTCGGGGGTTCCCGTCCTGGCCGCCGCGTCGGGGGGCCTGACCGAAGCCATCTGCAACACCCACACCGGCCTGCTGATCCCCACCCACGACCCCCGCATGTGGGCCGAGGCCCTCGAGGCGCTGCTCGCCAACGAGCCGCGCCGCAAGTTGCTGGGCGCCACCGGGAGGCAGCGGGCGCTGGCGATGACCTGGGAGCGCGCCGCCGAAAACACTCTGCAGCAGTACCGGAGGATCCTGTGAGAATCACCTTCATCCACGCCCACCCCGACGACGAAACCCTCGCCACGGGCGCGCTGATCGCCTGGCTGGTGACCTCCGGACACGAGGTGAGCCTACTGACCGCCACCCGCGGGGAACGCGGCGAGGTGGTGCCGGGGCCGCTGTCGCACCTGGCCGGAACCCCCGCCCTGGAAACCCACCGGGAGGGCGAGCTGGCCGGGGCCCTGAAGGTGCTGGGGGTGTCCCGGCACGCCTTCCTGGGGGATCCGCCCGCCGGTTCGGGGCGCCGCTACCGCGACTCGGGGATGCGCTGGATCCGCGAAGGCCTCGCAGGGCCCGCGGAGGACGCGGAACCGGATTCGCTGTGCGCGGCAGACCTCGACGACGTCGTGGCGGATATCGCCTCCTGGATCCGGACGGTGGACGCCGACCTGGTGGTCTCCTACCACACCGACGGCGGCTACGGGCACCCCGACCACGTCCGCATCCACCACGCATCCCTGGCCGCCGCGCAGCGCACCGGGAAGGGTTTCGCGGCCGTCGTCCACGACCCGGGCGACGGGGTCCGCTGGTTCAACCTGCGCGACCTGCAACCCACTGTGGAAGAGGCCCTGCGACACCACGCCTCCCAGCTCACCGCCCACGGCGACGGCACTCTCACTCACTCCGGCGGCCAGTCGGAGGCGGTGACGACCTCCGTCGGTCTGCTTCCCGCCCCCGAAACCCCGCCGGCCGCTGGCCTGGTGGACTCGCTCGCCGGAACCGGTTGAGTGGTTCCGCCGGGGGAATCGCGGTTGCGCAGCACTCAACTCGATTTTCACCCACTAGGGAGCGATTTTCGAGGTTGAGTGCTGCGCAACCGGGTTCTCCTTCCGGTAAAGGTCCCTCGGTTCATCACCGGTTCTTTCCCTGGTTCCACCGAGCCCGGTCCTCGCAGCACATGGTCGGTTGGCCCTGCATTTTGTCGCTGAGGCCTGTTCACAGGCCACACCGACCGCAAAACCCCTGATCGGAGCGGATTTGAGAATGGCCGCGGACAAACCCCACCTTCACGAAACCCGCAGCACCCCACCCTTAACTTTTAGCTAGACCTTCCTCAACCCCTGCAGGAGTTTCTCAAACTCCCAGCAGGGACCCGGTGACCGGACCTAGGATCGGAAAGATCCTGAGAGCTGGAGAGACCAGCCCGGATCGCTTTGACGCCACCGGAGGTGTTGAACAATGAAACAACGCAGTGGACGAATCGGCATGGTCGCCGCAGCCGCCGTTGTGCTCCTGCTGCCATCGTGCGGCGGCGAATCGAGGCCGCTGAGCACGGATTCGTGGGGAGCTTCCTTTCCGAGCTCCACCAAGAGCTGGCCGTCGTTCTCCGCGTCCCCGAAGCCCCAACCGTCGGAAACCTTCAGCCCGGAGCAGCTGGAGGCGGCGAACACGCTGATCGAGTACTACCGCATCACGGATGAGATATTCACCAACCCCGATGCCGACACACAGCCTCTGAAGAACATCGCCATCGGGGAGAGCCAGACCATACAGATGAAGCATGTAACGGAGCGCCGCGCGAAGGGGCAGGTGCAGACCGGGACCACGGTCGTCCACATCACCGGCGCCTCGGAACCGGAGGAGACGGATGGCGTGCGGAGCATCGATGTCCAGATGTGCACAGACAGCGAAAAGGTGGACATGATCGATTCCGCGACCGGGAAAAGCGTAGTCCCACCAGGGCGGCCTTCGTACCTCCAGTGGAATGTCACCGTGGTCAAGACCAACGACGGCTGGAAATTCGGGGACGCCACGAACGAGACGGTGCTCAGATGCCCAGCGTGAAACACCTCCCCGCCGCCACCGTGGCATTTCTCCTGATGGTGGCCGGTCTGCCAGCACAGCCGGCCCGGGCCGATGCCAATGTCGGATGCGGACAACATGACAGTAGGGGCGGGTCTTGCGACATCACGGTGCGAGTGCCGAGATCCAGCGGCCAACCGGGGAAATCCCCCGCACAGCCCCGCGGAAAACCCACCGGTGGCGGGGGCGGAGGCGGCCAGGAAAGGCCGCACTGGCCCGTGGAGGGCTGCCTCCAGTACGACCCCAGTACGGGAGTGTGCGTCCGTTTCACCCCCTCCGACCCATCACCCGCACCAGCCCCGCGGGAGGCGCCAGAACCCGCAGTCCTGGCCAGGATCGCGATCGGACGCATGGACCTGAAGGCACCCGAGATCGGAATGTGGCCCTCGCCCCTCGAACAGCTCCCGGAGGGCCGCAACTACGTGGGTTGGCACAACTGGATGTGGGTCAACAATCCCGGTAGGGACACGTGGGGGCCGATCACCAAAACCGTCACCGAATCCGGTTACAGCGTCACCGCAACCGCCATGGTCGCGGGGGTGACGTGGGAAATGGGCAACGGCGACACCAAGAAGTGTGGCAAGGGAACCGAACACCCCGAGCACAGAACCCACGACGAGAAGTCACCGGACTGCGGATACGTCTACCACCAACGCGGCGACTTCACGGTCACCGCCACCGCCCACTGGGTCATCAACTGGCGCGGACTCGGCAAGAACGGCACCATCCAGATGGATCTCACCTCGCAGGTTCACACGAGTGTGGTCGAAGTCGTCGCGGTCAATGTCCCGAACGGGAAATACAACCGGTCGTACCCGACCCCGGCACCGTCGCCGAATCCAACCGGCACCCCCACCGCACCTGCCCCCTGCCCCACGAACAACAACAAACACGGCTGCTGAAACCCCTTCCTCACCTGCCGGTTTCGCTTCGGCTCAACCAGCTTCGGCCCCCACTTATCCCCCGAATCCCCCTCCCTTCCCTCTGTGCACGAAACGCGGAAGAAAAACGTTTCAACGTCGTGTGGCGACGTTGAACTGTCGAACCTCCGCGAGTCGTGTACGGGAAAAGCAGGGCGAGGCGGATATCGCAAAACTTGCCGAGCAGGGGAAAAAGCAGTTTGTCGGCACGGAAATCCGCGGCAAAAAGCTCGGCGTCATCGGACTCGGTGCCATCGGCGCGGAAGTCGCGAATGCGGCGGTTGCGCTCGGCATGGAAGTCTATGGCTACGATCCCTACCTCTCGGTAAACGGCGCCTGGAGAATCACGAAAGAGGCGCGCCATGCGACTTCTCTCGAGGAACTCTGCAAGCAGTGCGATTACATCACGATTCACGTCCCGCTGACCGACAAGAACCCCGGTATGATAGGCGAAAAAGAAATCGCGGCGATGAAGGAGGGAGTGGTCTTCTTAAACTTTTCGCGCGACAAGCTGG
>ERZ773003.1507-NODE-1507-length-13389-cov-15.754087_pt1 | contig 13389 bp, 10 predicted proteins | sample MGYA00580668_ERZ773003 | MGnify/ENA primary metagenome ERZ773003 (study PRJEB29015, sample SAMEA2738002) | human oral metagenome | biome: human oral; feature: human-associated habitat; material: dental | place: China | collected 2126 ... | reverse complement strand
GACCACCACGCCCGAGATCGCCCAGGAGCTCGACCGCCAGCTCGGCCTCAACGAGACCGTCCTGCGCACCAAGCTGCTGCGCCCCGAGGCCTGACCGCATCCACGGAACGGAGAGAAGCATGGCCGGCGACACCGTTATCACGATCATCGGGAACCTCACCGCGGACCCCGAGATGCGCTTCACCCCCTCGGGTGCGGCGGTCGCGTCCTTCACGATCGCCTCGACGCCCCGCATCTTCGACCGCCAGACCAATGAGTGGAAGGACGCCGAGACGCTCTTCATGCGCTGCTCGATCTGGCGCGAGGCGGCCGAGAACGTGGCCGAGTCCCTCGCCAAGGGCATGCGCGTCATCGCGCAGGGCCGCCTTCAGCAGCGCTCGTACACCACCCGCGAGGGCGAGCAGCGCACCGTCGTCGAGATGCAGGTCGACGAGATCGGCCCCTCGCTGCGCCGCGCCAAGGCCCAGGTCACCCGCACCTCCGGCGGTCAGTACAACGCCGGCGGCCAGGGCGGCGGCTCGGGCTACCAGGGCGGCGGCCAGCAGCAGCCCACCTACAACGCCCCCGCCGGCGGCTCCTCGGACGACCCGTGGGCCACGGGCGGCACGACGTCCTTCGGCGACGAGCCCCCGTTCTGATCACGGGCCCGTTCCAGCCGGTCGGCGCCCGTCCGGTCGGCTGCGGCCATCGGACTGCGATCGACCCGCTCCCACCGCGCGGCGGGATGCGCCGCGCGCCAACCCATCTCGTATGAGCGCCCGGGGCGCTCGAAGCAAGGAGTACCACCATGGCGAAGCCCCAGCTTCGTAAGCCGAAGAAGAAGATCGGCCCGGTCAAGGCCATCAAGGTCGGCACCATCGACTACAAGGACACCGCCACGCTGCGGAAGTTCATCTCCGACCGCGGCAAGATCCGCGCCCGCCGCGTCACCGGCGTCTCCGTCCAGGAGCAGCGCAAGATCGCCAAGGCCGTCAAGAACGCCCGTGAGATGGCCCTGCTGCCCTACTCGAGTTCTGCTCGCTGATCGGAGGCCGATTCATGACCACCAAGCTCATTCTCACCCACGACGTGACCAACCTCGGCGCGGTCGGCGACGTCGTCGAGGTCAAGGACGGTTACGCCCGCAACTACCTCCTGCCCCGCAAGCTGGCCACCCCATGGACCAAGGGCGCGCAGCGTCAGCTCGACCAGATGGCCGAGGCCCGCCGCAAGCGCTCCATCGAGTCCCTGGAGCAGGCCCAGGAGGCCCGCGCCTGGCTGATCGAGAACGTCGTCACCGTCATCGCCACCGCCGGTGCGAACGGCCGCCTCTTCGGCGCCGTCTCCACCGCGGACCTGGCCGGGGCCGTCAAGGAAGCCGGCGGCCCCGCCATCGACCGCCGTAAGATCGAGGTCATTCCGCCGATCAAGTCGACCGGGCGCCACAGCGCCACGGTGCGCCTGCACACCGACGTCGTCGCCCCCATCGAGGTCAACGTCGTCGCCCGCCGGCGCTGAGGGCGCCCGCTCGTCCCGCGGTCAATGGCATCTCGGTCGCCCGACTCAACCACACGGCACATGCAGAAATAGCTGTCGTAGGGGTGTTGATGCTCCAAATGTATTCGAAATGCTCAAGGGCGATGTCCCAAAGCTGTGCCGAGTCGGTATACACAGTCTCACCCATTTTCAGGGCGTTTTCATATTGCGATAATGCCTGTTGCAAGGTCGCCTCATCGCTCAAGTCAAGTGGATTCGAGGACATGGTGTATGGATATTTTGATAAATCAGTTCTTGCTGCTTTGTTTCGCCCAAGTGTCTTTCAATCCCACGGTTTTGTTGAACACAAGATGTTTTGGAGTTGTGTCTAAGTCGGCCATGAAATAACCTGTACGTTGGAATTGCAAATATTCGCCCGGCTTGCGTGCGGCAGCGTAGTTTTCAACATAGCAATTTGTGTGCACCGTGAGACTCTCGGGGTTGAGCAGCTCGCGGAAATCGCGTTCGTCGGCCGAAGGATTTTCCACGCTGAACAGGCGGTCGTACTCTCTCACTTCGGCAGGTTGGCAATGGTTGACAGCCACCCAATGCAGCGTGCCTTTCACTTTTCGGTTGGCACCTTCCATGCCGCTCTTACTGTTGGGGTCGTATTCGGCCTGGATTTCAGTGATGTTGCCATCGGCATCTTTCGTGCAGCCTGTGCACTTCACGATGTAGGCGTTTTTCAGTCTCACTTCCTTGCCGGGCGTCATGCGGAAGAACTTCTTCGGTGCATCCTCCATAAAGTCGGCACGCTCAATCCACAATTCTTTAGCAAAGGTGATGGTGTGGCTCTTGCTGTGCTCGTCTTCGGGATTATCGATGGCTTCCATCTCCTCGGTTTGGCTGTCGGGATAGTTGGTGATGACCAATTTCACTGGATCGAGCACAGCGCTCACGCGAATGGCTTTTTTATTTAAGTCCTCACGCACGCTGGCTTCGAGTAATGCCATGTCGTTGAGCGCATCGAATTTGGTGTAGCCGATTGAATTGATAAACATGCGGATGCTCTCAGGGCTGTAGCCGCGACGGCGCATGCCCGTGAGTGTCGGCATGCGCGGATCGTCCCATCCGCTCACCAAATGCTCATCAACCAAGGTGTGGAGCTTACGTTTGCTCATCACGGTGTAGGTGAGGTTCAAACGATTGAACTCAATCTGTCGCGGTCGATTGTCGTGCAACTTGTCGGCCGTTCCATCCATCTCTTTCAAGAAATCGACCAACTTATCATAGAGTGGGCGATGGGGCACAAACTCCAAGGTGCAAATCGAATGGGTCACGCCCTCGAAGTAGTCGCTCTGTCCGTGGGCAAAATCATACATCGGGTAACAATGCCATTTTGTTCCGGTGCGGTGGTGGGGTGTCTGAATGATGCGATAGATGATGGGATCGCGAAAGTGCATGTTATCGTTGGCCATGTCGAGTTTGGCGCGCAGCACCATGCTGCCTTCCACCGCTTCAGGCGTATTCATTTGGTGAAACAAAGCCAAGTTTTCTTCTATCGGGCGATTGCGATAGGGGCTCTCTGTGCCCGGTGTCGTGGGGGTTCCTTTCTGTTGGGCAATGGCTTCGCTGCTTTGCTCGTCGACGTAAGCCAGCCCCTTCTTAATAAGCCAAATGGCAAAGTCCCAAAGTTTTTCGAAATAGTCTGATGCGTAGAAAATCTCTCCCCATTGGAAGCCCAGCCATCGGATGTCGCTCAGGATGTTCTCCACATATTCGTTATTCTCCTTGCTGGGGTTGGTGTCGTCGAAGCGTAGGTTGCAAACGCCACGATATTTCTCGGCTACCCCAAAGTCCATGCAAATTGCTTTTGCGTGGCCGATGTGCAAATATCCGTTGGGTTCTGGCGGAAAGCGCGTTTGAATGCGACCGCCATTTTTGCCGGCAGCCAAATCGTCTTCAACCAACTGTTCTACGAAACTGATGCTTTTCTTCTCGTCGTTATTTTCTGTTTTTATCGCCATAATGTTGTCTGCATTGTTTTGTTACAGGGTGCAAAGATAAACGAAAGACGTGGAAAAGCAAAGGAAAATGCTATATTTCTTGCTTCTCGGCCGTCGGGGCTTCATAAATCATCCGTGCTTTTTATGGCGTCTTGTGGTCGAATGGGCTGTCGGGAACTCCCGACAGGGTCAACCTAAACGGGGAAAGGGTGTCGGGAACTCCCGACAGGGCCATCCTAAACAGGGAAAGGGTGTCGGGAAGTGTTAAGTTGTTAAAAATAAGAATGACGATTTGTTTTATCCTGCGAAATCAACTACCTTTGCGGCGACTTTGAGAGAACTATCGACAAAACGATTTATAGCAAAACGATAATGAAAAAAAGCATACTGAAATTGGTAACTTTCTATTTGGCTTGGTTGCTTCTGTTCCTTTTGCAAAAGCCATGCTTCATGGTGGTTTATCGCGACCTGTTTCGCGGCGAGCGTGTGGACATCGTGTTTCAAGTGATGCGCCACGGATTGCCTTTAGACCTTTCTGTTGCAGCCTATTTCACCGCTTTTCCGGGTTTGTTGCTCATTGCGCAGCTGTGGTTCACACGCATGTCGCGGTGGCCTTGGCGCATTTATTTTGCGCTGGCAGCGAGCATCTATGCCGTCACGTTTTTGCTTAATCTCGTTTTATACCGTTACTGGGGTTTCCCTTTAGACACCACACCTTTTTATTATTTCCTCTCTTCGCCCGCCGACACTTTGGCCAGTGTAAGTGGCTGGTTTGTGGCGTTGGGCATTGGCGCGGCGCTGGTGCTGGCGGTTCTCGTGTGGTGGCTGATGATGAGCCTTGTTGGTGGTGGGCGACTTCCGTGGTATCCGTTGCAGCGGCGTTTGGGCTACAGCGTTGTGTTGCTGCTCTGTGTCGGCCTGCTCATTCTTCCCATGCGCGGCGGGCTCACCGTTTCGGTGATGAATACCGGCGAGGCTTATTTCAGTGCTAACATGCGGCTCAATCATGCGGCCATCAATCCCGTTTTCAGTTTGTTGGAAAGCTATTCGAAGCAGGTTGATTTCGCGGCTCAATATCGGTTTATGCCCGAGAAGCAGGCGCGCCACATTTTTCGCTCGATGGTTTGCACGCGGCGTGCGAATAGCGACACTTTGCTCTGCACGCGGCGTCCCAATATCTATATTGTGATTTTGGAGAGCTTCTCCCGCAAGGTGATGGAGACCGATGCCACGCCCCATTTAAATGCGCTGCGCAAGGAAGGGCTCTTTTTCGATAATTTCTATGCAAACAGCTTCCGCACCGATCGTGGCATTCTCTCCATTTTGAGTGGCTATCCGGCCCAGCCCACGACAAGTCTCATGCGCTATCCTGCCAAGACCGACAAGCTGCCGTCCATCGGCAAAATGTTGCAGCAGCAGGGCTACGCCTTGCATTATTATTATGGTGGCGATGCCAACTTCACCAACATGCGCTCCTATCTCACGGGCATGGGCTTTACCCACATTGTGGCCGATGGCGATTTTCCACTTTCCGCGCGGCTCAGCAAGTGGGGAGTGCCCGACCATCTGGTGTTTCAGCGTGCGCTGGATGATGCGAAAAAGGCTGCTCGGGTACAAGCGTTGCCACCCCAGCTGAACGTGATTCAAACGAGCAGTTCGCACGAACCCTTCGATGTGCCTTACCATCGTTTGCCCAACAAAATCCTCAACGCCTTTGCCTACACCGACGCGTGGGTGGGACGCTTCATTGCCGCGCTGAAGAAGCTGCCGCAATGGCGCAACACTTTGGTCATCATCTTGCCCGACCATTTAGGTTGCTATCCCGAGAACATTAGCAGTACCACGCCGCAACGCTATCACATCCCGATGTTGTGGCTCGGCGGGACGGTGAAGCGGGCGCAGGTGGTGTCGCAATTTGGTTCGCAGCACGATTTGGCCGCCACGCTCTTAGGGCAATTAGGTTTGTCGCACGAACCATTTCTTTTCAGTAAAGATTTGTTCGACGCGCGTGCTCCTCATTTTGCCTTCTTCACCTCGCCCGACATCTGGGGCATGGTGACGGCCGAGCAGCAAATGGTGTATGACAATGCGGCGCAGCGTGTAGTTTATCGTGCGGGGAGCGGTGCCGCACAGCCGTTTGAAACCTCTGGAAAAGCCTATTTACAAGAACTCTATAATGACATTGCGAAACGATGAATGAATGGTTTACAACGCTTTTACAAACATTACAAACTACAGACGTCAGCATTCTCTTGGCCATCAACCACGCCCACACGCCATTTTGGGACGCGGTGATGTGGCTGGTGAGCGAGAAATGGGTGTGGCTGCCTTTTTATGTCTCCTTGCTCTTTGTGGTGTGGAAAAATTATTCGTGGAAGGCCTGCTGCGTGGTGTTTGTCTCCATCGGTCTGTTGTTGTTGCTCACCGACTTCTATACGTCCCACTTTCTGCGCCCCGAGATGGCACGCCTGCGCCCTTGCAATTTGGCCAATCCGCTGAGTGCTTCGATACATATTATCGATGGCTATCGCAGCGGCCCTTATGGCTTCCCATCTTCACATGCGGGCAACGCGTGGGCCTTGGTTTTTGTCATGGCCTATTTTCTTCGTAGTCGGCGCATCGTGGGTTTCTTGGTCTTTTGGGCCATCGCGATGTGTTATAGCCGCATGTATCTCGGTGTGCATTATTTCAGCGATTTGTTGGGCGGATTTTCTTTAGCTTTCTTAGGTGGCGGCATCATGGCTTTGGTGTTGCGCAAACACCACATCGTCTGCCCAACCCATCAGTTACAGGGGTTGAAGGTGCCCCTTTTTGTGGGTGGTGCCACCTTTCTCATTCTCTTTGTCACGGCCATCTTCTTTCGCCCATGACCCTCGAGCCCATAGCCTATTTCCATTCGCCGTTTGCCACAAAGTTTGGCGTGCCCAAACAAAGCGGCATTGTCGGAGCGTTGCGCGGAACGATTGTATTCGTGCCCGCCTATCGCAATGCCGATGCGCTGCGTGGCATCGACACGTTTGATTTTCTGTGGCTCATTTGGGCTTTTCATGCCAACAAGCATGCCGCCCACAGCCCCATGGTGCGTCCGCCGCGTTTGGGTGGCAATCAGCGTGTGGGCGTGTTTGCTTCGCGCAGCCCCTTCCGCCCCAATCCGTTGGGGCTGTCGTCGGTGCAGTTGGAGCGCGTGGAGTGGGAGAGTCCACAAGGACCGGTGCTGCATGTGCGTGGAGCCGACTTGATGGATGGCACGCCCATTCTCGACATCAAGCCCTATGTGACCTATGCCGATGCCCATCCCCAGGCACGCAGCGGCTTTGTCGACGACCATGCGTGGCAACGTCTAAAGGTGGTATTGCCCGATGCTCTGCGCAGGCAGTTGCAGGCGCGGGGGTTGGATGCCCAACGATTGGATGAGTTGGTGGCTGTGCTGGCCGAAGATCCGCGTCCGCCTTATCAGAACGATGCGCAAAAGGTCTATGGCATGCTGTTCTATGGTGTCGATGTTCGTTTCAGTGTCAACGAACAGGTGCTCACAGTCGTTTCTTGCTCTTGAAAATGTAAAAACGCCCATTCAGAGGGTCTGCGAGGGTTGTTTTCGAAATTAGACGCCCAATCAGAGGGTCTGAATGGTCTTTTACATGGTTGCAACAACCCATTCGGTGGGCAGAATGGTCTTTTGCATGTTGCAACAACCTATTCGGTGGGCTGAATGGGCTTTTGCGTGTTGCAACAACCCATTTGGAGGGTCTGAATGGTCTTTTGCGTATTGCAACAACTCATTTGGAGGGTCTGAATGGGCTTTTGCATGGTTGCAATACAATTTCGTACGCGTGCAAACCTTTGTTGCATCGTTGAGGCAACCCTTCCGCCGTGACCGAACGGTTGTTTCCCCCAACATTTCAACCATGTGTTATAAGCAGATGGAACGGTAGGGGCACGACGCGCATTGTGCTTTATCTTCGGTGGGATTGAAATCAATATCGGGGTTGAAAATCTCTTCAATCAATTCTTTCAACAAGTTTAGAAAGTCGGCTTCGTAACGCTGGATGTCGTCCACCTTTTCTTTTCCAAATAACAGCGTGGGGTCGTAATCTTGCGCTGTAGCATGCTGAATGAACAGCAACGCCGGACTGACGGGTAGCTGCTGGGGATTGAGCTTGGCATCGATGCGCAAATTGGCCGCGTAGAGCATCACTTGCAAATAATAGTCGGCATGTTGTTGCAGTTTGCCGGCATCAAACACCTCGTCGATGGTTTGCAGCGGCTTCTTGGTGTTGCGCCCCGTTTTGTAATCGACGACGCGCAGCAGTGATTGCCCGTTGCGTCTGATTTCGTCGATGCGGTCGATGTTGCCAAAGAGCGAGATGCTGTGGCGTCCATCGGCTGTTTCAATGTCTAACGGGTGGTTGACGGTGTGCTCCAATCCCACGATTTTAAAGGGTGCGAGCTGTTTGTCGGTTTGCAAAAGACGCTTGAGATAATCGAAGATAACTTGCCGGTTGATGAGCTGCAAGCCGTTGTATTCTGGGGCCTTTTGTCCGGCTTTGTCGAACAGATTTTCTTGAAACGCCAGGTCTAAAATGCGGTTCAAACGGGCTTCGTCTTTCAACAGCTGGGCGAGGTCGTCTTCCTGCACCATTCCGCCACCATTCCAAGGTTGGTAGATGAGTTCGGCGGCGCGGTGGAAGATGTTGCCAAAGATGCGGTTGTCGATTTCATCGTCCACGGCGTCGGGCTCTTGGAGCTTGAGGACGAAACGATAGTAGAACCGCAACGGGCAGCGCAGGTAGTTGCTGAGCGCTGTGGGCGAGAGGCCTCGCGCTTGCATGAGCTTTTGTATGATGAAATCGTTTTTGGGCACGGCATGGCGTTGCTGTCGCAGCGGCAACTGTTGTGCGTTGAGATTCTTCCGTGCAATGGTGTGGGGGCTCTCCACCATGAGTTGCAGCATGAAGCGGCTCATTTCGCCCGTCGTGGTGTTGCTTGTCGCCTGGTTGTAGGTGAGCGTGATGTCGCTGGCTCGTTGCAGTAACCGGTGAAAGTAGTAGGCATAAATGGCCACCTTGTTGTCGATGGTGGTGAGGTTGAAAGCCTTGCGCACGGCGTGGGGAATGAATGAGGTGTCGTTGACGCCTTTGGGCATGTTGCCTTCGTTGCACGAGAGCACTAAGAGATGGTCGAAATCGAGGTTGCGCGTCTCCAACACACCCATGATTTGTGTGCCCACGATGGGCTCGCCATGAAAGGGTATGCTGCTGGTTGAAATAATCTGCTGAATGAGTTTGGTGTAGATGTTCATGTCGGCCTGCAAATCGCCTGTCTGCATGAGGTCGTCCAACCGATTGAAAATGGTGTAGATGCGAAAGAGCGACTCTTGCATGAAAGGGTCGTGGTGGTCGTCCTTGGCATATTGCTCGGCAATGGTTTGCAGCACATTGCGTATCCAGCGGTTGGTGTTGGCGGCATCGAATGCCTCGATTTGGAACAGCATTTCGGGCTGCGGTATGTAGCGCATGAAGTGGTGGCGTTGCAGCATGTCGACCCATTTCTTGCGAAACGTGTGGTTGGTTTTGCGGTAGCCCATGGTGCGCAGACCGATGAGCAGCTTCACAAATGCGGCCGCTGGCGCTTGCGCAAGCGGAAATCCTGTGGTGATGTTTACATTTTCCACGCTTTCCGGAATGGCGTGGATAACATCCTGAAGCAGGGTTTCGTTAGCCAAAACGATAGCGGTCTTGCGCCCATCGGCAATGCGATTGTTTTCGCTGAGCCATTGGTTGATGTATTGCGCTTGGATATTTTCTGTGGTTGCACTGATAAATGTAATCGATTTCGGCTGTTCGAATGCGTTGTAAATGGCCTTGTTATTGCCATCGAGCGCATTGGGAAAGTATTTCAGATATTGGCGGATGAATGTGCCCGCTTCATTTTCTAATGCCCCATTGCGGCGCATGTAATAGTTGTCGTAATCCCAATAGAAAAAGGCTTTACCCTCTTTTTGCAGACGGGTGCAGAGTTGTTGCTCAACCACTTGCATCATGTTGAAACCAACGAACAGATAGGCATCATATTGAAAATCGATAGACGGATTTTCCACAACCTCACGGTAAAGTGCTCCTTCGTAGGCCAGTTGCTGTGCCGAGAGGTGCGCTCTGTAGGTGATGTAGATGTTTTCGAGGTTGCTCCAGAGCTTCAGAAACTTCTCTTTCAGTGCTGTTTCGGATTGGTCTGAGAAGTTGCTAAAGAAACGCTTGAGCATTTCTTTTTGCTCGTCGGTGAGATAGGAGATGTCATCTAATTCGTGCACATTCGAGAGGTTGGCAAACACTTGATGGGCGTCGGCCATATTTTTGTCGATGTCGTCGAAGTCGTTGAGCAGCACTTGTCCCCAGCCATAGAAATGGTCTAACGTTTCGTTCATGCCCGTGCAACGGACAAACACTTTGTGTAAATCGCAGATGAGCTTGATGGGATCGCCTAAAATCCTTTCAGAATGGCGTGTGAAAAGTTCGCTAATCGTGATGTAAGATGGACTCCACAATGGGCGATGAGCCAACTGTGCCAATTCCTCGTTGAGAAAAAGAGCGGCGCGTTTGTTGGGAAAAACAACAGCTATTCTTGAGAGATTATAGCCATGTTTGTCGAGAATATCTTGTGCTACGTAGTGTAAAAAGGTGTTCATTTCACAGGAATAATTTGATTAGAGAAAATATACCAAAGATAGCCTTCGATGGGTTGTGAATGCATCTCGGAGAGCAGTTGTATGTAGTCGCGCACTTGCCGTTGGTGTTCGGCGTGTGGAGTGCCGAATTTGAAATCGACGACAACTATCTTTTGCTCGTCCATCATGACGCGGTCAGGGCGCCGTTCTTCTGTGCGCTGTGTATCGGGGTTGTAGCGCAAGATGGTACACTCGTTCAGAATGGTCCACCGGTTTGTAAACCATGGTGCTATGCGTGGGTCGGCCAAACGTTCATGGAGTAAGGCAAGAAGCTTCTCTTTGGTAATGATATTGTCATAGAGCACGCCTGTTTCTTCAAGCGTTCTTAACGCGTTGGGGACATCTTCCTGCGTGCGAATCTTCGAAAAAATAGCATGTAGAATGCTGCCCAGTTGGATATAGCCCTTTTGTTTGTCGGTTTCTGTTTCCTGCCCTTTTTGCAGAAAGGCTTCGCTGCTGTTGCTTTGTCTGAACGAAACCTGCGCATCGTTGTGGGCAATGGTTACTGGAATATTCTCGGCTGGTGTCAAGAAGATGTTGTCCACCTTCTGTTTTACCTCTATTTTTGCTGCGGGGAGCTTATCTCCAAATTTAAAGTAGGTGGCCTCTTGAGCATCATCTTCCCCGGTGATTTGCGATGTATTCAATTCTTTTGCTACATCTCCGAGGCAGGTTTCAATCAGTTTTGAACGGCTGTTGATTTTGTCGCCCTTTTTAGAGAAGACATACAAGCCCTGCTCTGCACGTGTAAACGCCACGTAGAGCAGATTGAGATTGTCGACACTGTTTTGCACATATTCTTGAATGTAATCCTTTGCATAAAACGAATGGAGCATCTTTGTCTTGTTGTAGCTGATGGGAACTACTGGCAGATCGCTGAAAGGTGGTTGTTGAGGCTTGCACCACACGATACTATCATTCCGTTCTAACTCCCAATCGCAAAAGGGAAGCAACACATGAGCATATTCCAATCCCTTACTCTTATGAATGGTTACGAGTTTGATCCCTTCATTGTTGCTACTTTGAATCGATACTTTGTACAGGCTATTCTCCCACAGTTGCAGGAAGTTGTGAATGTCGGCAATGTTGTCTTGCGTGTATTCGTTGAGCTTGTCGTAGAAAGCGCAGATATAGGCATCTTGTCCTTTGATGGTTTGTAACTCGAAGATGCGATAGATGGTCTCAACCATTTCAGAAATGGGAAGCCCAAGGAGTTGCTCTTTTTGTGCGATGAAAGCTTGGGGAAGGAGCTTATCCAATGTGCTTTCTTGCAACATGGCGTTGAAGGCTTCGAATGTTGCGCCTTGAATGCATACCTGATAACTCTTCGATAGCGAGGCTCTTGCTAAAATGTCATCGGGATTGTCGAGGACTGACAATGCCTGAATGATGATATTTACAGCTTGAGAAGCACTTAGGTGGAAAGCTTCGTTGGAAACCAAATGGATGTCAGGGTGGTGTTGCAGAAAGTAGTCGCCGATGGTTTGAATAGTATCGTTCTTGCGCACTAAGATGGCAATATCTTTTTCTTGTACTCCCATTTGCAGCAGTGCATCAACTTTGTCAACGATACTTGCTAACGTTTGCGTCTCGTAGTCTTCGCTCTTGGGAAACAGGGTAACTTCCACCATGCCCAATGCTTCCTTGTGTGCAGGAATTTCCTGCACCACATCCTGATAGGCGCGTTCTACTTGCTGCGCCTGTGTCTCGTCCAACTCTTGCAGCTGAGCATGGAGTTGCTGATTGGCTTTCTGAAAGAAGGTGTTGTTGAAGGCTATGATATTGCGTTGTGAGCGGTAGTTGGTTTTGAGCGATTTCTCTGTAACCATTTGCGGATTAAACTGTGCCTCGATGTTGTTTAAGAGCCGCCAATCGCCTGCACGCCATCGGTAAATGCTTTGTTTCACATCGCCCACAATCATGTTCATGCCTTTTCGGCTCATGGTTTCGAGCAGCAACACTTTGAAGTTTTTCCACTGCACCGTGCTGGTGTCTTGGAATTCATCAATCATGATGTTCTCGAGCTGGGTACCGATTTTTTCAAAGATGAAGGGTGAGTCTTGATGGTCAATCATGGCTTTTAGCAGTGCCTGCGTGTCGCTGAGCATAAAACGGTTGACTTCGCGATTGATGGCTTGCACCTTATTTTCTATGCCTTCGAGCAACCGCAGCTGATTGAGATGCTGCAGGGTTAAGTCGGCGGTCGCATACAACAGGGCTTGCTGTTTTCGTTCGTTCTCTGTGGATTGTAACAGCGGCATGAGTTGTGTTTCCACTAAGTCATACATGGGATTTCCCGCAACGGCATTGGCTTTGGTCAGCCAGGCATCGACGCATTCTGTAGCTTTGGCTGCCGTGGCGTTGTACACCTTTTCGCTGTCAACAAAGTCGCTCTCCATGAGCTTTTTAAAATAGCCGCAAACGCCACTTTTCTTGGATTTGAAATCGTCGACGCTGACTCCGTTCGCCTCAATGATTTCGAAAAATGTCTCTCCACGCTTCTTCATCGTCTCTTCGGCCGTTTTCCTGATGGTGCGCAAGCGAGCGGTGTAGTTTTTAAAGAAGTCTTTCTCTTGGAAGACGACTGCGAGTTGTTTACGATGGTCTTTGTAATAGTCTTTGAAGATATTCATGCCAAACTTCTTGATTTGCGCAATGACATTCCATGATTTGTCGTCGGCCATATTGTCTTGGATATATTCTAAAATCCAATGCAAGAGGCGTGACGTCTTGTTGAGCTCTTCGATGAGCATATCGACGGCTTCTTCTTCCACCTGATTATCGTTGAGTTCAAGGCGCAGGTTGGCGGTTAAATCTAACTCCTTGGCCAAATTGCGCAACACGGTTTGGAAGAAAGCGTCGATGGTTTCAACCCTGAAATAACTGTAATTGTGGATGAGCAGGCGGAGTGCCAAAGCCGCATTCTCACGGATTTGTGCATCAGAGAGCGTTGTCTCTTCCTTTATTTTCTTCAGATAGGGTTGGCTGGAAGGCAGTTGATGGGCGATGCCATAGAGTTGGCTCAAGATGCGCATTTTCATTTCTTCGGTAGCCTTGTTGGTAAAGGTCACAGCCAAGGTCTTTCGAAATGCAAAAGGGTCGGCAACCAAGAGTTTAATATATTCAACGGCGAGGGTGAATGTTTTCCCCGACCCGGCACTTGCTTTGTATACAGTTAAGCTTTCCATTTACCATTGACGAAATAAT
>ERZ773003.1505-NODE-1505-length-13392-cov-11.526655_pt1 | contig 13392 bp, 10 predicted proteins | sample MGYA00580668_ERZ773003 | MGnify/ENA primary metagenome ERZ773003 (study PRJEB29015, sample SAMEA2738002) | human oral metagenome | biome: human oral; feature: human-associated habitat; material: dental | place: China | collected 2126 ... | reverse complement strand
TACATTAATGAGACTACGTCAAGAAGGTGTACCAAATCCAATTGACTTCTTGATTGCGAATACACCAAAGAACGGTGTGTTAGGTTTTGATGGTGCAGTGGTTTCTGCTAGAAATTACTTACATCTAACAGAAGCTCTAAAAGAAAAGAATGCGAAGTTATATACAACAGAAGATCTTGTTGGCATGGTTTGGGGTAAGGAAAGACCTACAATGCCAACGGAAGAATTATATGTACTTCCTAAGAAGTATACAGGAGAAGAGGCTTCTGAGAGAATTGCACGTACAAGAGAAGCGATGAAGGCTGCTAACTGTGATGTAATCTTATTGACAGCATTAGAAGATCCATGTTGGTTGTTGAATATTCGTGGTAATGATATTGCATGTACACCAGTTAGTTATGCATTCGCTGCAATCACAAATAAGAAGCTCTACTATTATGTAGACGCAAAGAAGATCAATGCAAAAGTTGCGAAGTACTTCAAGGATAATAAGGTAACAGTACGTCCTTACAATGCGCTAATGAAGGACTTACAGAAATTAGAAGGAAAGAAAGTTTGGGCAGATTTGGGACATCTCAATTCCAATCTGTATAAAGCATTAGTAGGTAATGAAATCTATGATGCAATTTCACCAGTTGCTTACTTTCGTGCAATCAAGAATAAGACAGAAATCAAGAATACTCGTAACGCACACGTAAAGGATGCAGTTGCGATGGTGAAGTTTATCTATTGGGTAAAGAATACTGTTGGAAAAGGTAAGATGACTGAAGTGACTGCACAAGATCATTTATATGCATTACGCGCAGAGCAGAAGGATTACATCGAACCATCTTTTGAAACAATCTGTGCATATCAAGAGAATGCCGCAATGATGCACTACACTGCAACAGAAGAAAAACATGCGTCAGTGAAGGCAAGAGGTTTCTTACTTGTTGACTCTGGTGGAACATACAAGGATGGTACAACAGATATTACAAGAACAATCGCGTTAGGTGGTTTAACTGCGGAAGAAAAGAAGTTATATACAAAGGTATTAAAGGGACATCTTGATTTACTGCATGCGAAGTTCTTGTATGGAACAACAGGTAATAACCTAGACATTCTTGCAAGAAATCCATTGTGGAATGACTGCATTGATTATCAATGTGGTACAGGCCATGGCGTAGGGCATGTATTAGCTGTACATGAAGGCCCACACGGTATCCGTTGGGGTATGCCAGCAAATGGTAAGGCAGTTATTCTCCAAGAGGGAATGGTTGTTACAGATGAGCCAGGTGTATATCTACCACATAAGTTAGGTATCCGTATTGAAAATGAGATGATCGTTCAAAAGGAAGAAAAGAATTTCTATGGACAGTTCTTATCCTTTGAAGATATTACATATGTACCATATGACCGTGATGCGATTGATACACAGTATTTCAGCGATGAAGAAATCGATTGGATTAATGCATATCACAAAATGATCTGGGAAAAGATTGGACCACTTCTCAGTGGTAAAGAAAAGAGCTTCTTAAAGAAGGCAACTGGAAAGATTACACGCGCATGAAATTTATCTCTTGGAATGTAAACGGCTTAAGAGCCGCAATGAAGAAGGGCTTTGCGGACTTCTTTCATGAACAGGACGCAGATTTCTTTGCATTACAGGAAACGAAGATGCAGCCGGACCAGCTTGAAGATGCGATGAAGTTCGAAGGCTACCATATGTATATGAACAGTGCAGAAAGAAAAGGATATTCTGGAACACTGATCTATACAAAACATGAACCACTCAGCGTAACCTATGAAATCGAAGGTGATGTTACCAAGGAAGGTAGGGTCATTACTCTTGAATATCCGGATTTCTATTTTGTATGTGCATATGTACCAAATTCCAAAGATGGATTATTACGTCTACCGTATCGCATTGAATGGGAAGAGATGTTACGTAAGCATTTAATGGAGTTAGATAAGAAGAAACCGGTGATTTATACCGGTGACTTAAACGTAGCACATGAAGAAATAGACTTGAAGAATCCAGCAACAAACCATAAGAATCCTGGTTTCTCAGATGAAGAACGTGCAGCGATGACTAAACTACTAGACTCAGGCTTTAGTGATACATTTAGAGAACTTTATCCAGATACACAGAAGTTCTCTTGGTGGAGTTATCGTATGAAAGCACGCGAAAGAAATGTTGGTTGGCGGATTGACTATTTCTTAGTGAGTGAGCGTCTACTAGCAAATGTACAAGATGCATTGATATTTGATGAAACAGAAGGTTCCGATCACTGTCCGGTTGGATTAAATATCAATCTGTAATAAAATAGTACATATTAGAATTACGGAGGTGGAATCATGGATGTAAAATCTATGGTATATGGATATAAGGAAGAACTTTTAAAAAGATTAGGAAAGCTTATATCAATTAATAGTGTGGAAGGAACACCAGAACCAGATGCACCGTTTGGCAAAGGTCCTAAGGTTGCTTTAGAAACAGCATTAGAAATGATGAAGGCAGATGGTTTTAACACAGTAAATTTGGATAACTATATTGGCTATGCGGAAATCGGTTCAGGTGAAAAACTGATTGGTATTATTGGACATTTAGACGTCGTTCCTGCCAATGTAAAAGATGGATGGAATACAGATCCATTTCAAATGGTAGAAAAAGATGGTGTTCTATATGGTCGTGGTGTAAGTGATGATAAGGGTGCAATGGTTGCCAGCATGATTGCATTAAAGGTAATCAAGGATATGAACGTTTCACTTACAAAGAGAATTCGTTTAATCTTCGGAACAAATGAAGAAACTGGATCGAAGTGCTTGAAACACTATGTTGAAAAAGAAGGTTCTGTAGACTATGGATTTACACCAGATGGTGACTTCCCAGGTGTACATGGTGAAAAGGGCATGATTTCCATGCGTTACCTTTCTAAGCATACGGCGATTAAGGATATCCAAGGTGGTAGTGCAAAGAATATCGTTTGTCGTAACTGCTATGTAGTTATCGACAAAAATAGTTTCTCTCGTAAGACACTAGAAGATTACTTCAATAACGAGAATCTCGAATTTAGCATCGAGAACATCGGCGAAACGGATGTTAAGGTCTCTGTACAGGGAATCGCTGCACATGCAAGCTTACCTGAACTTGGAAAGAATGCGTTATCCTATCTGATGGATGGTTTAAAGCAGTCTGGTTTCCAAGATGGATTTGTTGATTTCTATTGCAAGCACTTTGGTCTTGCGACTGATGGCAGTGGCTTTGGTGCAAACTGTTCTGATGAATATGGAGCACTCACACAAAATAATGGTGTGATCTCGATGCAGGATGGTGTCATTGAAGGCTCTATCGATATCCGTTTCCCAGTTACTTTGACTTCTCGTAAGGTGCTTAAGTTGATGGAAGGGCATCTAGAAGATGAAAATGGTGTCATTGAAGTACTCCATACACATGAACCATTATTCTTCCCAATTGATTCGCCACTTGTAAGTGCATTATGTTCTGCATACCGTGAGGTAACAGGTGATAAGGATGCACAGCCAATTACACTAGGTGGTGGAACATACGCAAAGGGAATTGATAATACAATCGCATTTGGATGTGCATTCCAAGGCAAGGATTATCATATCCATGACGCAAACGAATATGTTGAGATTAATGAATTACTCCTACAAGCAGAAATCTATGTAGCCGCAATTCTAAAACTCTTAGCAATCTAGAAAAAATAGACAGGAACTAGTAAAACAGACCTGTCTTTCATTTATCTAATATTCTTTGAAGATTAGTGCGTGCTATAATAGTCACATGACAAAAGTAGCGATTTTATATGATTTTGATAAAACACTGTGTGGAAAAGACATGCAGGAATATAGCTTGATTCCTTCTTTAGGCTATGAAAATCCAAAGGATTTCTGGAAGGAAGTAACCTCTTTAGCAAATGAGCACAATATGGATGCGATTAGTGCGTATCTATATCTATTGCAGAAGAAGTTTGAAGAGATGGGTCAGCCACTTACAAAACAACAATTTGAAGGTGTAGGAAAGGGCATTGTTTTGTATAACGGTGTGGATACTTGGTTCAAGCGTATTAACAAGTATGGAAAAAAATTAGGACTTGAAGTAGAACATTACATTATCTCTAGTGGTATGAAGGAAATCATTGAGAATGTAATGGTTGCGGATGAGTTTAAACATATCTACGCATGTAGTTATTTCTACGATGAAAATGAATTTGCTAGATGGCCAGCGCAAATCGTAAACTACACAACAAAGACACAATATATTTTCCGTATCAATAAACAAGTCTTAGATGAAAATGATTCGGAAGACTTAAATACTTACATTGATCCAAAACTACGTCCAATCCCATTAACGAAAATGGTTTATGTTGCGGATGGTTTAACAGATGTACCGTGTATGCGCCTTATAAAAGAGTATGGTGGTCGCTCTGTTGCGGTCTATAACGAAAAATCCGTGAAGGCAAAAAAGATAGCGGAAAAACTCATTCGTGAAGAACGTGCAAACTATATGGTCAAAGCAGATTACAGTGAAGGCTCAGAGATGGAAACGCTGATGAAGATGATACTCAACCACATGAGTGCAGATAGTGCCTTAGAAGCTTTGGAAGGTAAAATCAAATAAAGAGGGATATATCTATGACAAATGCAGAGAGATTTCTAAATGCCTATGCACAATGTGAGAAGAGGTTGGCTGAACTAGCAGAACAACCAAGATATATTCCGTTCTCACAACTTGTTGCTCGATGTGCAAATCGAAGTCGAGTCGTCGCAATCAATCAACAATCCTTACGTGAATACAATGAATTGCGTAACGCAATCGTACATATCCGCGGTAGCAAAAAAGAGATTATCGCAGAACCTTGCAATAGTGTAACAGAGGATATTGAACGTATCGCAAAATTATTAACGGAACCACATGATATTCTAAAGTATGCAAGCATGCCTGTAAAAACAGTGCATATCGATACGAGTATTCGCGATGCTTTTCAGCTCATGCAAGAGATGGACACATCTAAGATTCCAGTATATAAGGAACAAAATTTTGTGGGGATGCTTACGTTAGCTGAAATTGCGAAAGTTGCGATGCAAGGAAGAACAGATGATACAGTCGTATCAGATGTTATCTCTTCTACAAAGAATTCTAGAGTTGTGTTTACTTCTAAGAGTAATAATGTGGATGTTGTATTAGAGTATTTTGATAAGGCAAGAGATGAAGGTATTACTCTACTAGCAATTCTGATCACCGAATCAGGAAAGTCGAGTGAAAAGCCTATCGGTATTATCACAACAGCTGATTTGCCAAATATTCTAAAAATTTATGCGTAAAAAATAATAGGGTGGAAGCCCTATTATTTTAGTATAAATTGTAGTGCTGCTTTACCATCTTCATAATGCAAGTGTAACATCGCACCATTGATCATTGTGATGCGAGGTACGGTATGGCCAATATCCGCATCATAGATAACTGGTATATCTTGTAATGCATGTTTGATTGCGTCTTCATAACTTAAGCCAGTACTATTTGATTCAAAACAGGTTCTGCCAATGATGATTGCTTTGGTTGTTTGAAACCAACCCATATACTTCATCTGTAAAAGGGTGCGGTAAAGTGTTTCACTATTCATTGCAAAGTTATCGAAGTACCAAATGATACCATCATTACGATAGCGTTTGATAAACTCTAGTGTACCATCATATGGTGTGCCAATTAAATCCTTCAGTACATCAATACAGCCACCGATACATCTACCTTCTACGTTGATTGTATTAGAAGTGGATTTCCAGATACTATCTTTATCATAAACAATATCATCTCTAAAGAATGGTGGTTGTTCCATGCGGCGTGGATAGTTGTGTTGTACAACTAAGTTACCTTTTAGTATCGCAAGGTTTCCCTCTAAATAATCTGGGGCGGGTGTTGCGTAATAATCACCGGCATTCTCACCATAGAGTGTTGCGATATCGTACATGGTGGTAATTGGATATACAAAGTCCAGTTGGATCGGAAGCACCCATAATCCACTTTGGATTTGCTTGAATGATAGATGGGTTTAAACGAGGGAGGATATCAAATAAGAAGTCTCCTCCAGTTGCGGCCATAATCATATCTACATCTTTATCGAGTAAGAGTTCTTCAACTTCTTTTGCACGAATGATTGAAGAATTACTTGGTTCACTTTCATTGCGTACAGATGCAGTTTCTTTTGTTTGATAACCATACGTATGCAGGTTATCAATCGAACGCTTAAATTTCTGTACAAATTTACCAACACCTGAACTTGGAGCACAGATGCCGATTGTATCACCTTGTTTTATAAATTTAGGATATTTCATATATCGTCTCCTTAAGTCGTATTATACATAAAATAACCATCGGTGGGGAGCCGATGGTTAAGTAAAACTCATTATTATTTTATAAATTGGGGGGAATTTATGAATTTAAGAAATAATTTAATTACTGTACTGCATTCTAGCTACTCTTTAGTAACTTTGTTCTATGTCCTCCTTTCTGTTTACAGCTATTACTATAAAGTGAATATGTTAAGAAAATAAGAACGCTATGTGAACTTTATCTGAACAAATGATGTGTTCAATCACATATTTCACTAGAATTAATAGATGATATAATAACTCTATGAATATACAAAATAAAATCTGTAAAATAGGTACGGCTCTATTTCTGGCTGTTGGAGTTATTGGCTGTACACCAAAAAAAGAGTCAGCATCTACACATACTGTAAATGACGGTAACTATACAGGAATTGGGACTGGTTACAATGGCTATGTAACGGTATCTGCATCTTTCCGTAATGGGATGTTAACAAATGTAATTGTGACGAATGAAGAGGAAACGGATGCGGTATCTGATGCGGCGTTAACCAAGATTCCAGAATATGTAATCGATGAGCAATCTTTAAATGTAGATGTTTCTACAGGTGCAACACAGACTTCAAAAGCTGTACTAGAAGCGATCGGGAATGCGATTACAGCTGCTAATGGAAATGTTGAGGAGTGGCAGAAGGATTGTACTGGGAAAAATAAAGAGAAGGTCATTGAAGAAGAGTCGGATGTAACGGTTGTCGGTGGTGGTGCTGCAGGTATCGCTACAGTGTTACGCTTACAGGAAAAAGGATATAAGACAAGCTTAATTGAAAAGGATAGTGAGATTGGTGGTTCTTTACGCTACTATGCTAGTAGTGGGCAAATTGTAGCAGGCTCCACAAAGGCAAATCTAGAGGATGTTGATTCTGCTAGTACATTGGCGGAGAATATCACAGCGTATAGCAATCAAACAAATAGTCCTACTTTAAGCCAATTATTTGAAGATCATATAGGTGAAACTGTAGATTGGCAATCAAAGATTCTGGGAATCACATTTGATAAGAAGGCAGGGTATGTACCTACTGATGGCTTATCCTTAAAATCTGTCATGACGTATGATGAATCCAGTGGCGAAATTGATGACTTACTACAAAAAGAAGTGAAGGTATCTGGTTCTAATGTTTATACAAACACAGGTATCATTGGCTTGCGTTATGATGAAAACGGTAAGGTCATTGGTGTAAGAGCGAAGAAGTCTAATGGGGATATCGTTGAGACAACATCAAAGTATGTGGTCCTAGCAACAGGGACTTCTGCAGGGAATTTGAATTTAATTCCTGATCGTGATCGCAACTCAAATTACCTAGGTCTTACGACAAATACAGGGGATGCGTTAGCACTTGCAAGAGATGCGGAGCATCCGTATCAGATAGAAGATGGTTCGGTGGTATATAACTATTTAGGATATAGTGTACGTGATATAACATTAGATACATATCTTGCGACAAAAGCTGTTCTTGAAAAAGGTGTTGCGTTAGTCAACAATACAGGAGAACGTTTTATCGATGAAACAGAACCGTATAATCAAATCTCTGAAGCAATTCATAACCAGAATAATGCGACTTCCTATCTTGTAATGAATGAAGATGTCTATGAAGAATGGAAGAAGAAATTACTTTCAACAGCCACAATCACAAAGGCAGATGTGAAATATCTGCAGTCGATGTATGGAATTGTTCCATTTAGCGGTGGAACATTAAGTGAAGCTGCACTTTCAGCAGACTTAGATGCACAGAAATTAGTACAAACAATCAACTATCATAACTTCGAAATCGAAGCATCTAGTACTAATACAATGGGCAAGATTGATCCAGATAAGCCAACATGCATTATTCCATTAAATAAATATCGTTATGAGACAACAGGCGGTTTAAAGGTGGATGATCACTTGAATCTTCTAGACAGTAGTGGTGCTTCAACGTTAAATGTATTTGCGGCAGGTAGTATTGCGGGTAATGTATTTGGTGAGAAGATGCCAGGTGGAGCAGGACTTGCATGGGCATTTGTGTCTGGAAAGTATGTCGCAGATGAAATTGTGAGTGCCTTACAAGAAAAATAAATGAAAGAGTATGTATGAATTTGAATTCATGCGTACTTTTTTGATGGATTGGTTGTATCATTAATACGGTTTTACAATCCAAAAATAAATCTGTTATAGTATGGTACGCAAGGGGAAGTAAGTTATGACAAGTACAAATGAAAAAAAGATTGATCTAAAACAGAGCATAGACTTTATACGTATCCTAATATATGCGGCAATCGTTGGCCTAGGTGCAGGTGTTCTTGGTACGTTGTTTACATTTAGTGTAAATTACGTTACTCAACTAAGGACTAATTATCCATGGTTAATATATTTCTTGCCTATTGGTGGTATTGTTATTGTTCTGCTATATAAACTGGCTAAATATAAGGATGCTGGAACAGATTTGGTAATCAATTCAATTCATTCTGAACCGCATTTACCGGTGCGTATTGGCCCATTAATCTTTATTTCTTCTGTGATTACACATTTATTTGGTGGTTCTGCTGGACGTGAAGGTGCAGCGCTACAGATTGGTGGTAGTGTTGGTAGCTTTGTATCAAAGACATTTCATTTAACGGAAGAAGATAAGAAGACATTAATCATGTCTGGTATGTCTGGCTGCTTCTCAGCTTTATTTGGTACACCTTTAACGGCAGCAATTTTACCGTTAGAAGTTGTACATGTTGGATATATGGAATATGCGGCATTACTTCCATGTGCTATCGCATCGCTAGTTGGACATAGTGTGGCTATCGCTATGAATCTGGTGGAGCCAATGCATCACATTGGTACAGTTCCTAATTTGGACGCAATTACAACGCTTGCGGTTATTGGCTTATCACTATTAGCAGGACTCGTAAGTCGCCTATTTGTTTTCAGCTTACATAAGACACATCATATCTTTGCGATGATTGAAAATGCATATGTACGTGCAATTATAGGCGGTGCTATCATCATCATATTGACACTGTTAGTTGGTAATCAAGATTACAATGGTGTAGGTTCACAGATGATTGAACGCTCATTAAGTGGGAATGTTCCAATCTATGCATTCCTATTGAAGATACTCTTTACAGCAATCACTCTATCTGCTGGATATAAGGGTGGGGAAATCATTCCGTCTTTGATTATCGGCGCTACTCTTGGTAGTGCATTTGGTACGATATTTGGATTACCTGCTGGCTTATGGGCTGAGGTTGGAATGGTTGCGGTATTCTGTGGTGTAACAAACTGTCCAATCACTTCACTATTAATTGGATTTGAATTATTCAACTTCCAGGCAAGCTCATTCTTATTGATTGCGGTTGCGATCAGTTATATCGTCTCGGGCTATTCTGGTTTATATAAAGCACAGATGATTATTTTTTCTAAGACAAGTCGTAAACGCATTGAACGCAATACAAACTAAAAGCATTTCAGTATAAAAATGACTAAAAAATAGTAAAATAATACATAGAGGTGAATACTATGAAGAAAATTACTTATTTCCATCTAAATTCCTGCCCTTATTGCAAAAATGCCAATAAGGCTATTGAAGAGTTAAGAGCAGAGAATCCAGAATACAACAACATTGAAATTGATATGATTGAGGAAAATGAACATCCAGAAATCATTGAAAAGTATGATTATCATGCAGTTCCATGTATGTGGATTGGTGATCAGAAAATCTATGAAGCGCATTTATTTGAGAAGTATGACGAATGCAAGGAACAAGTGCGTAAAGTATTTGAGGCTGCTAAATAGTTTTTCTATGAGGAATCTATCAAAGATTCCTTTTTTAGGTAGGAGGTTGAATGTTATTACTAGATAAAACATTGTTAAAGATGACCAGAGGGCTTTGGGGTTGGATTCTTTCACTTGTTGTAATACGCGTTTGTTCACTTGTGATGATAACTAGCTTTGCAACTCGTATTTCCTATTTCTTGGGAAATATGATGAATCCATCATTCACGCGTGATGAAATACGAAATGTGGTAATTCAGATTATTATCGTATCTGTACTGATATTTGTATTTCAGTTCATACAAGGTGAACTAGAGTATCGCTCTCAAGCGGCAGCACGTTCATCAATACGTCAGAAGTTATTTACAAAAACAATGTCATTAGATGCAGGATATATTGAAAAGATTGGTCCCAATTCCGCAATCACTTCAGCGGTCGATGGTGTAGAACAAATGCAAGTCTACTACAGTGTTTATTTACCAAGTTTAATTTTCAGTGTGATTGCGCCAATCTATTTGTTTACTAAAATCTATCCTAGTTCTTTCTTGATTGCCTGCATACTGTTAGTAGTATCCTTTGTGTTATTACCATTACATAACATATTTCGTTATCGTATTGAAAAATTAAGAAAGTCATATTGGGTTTCACTAGAGGATATGACAGGGTATTACCTAGACGGTATTCGAGGTCTTTCAACATTGAAGTTATTTGACCAATCTGATAAACATGCGGAAGTCTTAGGAGAAAAAGCGGATTATCTCAATCACCAAATCAATGAATTTATGAAGGTAAACTTCATATCCTTTTTGGTGACAGAAGGAATCATCTATATCACATTATTTATCTGTGTCCTTATCGCAGTTACTGGGTTATCGAATCAAACAATGAAACTTAGCAGTGTGTTAATGATTTTATTATTAGGCTATAGCTACTTTGGCTCAATTCGACAACTGATGTCCGCAACCCATGATGCACTTACGGCTGTTTCAGCCGCAAGTCGTGCAGAAGAAATTCTTGCGGTAAAGACAGCAGAAATCGAGCAAGAAGGAAAACACAATATGTCTCAAGATAGTATTGTGCTAGAAGATGTATCCTTCTCCTATGAAGGTAGAAAAGAAGTATTACATCATGTAAACATCAAGATTGAAAAATCAAAGATAACTGCACTAGTTGGATTATCAGGTTGTGGTAAAAGCACTGTTGCGTCAATGCTAATGAAGTTTATCTATCCTTCAAGTGGTGCTGTATATCTAAACGGAAAAGATTATACATGCATGAATCGAAAAGAAATTGGGGAATATATTGTAATGGTTCCGCAAACTGTGAATTTATTTAGCGATACGATTCGAAATAACCTCTTACTAGCAAATCCATCCGCAACAGATGAAAAGCTTTGGCAAGTGCTGAAGGAAGTCAGCCTCGATAAGCATATTCGAAGAATGTCAGAGGGTTTAGATACGATGGTAAGTGAATCTGGTTCTAATCTATCTGGTGGGCAAAAGCAGATGATGGGCATCGCTAGAGCGTTATTAACAGATGCGGAATATATCATCTTTGATGAAGCTACTTCAGCAGTCGATCCTGAAAGTGAAAAAATAATTTGGCAGTGTATTGAGAAGTTATCAAAGAAGCGTACTCTCATTATTATTTCACATCGTTTATCTGCGATTCGTCATGCGGATCAAATCATTGTATTACAAGCCGGTGTTGTGGAAGAAGTGGGTAATCATGAGGAACTCATGAAGAATCATGGTCTCTATCGAACACTTGTGGAAGAACAGAATGAACTGGAGGTAGAAGAATGAAAAAATATGCATATTCAATTCCAGTTCTCGTATCGAGATTGGTAAAGAAAGCTAAACCAATCGCAAAATATCTAACGATATCTACATTAGCTAGTATTATTGGTAATCTTTCACACATGGGTGTGATGGGCTTTGGTGCACTTTGGATTATGAGGGTTGCGGGCATTGCAACAACCGGTAGTGCATGGCTCTATGCATGCATGATGTTGGTGAGTGGTCTATTAATCGCATTGTGTCGGTATTTAGAAGGTGTGTTTTCGCATCTAGGTGCGTATGGTATTCTTGCTAAGATGCGTGTTGATTTATTTACATCTATCAATCGATTAGCACCTGCATATTTGATTGATCAAAAAATAGGTGATGTGATTAATATTGCGGTAGGTGATATAGAAACATTGGAGTACTTCTTTGCACATACGATAGGTCCGATGTTTACAGTGATTCTGCTACCGGTAACGACGGTTCTGATAGCGTTACAGTTCAATGTATTATACGCGTATGTATTGATTCCTGTATATTTGATGATTAGCGTTATCATCCCTTTTGTTGGGCTTTATCTTGGAAGAGGAATTGGGAAAGAATACCGCAAAGATTTAGGGAAGTTAAAGGCAGTGATTCTTGAAAATATATACGCAATTAAGGATATTCAGATCTACCATGCAGGTGATGCGAAGATTGCACAGGTCATGAGGTACAATGATCAAGTCAATAAAGATATGCATGCGATGACGATGCATAAACAGGCATTGTCTTCTGCGCCAAATTTCTTTGTCTATCTTGGTAGAGTAATGATATTGGTTGTGGCTGCGTATTTACTTTCGAGTGGAATGGGTGATCCAGTTGGTACAATCGTCATTTCATTTATCGCAGCTGCATCCTTCTCTTCAACGTTCTCACTGACATTTGTGGTATCCCATCTACTGGAGGCTTTTGCGGCGGCAGAGAGAATCTTCTTGATAGAAGATGCCAAGCCACTTACTACTGATCCAAGTGAATCTGTTCAGATTGAACATGTTGAATGTATTGATTTTGAAGATGTTTCATTTGCATATCCGAAAACAAATCGTGAGATTTTAAAGCATTTCAATCTATCAATACAGAATCAAAAACATATTGGTATTATTGGAGAAAGTGGTTCTGGTAAATCTACGATTTTAAGATTGTTGTTAAGATACTATCCAATACAAACTGGTAAGATACGCATCAACGGGATTCCTCTAGATCAATTTTCATTTGAGGAACTCCATCGTCATATCGCAGTATTGGAGCAGGATACCTATCTATTCAATGATACAATTGCGGGAAATATCGCTATTGCCAAACCAGAAGCTACGATGGATGAGATTCGTCTAGCAGCGAAAAGAGCAGGTATTGATGACTTTATTATGAGTTTAGCAGAAGGGTATGATACGCAGATGGGTCAAATGAGTTCACGTGTGTCTGGTGGTGAGCGTCAAC